>Ga0153956_1001831_pt1 | contig 17327 bp, 17 predicted proteins | sample TSFL040MetaG_FD_104704 | JGI IMG/M metagenome (GOLD analysis project Ga0153956, IMG submission 104704) | Attine ant fungus gardens microbial communities from Florida, USA - TSFL040 MetaG | ecosystem: Host-associated > Fungi > Mycelium > Unclassified | place: USA: Florida, Wekiwa Springs...
GCTTGTCGATCGGGCGCGGGCCGAAGATACGCTCAAGATCGATGCTGCGATCGCCGCGCGCGGCGCGAACCATGAGCTGGTGGAAATGATCGAGCGCGCGAGCCCTTATGGCGCGGGCAATCCCGAGCCCGTTTTCGCGCTGCCTTCGCATGTCGTGGCCTATGCCGATCCGGTCGGCGAAGCGCATGTTCGAGTGCGGCTTCGCGCCGCCGATGGCGCGGCGCTGGATGCCATTGCCTTCCGCTGCCTCGACCGGCCGCTCGGTCAGGCGCTGCTGGCCGCGCGCGGACAGACCCTGCACGTCGCCGGCTGCCTTTCCGTGGATCGCTGGCAGGGGCGGGAGCGAATCCAGCTTCGAATTCTCGACGCCGCGCCCGCCGATCCGCTTTCCGCCCGCTAGTGCATATTCCGCGAAAATCGTTATAAGCACCTGCGCATGCGCTTTCTCATCACCGGCACCTCAGGCTTCATCGGCTTTCATCTCGCACAACGCCTGTTGCAGGATGGGCACGAAGTGCAGGGCGTCGACGGAATGACGCCCTATTACGATGTCGAGTTGAAGAAACGGCGGCAGTCCGAACTCGTCAAATCCAATCGCTTCACCGCGCATACCTTGATGCTGGAAGACGAGGCGCGGCTGTCTTCGGTCTATATGGATGCGAAGCCGGATATTGTCGTGCATCTCGCGGCACAGGCCGGCGTCCGCTACAGCCTCGAGAACCCGCGCGCCTATGTGGATTCCAATCTCGTCGGCACGTTCAATCTTTTGGAATTGATGCGGAAGGTGCCGCCGCAGCACTTTCTGCTGGCGTCCACCAGTTCCGTCTACGGCGCGAACGAAAAGATGCCGTTCGTGGAAACGGATCGCGCCGATTTCCCGATCACGCTCTACGCGGCGACGAAGAAAGCCGGCGAGTTGATGGCGCACGGTTATTCCCATCTCTTTCATATTCCGACGACCGCGCTTCGCTTCTTCACGGTGTACGGTCCATGGGGAAGGCCGGACATGGCGCTGTTCAAATTCGTCGATGCGATCCTGAACGATCGCTCGATTGAGGTTTACGGCGAAGGGAAGATGTCGCGCGACTTCACCTATATCGGCGACCTTGTGGAAGCGATCGTGCGTCTTGCCGCCGTCGTGCCGTTGCCGGATGGATCGGCCCAAAGCGACGATGACTCCCTTAGTCCGGCGGCGGCGTTTCGCGTGGTCAATATCGGCCGCGGAAAGCCGGTGCCGCTCCTGGATTTTATCGCCGCGATCGAAATCAAGCTCGGCAAGCAGGCCAGCCGCAAACTGTTGCCGATGCAGCCCGGCGACGTGACCGATACATTCGCGAGCGCCGATCTTCTGGAGAAGCTCACCGGCTATCGTCCTTCGACGCCGGTGGAAGCGGGCGTGGGAACCTTTGTCGACTGGTATCGCGCATATTTTGGTCGATAATTCCGGCTAGGCGAAGCCCCAAAAACCGGTAGACTTGTTTTCAAGGGGCAGGCGCTCGCGCGCAGGGATGCATCATGCGGGTATTCGTCAGGGGCAGATTCACGGTTTTCGCCGGCGTTGCGGCGATCGCATCGGCCGTGTTGCTTGCGGCATGCGCTGAAAACAAGCCGCCCGCGCCGGAGCCGCAGGCGGCGGCGCCGGGCGTCGTGCCCGGCAGCCCGCAGGATTTCGTGCTGAATGTCGGGGACCGGGTGTTCTTCGCGGAGAACTCTGCGGAACTTTCCCAGACCTCCATCGCCCTGCTGGACAAGCAGAGCGTCTGGCTCGCGAAATATTCGGCCTATCGCATCACCCTCGAAGGCCACAGCGACGAGAAGGGCGGCAATAAAAAGAACAAGCGCCTCTCCGAACAGCGCGCGCTTGCCGTCGAGAATTATCTTGCCGCCCACGGTGTCGACAAGGCGCGCATGCATACTCTCTCGTTCGGCCGCGAGCGCCGCGTGGCGACCTGCAACGACGCTTCGTGCTGGTCGCAAAACCGCCGGGTCGTGACCGTGCTGGAAACGGGAGCCGAGCCGCGCCCGCGCGTCCCCCCGCGGACCCCGCAGCCCGTGGCGCAACAGCCTTCGGCGCAGATGCCGGTCTATGCTTCGCCGCCGTCAGGCGGTTTCGGCGCCGTCCGCTCCGATCCTTTCAACGCACCGGCGAATGGCGTCGACTAGCTCCTTGCTGTTTGTCAGGTGCTTTTCCTCGACATCGAGCACGCGCGTGAAAGCGCCCTTCTTGATGCGCAGGATTTCGGGCGCATTGGTGTCGAGTTTCGCGGAGTCGCAGACGATGTCGATCAGCCGGTCGATGGCATGCAGCCGCCCGAGCAGATAGTCGTTTTCGCGATAGGCTCTCGACAGAAACGCCGCGAAATGGCCGAAGCCCGTTCCCTTCAGGCTTTTGACGCCGTCAAACCCCTTTAACATCCGCACGTCCTGCGGGCTGATGCGGTCGACCAGGATTTCCTGAATCTCGCCGGCGCCGTTTGCGTTCGCGACCGAAAAGGTCAGCACGTCCCAGAACGGAAAGCCGAGATAGTTGATCAGCACCTCGCGGCGTGCGTCGGAGGTCCAGTCGCCGGGTTGGAGGGAGGCGATCAACTCGTCGAGATCGCGGGTGTTCGCGGCAAGATCGATTTCTTTAGCCAGCGTTTCGATCAGTTCGTCGATCCTTTCGAGATTCTCGTCCACGAAGCGTTGCGCGAAGGCCGAAAGATTCTTCGCGTCTTCCTCGTCCGGGTCGAGCCCGAACAGCTCGTTGACGAGGCCGTGCGCTTTCACGCTGTAGAATTTCGCTGCCTGCCGTTTCTGCAGCACGTCGAGCTTCTGGTAGAAGCCGCGCTTCAATGCATCCACGGCGCGCGGGCTGAGCCCGCGATACCGCTCGTCGTCCAGCATGTGATAGAGCCGGTTTTGCGCTTCGATCAGGAAATCCAGCCGGCGTTTGCGATAATCGACGTCGAAGGCGAGGAAGAAGCGCGCCCAGCGCGGCAATTCGTCGGCCTTGCCGTTTTCGCGCAACACGGCGTCGTGGCCTTCGCGATCGTAAACGATGCCACGCCTTTGGGCCCAGGTTTCGATGATCTCGTTGGTCGCGCGTGCGGCGGGCGAGCGGAAAGGAATGCCTCCGATCAGAAGAATGATGCGGGTGACGAAATTCCGCACCGAGGCAAGTTTCAGCCGCGCATAACCCTCATAGGCGAATCCCGCATCGCGCGCCGCGGTCGAGTTGATCGTCTCGCGCCAGCTCTTGATCTGATCGGCTGTGACCTTGCGGTTGATCTCGTCGGTCACGACGTTGGAAACGAGCACGTTGATCCGGGGTCGCGCGCCTTCGATCACGTCGCGGAAAGCCCGCGCCCGCACGTTGTAATCGAACACCCAGCGCAGTTCGTCCGACACCGGCTGGTTGGCCGGAATGTCCGCGAGCGCGCCTTTCAGCGTCATGAAGAATCCGGGCAGCTTGCGGTATCTGATCGCGCGCGGCGGTGCCGGGTTGGGGTCGATATAGACCAGCCGGCGGTCCACTTCGCGGTAGGCGGGCCGGCCGCGGATGGAGGAAATCGCCTCGCGGAACGGATGATTGTTGAGCACCGCGCCGTCGATGAAAGAAGCTCTCGTCGGGTCGAGGTCGGCGCGGATGTAACGCTCGAAATTCTCGACGATGAATTCTTCGCGGTTCGGCCATTCCTCGCCGCGCGTTTCGATCAGCTGGTCCACCTCGGCGATTTGCGCGGGTGGAAACGCGCCGGGAAACGATGAGGTCGCGCGTGCCGCGAAAGCGAGCGCCGGCGCGTTGTCGAGCAGGAAATCGCTCTCCACTTCGCCGTCCGAATAACGGCGATATTTGAAACGCAGAAGCTGGCGGTGCTCGATCTCGTGGATGAGCGTCGGGCTGTGGATCTGCACGCGCTCGTGGTGGCCATAGTAGTCCGTCATCGTGACGAACAGGTCCAGGTTCTGCCCCGTCGGCAGAAGCGATGCGGTCGGGGAGCGCGGCTCGCCGGAAATCGTGACCGCTTCGTACATCAGCGCCGTCATGCCCATGCCGTCGAGCGGCGGCTTGAACCAGCGCGATCGCAGGAACAGCGAAACCTTGTCGCGCACCTCGGAGTTCGCGAATTCGAGATAGCCGAGCCGGGAGGCAGCCCAGACGAGGGGCTTCATGAAGAACTTGCTCCACGCCTTGGCCTTCGCTTCGGGCGAGAGCAGCACGCTCACATCGGCGTTCTCGAGCCAGAGATTGCGAAGCTTCCGTGCCGGAAGATCGTGGGCGATGGCGCGCGCGAGCATCGTGGCGTTGATTCCGCCCGCCGAGGAGCCCGCGATGATATCCACGACCACGCGAAGCTCGAGCTTTTTTCCGATTTCGCGCAGAAGATCGAAATAATCGGCTTCGGTATCGTATTCGTCATCGCTGTTGTCGAGGCCATCGAAATAGCCGGCCTTTTCTCGTGCGCCCCGGTCAAGCCCGTGCAGCCGGGCGGAGGCGCGCAGAAGCTTCAGGATTTCCTTGGAGATGCCGTGCATGTAGATGGCGAGCGAGACGCCGCCAAAGCAGACCAATGCAATGCGGAGTTCCTTTTCGCGCATACGAACCAACCTCGGCGCCGTACTCGTATCGGCAGAGAACTATACCCGGATTCGATGCCGGGCTTGTCTATCGGTTCCGGTCCGGGACCGGGATCGTGACGCAGTTTCGGCGGCCCTGCATGGCGCAATCTTCCAGTCTGCCCATGTCGCGCAGGGTGTTCATCAGCCAGACACCCGCGACGACAAGGAAGAGAATCAGTAGCCCGATCCTGACGAGGGCGCCATTGCTGAGCGGCTCGGGAATCTCTTCGTCTCCGGACGCAGGGCGAACGGAATCGGCCCGCTTCGGTTTCGCAGGCTCGCGAAACGGCAGGATTTCCGCTTTCCGTTGCGGCCCGTCGGGATCGGTCATGGCCGGATTCTGCTTCGCCCGGAGCCTGGCGTCGAGAGGCATGGGGCGAGACATGCCTTTCCGGTTGTCATGATTTTGCGATATAATTCCATCATGCGGCGCTATCTTGCGGCACTTTGCATCTGGTGGGTTGCGCTCGGCTGCGCGCGCGTGCCGAGCGATCTTCTTCGTTTCGGCATGACGCCGGAAGAGGTCGCCGCGGTTTACGGCGACAGGCTGGTGCTGGTTTCGCATCGCCGCAACTCCGAAATCTACTTCGTGCGGCAACCGGCGCCGATCCCCGGCGTCTATCCGCCGCTCGTGAATGAAAAGCTCTATCTTCAGTTCAGGAAGGGTACGCTGACCGGCTGGAAGAACGAGTGGGACGCAAAGAAGCTCTGGTTCTAGGAGGCGGCATGCGCCTGGTTCTGATCGCACTCTGCTTGTCGCTGGTTGCGCCCGTATCGGCGGCCGAGATTCTGAATTTCCCCAAGCTCAAGCCCAAGGCCATGAGCGTTCAGCCTGCGGGCATCCCGGCGGCTTGCAAGGAATGGACCGATAGCTGCCGTATATGCGCGCTGAGCGACAAAGGCGAGGCTGCCTGCTCGAATGTCGGGATCGCTTGCCTGCCGGATAAATGGCGCTGTACGCGCCCCTGACGCAACCTTCGCGAGTCATGGACAGGACCGGGATAAATCGGTTCAGACTCCCCGAAACGAATCGCCGATGCGAAAATCCGTCCTCAACCAGCGCGAACTGAACGCGCTTCTGCTTGCCGAATTGCGCCGCGCGCCGGGCTGCGAAGGCGTCGCATGGGTCGGCGTCTACGTTCTGCGGCGGCATGTACGCGGCCGCAACTGGCTTGCCGCGTTTTTCGATCCGGGTACCGCGGACAGGCAGGCTTGCGCATGCGCGATCATTCCGATCGAGGCCCGGCTGCAGGCGCAATATGACGTGGCGGAGCCGCGCTCACGGCAGCCGCGCGCGCCGCGTTTTCTCGGCTATCGTCACTATCATCGCCGGGTGCCTTCGCGGCTTGCGGGCGATGCCGCTCCAAAACCGCGCGGAGCCGCCGCGATGTTTTCGAACCTGAACACGGTCCGCAATCTGCTCACGCCGCACCCGAAGACGGGACGCGATCGTGCTGTGCTCGCGAAACGGGATCGCCGCTAGGCTAAATCCGGAAATTGTCGCCGAGATAGATATCGCGGACCCTGCGGCTCTCGAGGATTTCCTCGGGATAGCCTTCCATCAGGATTTTGCCGGCATGCACGATATAGGCACGATCCACGACGCCGAGCGTCTCGCGGACATTGTGATCCGTAATCAGTACGCCGATGCCGCGATCCTTGAGATGCATCACGAGATTGCGGATGTCGTTTACAGCCAGCGGGTCGATCGCCGCGAAGGGCTCGTCGAGCAGGATGAAGGAGGGGCGCGCGGCAAGCGCGCGCGCGATCTCGACGCGGCGGCGTTCTCCCCCCGAAAGCGAACGGCCCTGGCTGTGGCGAACGCGTTCGAGGTCGAATTCCTCGATCAGGAGATGAACCTGCCGGGCTCTTTTCCTCCGGTCTGGCTCGATTGCCTCCAGCATCACGAGAAGATTTTGCTCGACGGAAAGCCCGGGGAAAATCGAGGGTTCCTGCGGCAGGTAGCCAATTCCCATTCGGGCACGCAGATATAAGGGAAGATTCGTTACATCCTGCGCGTCGATTTCGATCGCGCCGCTGTCCGGCTGGACGATGCCGGCGATCATGTAGAAGACGGTGGTCTTGCCGGCGCCGTTCGGGCCCAGCAGCGCCACCGCTTCGCCGCGCGCGAGGTTGAGGCTGACCCGGCTGACGACCTGCCGCGCGCCGTAGCTCTTTTGAAGATCGTGGGCGGCGAGCCATTCGGGACGGGCAATGCCGGGGCGGGGAGGAATCGGGTGCATCAGGCCATCATTTGGGCGGGAGAGGACAATCTGATAGCGTCTGCTGCTGCCATTCTTACTATCTCCTCCGCGCGCGGTCGAATGAAATCACGCTGAACGATTTGCAGCCTGCACGATGATTGCTTTTTTTCTGACAAGCCTCTGGCTGGGGCTGGCATGTTTTTATATCGCGACGGTAATCGTGACCGCCGTTCGTTTTCGGCGACCGCCGGCGGCAGCTGCAAGCGCGCCTCCGCCTTGCTCGATAGTTTTGCCGATCAAGGGAAATTCGGAATATCTCGAGAGCAACTTGCGCGCGCTCGCGCGTCTGAAACCGTTTCAAGGCGAGATTCTGCTCGCGGTTGCGCGGGAGGATGACCCTGCCGCAGCTGTGATACGCCGCGTGATCGCGGAGGGACCGTCCTATGTGAAGATGCTCGTCGGAGAAGACGATAGTTTCACCAATCCCAAACTTCGCAATGTTGCAAAAGCCTACTTTGCCGCCCGGGAGGAGATCGTTCTCTTTCTCGACGACAGCGTGGCGCTCGATCCCGCATTGTTCGCCGAGCTCGTCGGCGGCTTTCATTCCGATGTCGTCGCCGTTACCGCCGCGCCGGACGGGGAGGATGCAGGCAGCTTCTTTGCCATGATCGAGGCCGCGAGCTGCAACGGCTATCTTTTCCGGATTCAGATGTTTTTGAATTTGTTCGGTTTGCCTGCTGCCTTCGGAAACGCCTTCGCGTTTCGCAAACAGGACCTCGAATCCGTCGGCGGTCTTGCGCGGCTGCAGAACGGACCCTGCGAAGACAGCGCGATCGCGACTGCTCTACGCGAGACGGGCAAGCGCCTGTCGTTGCTGCACAGTGGAGTTCGCCGAAGGATCGGCGATCGGAACTGGAACGATATTTATCTGCGCCATCTCCGTTGGGCGAGTTGCACCAAGGTGCACGACCCTGTCGTATTCTTTGTCGAGCCGCTGATCGGCGGTTTCGTCTTCAATGTTCTCGGAGCCTATGTCCTCTCGAACGGGTTGGGAGTGAGCGGAGCCGCTTCGCTTCTATGGTGCATGGCCTTCTGGTACGGAGCCGAGGCATTTCTTCACTTGGTCTGCGGCTGGAGTTTGCATGCGACTTCGTTACTCAGCTGGATTGCCCGAGATTTGCTGCAACCCGTATTTATGCTCTGCGCGCGATTCACCCGCGAGGTGAAGTGGCGGGGTGAGACCATTCAAATGCGGTAGGCGGAAAAAATTCATTATATTACAATGCGTTATATGAGATATTGTTGTTCCGAAAGGTTGGAGTGTAATAAGGCCAAGTTGATGTTGGGGGTTTAATGCTGAAACGGGTGGAGCGGGCTCAGCCGGTGCCGCTGGAGAGTGATGACGCCTTATCGGCTGAATCCTCGGACCGCGCGCTTGCCTCCGAAATATTGCGGCGCGCCGGCCAGTTCAGCGAAGCGGCCGACCGGCTGGCCAAGGGGAATGTCAATCCGTTCGAGATCGTAATCGAGGACGTGTTGGGTCCGGTCGAGACGCTGATCGGCGGCCGCCGTACCCTCATGTTCGGAACGAACAGCTATCTCGGTCTCAATTTTCATCCCGCCTGCATTCAGGCGGTCCAGGAGAGCGCCGCTCATTACGGAACGGGCTCGACGGCGTCGCGGGTCGCGGCGGGAAATCACGCGCTGCACGCGGCTCTCGAGCGCGACATCGCCGCTTTTTACGGCTGCTCGCAGGCCGTGGTGTACAGCACGGGTTTCATGGCGAATCTCGCGGTCATTTCCGGCTTGGCGCGCGAAGGCGACGCGATCTTCCTCGACGCGCACAGTCACGCCAGCATCTTCGATGCCGCAAAGCTCAGCGGAGCCGAGGTCCGTGCTTTTGCTCATAACGATCCGGCCGACGTGGAACGCCTGTTCCGCGAAAGCAAAATCCCCGGCATGCGCACGCTTGTCGTTCTCGAGAGCGTATACAGCGTCTGGGGCGATGTCGGCGATCTGGGGCTGATCGTTCAAGCCGCCAAGCGGCATGGCGCCTTGATTGTGGTCGACGAAGCGCATGGCATGGGCATCTACGGAAAGCGCGGACGCGGCATCACCGAGCAACTGGGCCTCGAGAAAGAGGTCGATGTGATCGTCGGCACGTTCAGCAAGAGCGTGGGCGTCATCGGCGGTTATAGCGTCTCCAACCATCCCGAATTGCGCTGGCTTCGCATGATGGCGCGTCCGTATCTGTATACGGCTTCGCTGCCGCTTCCGGTGGTGGCCTCGGCGCGTGCGGCAATCGCGCTCATTTCCGGCGAGCCTGCCTTGCGCGAACGGCTATGGAAAAATTCCACCGCCTTCCATGCCGGCCTGCGTTCGGCCGGCCTCAAGGTTTGCGCCGAGACCGGGCCGGTCGGCAGCATCCGGATGCGTAGCCCCAAAGGCGGCCACGATTTCTGGAAATCGCTTCTCGATCGGGGCGTCTACGTCAATATGCTGCTGCCTCCGGCAACGCCGAACGGCGAAGTGCTGCTTCGTTTCAGTGTGTCGGCGGCGCATACCTCCGAGCAGATCGACCGCGCGCTCACGGTGTTTCAAGAGGTTGCGCGTCTCATGGGCGTTGCCTGAGCCCGTATACGCTTCAGGTTCAAATTCAGGAGCGCGTTTCCTCGACCCCGCGTTTGGGCGTCCGCACGAATTCGGGCTTGCGGCCGGAAAAGATCTTCCGCAACGACAGAAGATGCAGCCACAGTTTGTAAACCGTGACTGCGATATACAGAAGAAAATCGGCAAGAAACCCCGGCAGGGCGCGCGACCTGCCGTGCAGCAGCGTATTGCCCAGGCGCTGTTCCACGCACAGAAGGAAAATAAGGGCGCAAAGCACCGCCAGAACGCTGGGCGCGACCACCTTTGCCGCTGCAGGGTTCAGCACGATCGCAACGGCGCTGCTCGCGCAAATTACATTGATGATCGCGCTCACCCACCACATCGAAATATTGCCGATGGCGATGATCTTTTTCAGCAGGGAAAGGCGTTCGCTCCGCCAGACCAGTCCGATGATCGTTCGGATGACCTGTCCGCTTCCGGTCAGCCAGCGATCCTGCTGGGAGGTCCAGGAGCGGCGATCCGCCGGCAGTTCGCCCGGCACGGTGACCGATGTGACAAAAACTCCCTGCCAGCCTGCCAGCCACGCCGCATAGCTCAGTTCCATGTCTTCCGCGAGCGTATGGCCTTGCCAGCCGCCGCCGGCTTCGATTGCGGCGCGACGCCAGATGCCGCAGGTGCCGTTGAACGGCAGCGGCAAGCCCGCCCAACTGCGGGTTGCCTGCTCGACGGCATAATGCGTATCGAGTTCCATGGCTTGTGCACGCGTCAGAAGGTTTTCGTTGCGGTTGAGAAACTCGGCGCGCGCCTGCACGAAGGCGAGCTTCGAATCCGCGAGGAGAACGGCCATGCAACGCCGGAGAAAATCCCGCCGCGGCAGATAATCCGCGTCGAAAATCGCAAAATATTGATAAGGCACTTTTTCCATGGCGGCCTGCAGGCTGCCGGCCTTGAAGGCGTTCCGGTTCGCGCGCCGCATGAGCGCGACATCGATGCCCGATGCCGCCAGTTCCTGCATCGTCTCGGTCGCGAAGCGCGTGGTATCGTCGGTGCTGTCGTCGCAAACCTGGATGTGCAATTTGTCCTTCGGCCAGTCGAGCGCGGCGGCGGCGAGGATCGCGCGTTTGACGATCTCTCCCTCGTTGTAAACGGGAAGCTGGATGACGACATCGGGGAGGGCCCCGTCCGCAGGCAGCGGATGCGCGAGTTGAGCCTGTTCCCCCGCAAGCCCCTTGCGCCGGAGCGAAAGATGAAGCGCGATAAAAAGAACCTTGCCGATAACGAACGGAACGATGGCGGCGCACCCTGCAAGCGCGATTGCCGCGAATAGGGAAGCGAGGCCCGCGATCATAGGTCAGGTCTTTCGTTCGAATGCCGGCATTTTCGCCGGACGATGAATGGGAAACGACGCGCCGCCCCAAGAAATCCGGCTCGCTAATCTCGCCTGCAGCCAAAGCAGGGGAAAGCCGATGATGAAACAAAGCGAAGCGAGGGGCGAGCGCCACGAAACCGGCCAGCCTTTCAGCGCGGCAAGCAGCATGTCGGCGGCGATCCAGACAGCGATCGTTCCCAGGAAAACACTGCTCGCGGAGATCCCGATCATGTTTGCCCCGCCTGCGCCCGCGAGTGCGGCGGCCAGGGGGCTGGCCGCGAGTTCGGCGTGAAAGACGAGCGGCGTTTCGCAGCGCCGGCATACAGCCCAGCGCAACTGGCGGCGCCAGCAATCGGAAATCCTTCGGCGGCCGATGATCTGTTCGACGGTTCCCGAAAGGATTGTCTTGCGTCCGATGCCCGAAAGCATCTTGGCGATGGCGTGATCTTCGCCGATGGACCGGGCAATATGGGCGATGCCGCCCGCACGCTCGAAATCCCGGCGCGAGAACAGCATGGTGGCGCCGATGCCGAACCCCAGGCCAAGCGCGGATGCGGCGAGCAGGAAGCGCGCGACGTAACCGTTCATTCCCGCGCATTCGATCTCGGCGGGGAAATTCCGGGGCTCGATGCCGACAGGGATGGAGGCGACGAGGCCGGTGCCTCCGGCGAGCAGGCTTGCCATCTCCGCGAGCCGCTCCGGTTTCAACCGGATATTCGCATCCTTCACGACGATCAGATCGTGGCGCGCCTCGGCGATGGGCAGCGCAAGATTGTTGATCTTGGGATTCTCGGCGGCACGTGGATCGCGCGTAATGAAACTCGCGGAAATGCCCGGATATCGCGCGGCGACGGCCCGGGCATTTTCGATCGCCGGCGAGGGTTCCTCGACAGCCGAAACGATCACCTCGAAATCCGGATAGGACTGGGAAAAAAGCGATGCAAGAGCAGGAGCAAGCTCTGGCGAGTTTTCCCTGACCGGAACGATGACGGACAAGGGAGGGGCCGCGTCTTCACGATGCCGCCTTTGGAAAAGCGATCCCGCCGCGGCAAGGGCGGCCGAGCCGAGGAGAACGGCAAGCGCTCCCGTCCACCAGGTCGCGCAGAACAGGGAGAATAGGGGGGCCGCGGTCATCGGTCAGTTTTAGCACAAGGAACGGGCCCGCGGGTCGCGGCACGGGTTACGACGGCTGGGTTACCACGATCGCGGCGTTGATCCCTCCGAAGGCGAAGGAATTGGACATCGCGGTGCGGATGGGTTGCTTGCGAGCCTCGTTCGGTACCGGGTCGAGATCGCATTTCGGGTCGGGCTCGAGCCAGTTGATGGTCGGCGGCACGATACCTTCCCGCATGGCATTGATCGTGATGATGAGTTCGAGGGCGGCGGAAGCGCCGATCGCATGGCCATGAATGGGCTTGGTCGACGATACCGGCACGTCCTTGAGACGGGGACCGAGAATCGTCTTCAGCGCCTCCGACTCGACGATGTCGTTCATGATCGTGCCGGTGCCGTGGGCGTTGACGTAGTCGATCGCGTCCGGCGAGAGGCCCGACCCCTCGATCGCCTTCCGCATCGCGGCCGCGGCGCCGTGAGGGTCGGGTCGCACGAGATCGTTCGCATCGCTCGACGTGCCGAAGCCCGCGATCTCGGCGAGGGGCGTGGCGCCGCGCGCCTCAGCGGTCTCCGCGTTCTCGAGGACAAGGACACCGGCGCCTTCCCCGATGGTCATGCCGTTCCGCCCGCCGGAAAAGGGGCGGCAAAAGTCGGGCGTGAGAACGCGCAAAAGCTCCCAAGCGCGGAGATAGGTCGTGGCGATGCTCGCCTCGCTGCCGCCGACGATCGCGATATCGACGATACCCGACTGGACGAGTTGTGCCCCGATACCGATCGCCTGGTTTGCCGACGAGCATGCGCTCGATACGGCGAAGGCAGGCCCCTGGCATCCGTAGCGCATGCTGAGATGGGAAGCTGCGGCATTGCTCATGACCCTCGGGATGGTCATGGGATGCAGGCGTTCGTTCGAGACGAGAAAATTGAACATCATGTTGTCGAGCGAGGTGTATCCGCCGATGCCCGTGCCGATGATGGTGGCCGCGCGATCGCCCAGCCTCAAATTCTCGAGCCTCGAATCCTTGGAAAACCCGGCTTGCTGCATTGCTTCATCGGCCGCGACAATGGCGAACTGCGTGAAGCGATCTGTCAAATTGATCTGCGTCGCGCTCATGTAACGCGCCGGATCGAAATCTTTTACCTGTGCTGCGATCTTGATGGTGGTTTTGCCGTCGCGGGGAAGCTGGAATTTGTCGACCGCCGAATGGCCGGTTCGAGCGGCCGTCCAGAGTGCGTCCACGCCGATACCGGCAGCGGAAACGGCCCCCATGCCCGTGACGACAACTCTATTGTTTTTCACCAGACTTCCGCTGCTCGATGATACGGTCGACGATATGCTCGATGAAGCCTTGGAGATTTTTGGTTTCCACCAGCTTTTCGTCGATCGGCACATAGACGCCGAACTTCTCTTCGACCGACATGAGCACCATCATGATGTCGACCGATTGAACGCCGAGGCTTTCGAGGGTGGCGTCCGGCTTTATCGCGGAACGGTCAACCATGCCATCCGTCGCGAATAGGTCGATCAGTTGCTGCTCGATCGCGGCCCGATCCGTGGTAGCTGCTGTCGTATCCATTACACCTGTATCTGTATCTGTTGAGGCAGCGGAATCATTTCATCTGCAAAACAAGCTTAGCGGAATACCTCATTTGCTCATGAAAGCTACGATTTTTCGTACAACCCGAAAACAGCTTTTGCAGAAAAGCCGAACCTTTCCAAGGCGCGAATTAGCGCCGCATTGCTCTCCAGAACCCATGCGCAGACAAGCTCTTCAGCGTGATAACGCCTGACTCGTTGTATTGTTTCGCAGAGCGCGATTTCTCCGATTCCTGTGCCGTGATAGGCTGTTTTCCCGCCTATGAACACGAGGCGGAAGCTGCGGTATCGCTTTCGGTGCAGTCTCCACGCCAGCTTGAGCCATCCCACGGGGCTTGGCGCGGCACCGATATCCGAACTGATGTCGAATATATTCGGTGCGGCAAAGGCAAAAGCGATCGGTTGATCTTCCGAGCATATGAAGAAGCCGCAATCGGGAAGAAGCAGCGGCTTGAATGCGTCGGCCAGCCCCTTCGCGTCGGCGGCCGAGCCGGGAACGAAACCCCAGTTCTGCTGCCATCCGTCGTTATAGATCGAGCGGGCGATTTCCATTTCTTCGCCGAAATTTCGAAGACTCATGCTTCGAACGGAAAAGCCGTGCTCGGGGATTCGTGCCGTATGGCTCCGCGATCTTGAAAGCGGTTTGCTGAGATCGAGAGAATACGACAGCAATCGCATTGCCCGGCGGTATCCCGCGCCCAGCACGTGAGCCTCGAGATAAGCAGGATGCCACGGCAGCATGAGCATCGGAGGCTGCGTCTGTCCTTCGATGAGAAGTCCCGACTCTCCGTTGATGGAAAGAATGAAAGGGCCGCGAATACGTCGGCAACCGCGCTCTTTCAGCCAGTCCTCCGCCGCGCGTAGCAGCGCGGACACGGCTTCCCGGTCGTCAGCGGTATCGAGGCAACCGAACTGTCCGAGATGTTCCGGTGTCTGCGGCCCCGCGAGTTCGTCGATCTGCGCGGAGATTCGCCCTACGGCTTGTCCGTCGCGGCGCGCGATCCAATAGGCGGCGCGGCCGTGAGAGAAAAAAGGGTTTTTTCTCGGATCGATCATTTCGCGCCGCTCCATGTCGAGCGGAGGAACGAACCCCGGCATGTCTTGATACAACCGGCGAGGAAGCCGGATGAACTCGGTGAGTTGGGCCTTTCCCGCAACGGGCTCGATGGTCAATCCCATGAAATGCAACGCCCGGCGCCGGCCTGAAACCGCGCTCTTGTGGAGAGTGGACGAAAAGGGTGCTGCTTGCTACGCCATGCCGTCCGGGTTTCCAAGAGGAGCGCATTTCCCGCGCGGTATTGAAGCCATGAAACAGCCAGGCCTTGCGGTCGCATGCGGCCGATTGCAGCCCGTCAGGTGCTGCTGAGGCGCTTTCCCGATGATATCCAAAACAAGCGCTTTGAAAGCCGCCGTCATGAACGGCCGCAAAAAGGAGGCCGCATCCGGCTGGGTCATTCGATGTACGAATGTCGGGAAGTCGTACCAGATCTATTCCGTATACGATCACCGGTTGCTGCAGATGCTGTTCGGCCGGTTGAAGAAATTCTACAAGGATTTTTGGGTTCTTCGCGATCTTAGCTTCGAAGTCAGGCAGGGCGAATGCATCGGGATCATTGGCCGCAACGGCGCTGGCAAGACGACGCTGCTGCAGCTGATTTGCGGAATCACGATGCCTACCAACGGCGAGGTCGTGACGCGGGGCAGGATCGCGCCGGTGCTCGCGCTTGGATCGGCTTTCGATCAGGATCTGACGGGAAGGGAGAACGTTCTCGTCGGCGGCGCGGTGCTCGGCCTCAAGCGCAAGAAGATTCTCAGTTCGATGAAATCCATCCAGGAGTTTACGGGGATTGGCGAATTCTTCGATCGCCCCGTGCGGTTTTACTCGAGCGGTATGACGGCGCGGCTCGCCTTCTCGATCTGCGCGCATGTCGAGGCGGACATCCTGGTGGTTGACGAGGCGCTTGCCGTCGGCGACGAGGCGTTTCAGGCAAAGTGCCTGAAATTTATCGACGACTTCCGTGCGAAGGGCACGGTTTTCTTCGTATCGCACAGCGTGAGCCAGATCGTGAGATTATGCACGCGCGTGATCTGGATCGAGGATGGCCGCATCCGGGAAATCGGAGACGCCAAGCAGGTCACCGAAAACTATCAGCAGGCGCTGAAGAGCGAAAAAGACGACGCCAAGCGCTTCCACATCGGAAACTGAATTCCGGCGCATTACGGTCGATAGCCGTTCGCCAGCGGGGTCTTTGCGCGCGGCAGTTTTGTGCCGGCGAGACGCGCCGGCATCATCGCATATGCGAAGAGAGCGATGGAGATCAGCATTTCCAGCGCCATCGCGGCTGCGACGAAGATCGCCAGCGTGACCCCCTGACTGCTTGCGAACTCGCAGGCCAGCACGAGCATGAAATGGAGAAACAGGATTCCGCAGATGACGACGGCGGTGGAGGATTTTTTGTCCCGTCCCGTCGATCCGCCCCATAGCGCGACCAGCGCGAGTCCAAGCATCGTATGCGCGAGGGCGAGGGCGGGAATGCCGAAACGCTCGAGCGCCTCGCTCCACCACTGCGATGCCTGCCGTTGATCGTATTGCGCGGCCGCATATTGACCGAGGAAATTGCGGAAGCCGAGCTCGAAATACCCGGTCCAGTTCCGCTTGGGAAAGTTCTCGCCGGCAAGACCCGTGGGCCGTGTGATTTGCGTGAATGCGACGTTGTCCTCATCGCTGCCGTTTCCCGCCTTGCGGTACTGGATGTGGCCGTTTCGCAGGATCAGCCAGCTTTCGTCCGCCCGGCGTTCGAAAATCGCGTCCTCGGCGAAGATGATCTCCTCGTCGTTATTGCTGCTGATGTCGCGCATGAAGACGCCTTTGATCCAGTTCTTGTTGATGCGCTCCTGATACTGGATGACGCGCTTTCCTCCGTTCAGCGTATAGAAACGTTGCGGTTCGATGAGGGTCGGGCTCAGGTCGTTCTCGATCAGATAGACGACGTTTTCGAGCTGTGTGGCGCCGCGCGGCGACAGTTCGCACGACACGACATAGCCGAGCATGGCTGCGACGAGCGCGACGAAGAGGGCGGGAAGACGCACATTCAGCGCCGAGAGTCCTGCGGTGTACAGGATCGTCAGCGTTCCCTCCATGGAGAATTCGCTATAGGCCCAGGTGTTGGCGATGCCGGCCACGATCGGAAGAGTGATGTAGAAGATCGTAGGCGCGAGCCCGAGCAGCGCCGGCCAGACGAGTTCCGAACTCAGCGCCGATCCCGGCAGTTGGCTGATGAGCTGGATCAGCAGCACGGGAAAATAGATCGCAAGCATCGCCAGGAGGGATGTGAGCAGAAGCCTTCGGGTCAGGTAAAATTGCGCGGTCGAAAACATCGGTACTTTCGGGTGCGGCGATGGCCCGCAAGATTACAACGACCGGGGCATGTGGCGAAGGCCCGGGAAATGCGCCAAACTAGCGAAAGCCGATGAATCAAGAATAAAGCAAAAGCGCAACCCCGCATGAGAAACCGCCTCCTGATCGCCGTTCCGGCTGCGACGACGGCGGTTCTGTCCGTGCTGTTCGGATTTGCGCTGGTTCATGGATGGTTCGGCCCCACAAGCACGGCCAACCGGTATTTTTGCGAATATGCCGCCACGGGACTTCTGCGGGAACCCTCGAACACGATCAGCAATCTCGGTTTCGTCGCGGCAGGTTTTTGGAGCGCCTGGATTTTACGGTCGGGAAAATTCCGGCTGAATGAAAATCCGATGACGCGGGATTCCGGGATCGCGATCCTGTTTCCGCTGCTTGCGATATTTCTCGGTTTCGGCTCCGCTGCCTTGCATGCGA
>Ga0153956_1001832_pt1 | contig 17323 bp, 13 predicted proteins | sample TSFL040MetaG_FD_104704 | JGI IMG/M metagenome (GOLD analysis project Ga0153956, IMG submission 104704) | Attine ant fungus gardens microbial communities from Florida, USA - TSFL040 MetaG | ecosystem: Host-associated > Fungi > Mycelium > Unclassified | place: USA: Florida, Wekiwa Springs...
GGGCGACTCTGGCGTCGTTCGTGGCCTATGCCGTCGAGAAGCGAGCCGCGAAAGATCCGGACAGGTTCGGAAACGGCGCGATCGAAGGCGTGGCGGCGCCCGAGTCCGCCAACAACGCCGCCGCTCAGACGTCTTTCATTCCGATGCTCACGCTGGGCATTCCTTCGACGCCGATGATGGCGATGATGATCGGCGCTCTGATCATGCAGGGCATCGCTCCCGGCCCGAACGTCATATCCAGCAAGCCGGAATTGTTTTGGGGCATCATTGCATCGATGTGGATCGGCAACGTCATGCTGGTGATCCTGAACGTGCCGCTGGTGGGCATTTGGGTGAAGCTGTTGACGGTGCCCTATGCGGTGCTGTTCCCGTCGATCCTCGCCTTCGCCGCGATCGGCGTCTACAGCGTGTCGCTCAATCTGTACGATCTTTACACCGCGACATTCATGGGATTCCTCGGCTATCTTTTCTACCGGTTCGATTGCGAGCCGGTACCCCTTCTTCTTGGATTCATCGTCGGTCCGCTGATCGAGGAACATTTCCGCCGCGCAATGATGTTGAGCGGCGGGGATTTGATGACGTTTGTCGAGCGTCCCATCAGTGCCGGCCTGCTGTTGGTGGCCGCAATTCTCGTCATGATCCTGCTTCTCCCTTCGATCGCGAGCGGCCGGCAAAAAGTCTTCGTCGAAGAATCGTGATCGATTTTTCGCGGTTTGTGGAAGGTTGAGGCACGCAATGAGTTTCACGATTTTGGTAACCGCCCCCGTCTTGGCGCCGGCCGGTCAGGCCGTTCTCGACCGGGCGGGCTGCCGCACGCTCTTCGTCACGAAGAAGGGGGGCGCCGGGCAGCTGTCGGACATCCTCGCCCGCGAAAGCGTGGATGGCGTGATCTCGCGGACGCTGCCGATGACGGCGGAGATGATCGGCTCGTGCAGGACGCTGAAGGTGATTTCGCGTCACGGCACGGGCTTCAATAACGTCGACGTTGCCGCTGCGACGAAGCATCGCATTCCCGTTCTCGTCGCGAGCGGCACCAACAGCCAGTCGGTCGCTGAGCTGACGATCGGCCTCATGATCGCCGCCGCGCGTAACGTTGTCGAACTGGACGACGGCATCCGGGGCGGGGAGTGGCCCAGATCGTCCGCCGGCGTCGAGCTTGCCGGCAAAACGCTCGGCCTCGTCGCCTATGGCGCGGTCGCCCGCAAGGTCGAACGGATGGCCGCGAGCATCGGCATGCGCGTGATGGTGTTCGATCCCTATCTTCCTTCGGGCGCCGATGTCGCGCGCGCCGGCACGCTGGAAGAGCTGTTCGCGGCCAGCGACGTGATTTCGCTGCATTGCCCGCTGAACGGCGAAACCGAGAACATGATCGGAAGCGCGGCGCTCGGTGCGATGAAGAGAGGCGTCATCATCATCAATACGGCACGCGGCGGCCTGATCGATGAAGCCGCGCTTGCCGGCAGCATCCGTTCCGGCCATGTGCGCGCCGCCGGTCTCGATACGCTGGCGGAGGAGCCGCCCGCTCGCGATCATCCGCTGATGAATCTTCGGCAGGTGGTGCTGACCCCGCATATGGGCGGTTCGACCGACGCCGCATTGGCGAACACCGCCAAACTCGCCGCGAACAATGCATTGACGGTTCTCGCCGGCAAAATTCCGAATCCGTCGTTTCTAATCAACCCGCAAGTTCTTGAGGAGCATCCGCTGTGACTGGGAAAACCGAATCGAATGCGTGGCCCGCGGGCTTCGCCTTGAACCCGCGCGTTGCGACGATCGATCCTGACGTGATCGCCGCGTTTCGCGGAGTGCCGGCGGCCCATGCGAGCGATGTCATGGGGCGCCATATCGGCGCGAGAGGCCTGAAGGCTTACCACGGCGATCTCCGTCTTCATATGTGCGGCCCCGCCATTACCGTGCGTACCCGGCCGGGCGACAACCTGATGATTCACGCCGCGCTTTTGGTGGCGGAGCCCGGCGAGGTGCTGGTCATCGACGCGGGCGGCGACACTTCGACCGCCGTTATCGGAGGCTTGATGCGCACGACGGCGATCGCCCGCAAGCTCGGCGGGATTATCGTCGACGGGGCTCTTCGCGACGTTGCCGAATGGGCCGAAGGCGGGCTGCCGGTTTATGCCTCCGGGCACGGGCATCGCGGGCCGTCGAAAGACGGGCCGGGAGAAGTCAACGTCAGCGTCGCGGTGAACGGCATGTCCGTCGCGCCGGGAGATCTCGTGATCGGGGACGCGGATGGCGTCGTCGCCATCCCGGCGGCGGAAGCCCCCGCGGTGCTGACGCGCTGCCTCGCGCATGCGAAACGGGAAGAGCAGATTCGCGCCAAGAATGCCGAAGGCATTCGCGACTATGAGCGCTTTTATGCCATCCTTCGCCAGAAGGGATGTCCGGTCTAGACGCGGGGGTCTTCGGCGGCCGGAATATGCGCGGGGGCAGGAAATGGAAGCGCGCGGATCGGATGAGAGGAAAAACCGCGCCGCTCCCGTTCCTTCGCCGTGTATTTCGGTTTGCAGAATCGAGCCGCCGCTGAATCTTTGCGTCGGCTGCGGCCGGACGGCCGGGGAAATTGCTGCCTGGCAGCTCATGCCCGACGACGGCCGATATGGGATCATCGAGACTCTTGCGGAAAGATTTGTTTCGCGAGGCCGTCCCGTTCCGGTTGAGCTTGCGAATAAAATTTCGGCATTGCTGTCGGAGCGAGGGCCGTCTACCCGTTAGACCCGCGACAGCAGATCGGCGCAGAGGCCGTTGTCCGTCCGCCTCCGATGAAGAAGTTCAAATCTGATTTTGCAGCGCGATGATCGCTGCTGCTGCGCAAAAAAGCCGCAGCGGGCGTGCGGCGCGCCGAACAACGAGGCTTGCGCTCGACATATCCCTCTCTCAATATGCAATCGCAATTTTTCTGCATATACGCCAGGTGCCGGCGCTGGGGAGGTAAAAATGCATAAAACAACGGGTATCGCAGCCATTTTGGCCGTTTTGGCCATCGCGGTTGCAGGCGGGCAGGCCGCGGCGAAAGATAAAGTGAAGGTCGGCTTCATCGGCCCGATCACGGGCGGCGTTTCCGCGAACGGTCTTGGCGGCCGCAACTCGGCCGAACTCGCGGTGAAGCTGCACAACGCCGATCCGAAATCGAAATACGAATACGAGCTTGTCGTGCTCGACGACGAATGCAAGCCGAACGTCGCGGTGCAGGTGGCCACCAAGATGGCGGCCGACAAGGAGATCGTCGCGGCCGCGACGCACTACTGCTCGTCGACGGCGATCGCGACGGTGGACGTCTATCACAAGTTCGGGCTGCCGGTGATCGTGTGGGGCGCGGTGCTGCCCGACATCACCTACCGCAACAAATACGCGGAGGTGCATCGCGTCAACGGCACCATGATCAACCAGAACGATTCCAACGCCGATCTGATCTACAAGCTCGGCTACCGCAATGTCGCGATCATTCACGACACGACCGATTACGGCAAGGGCCACAACGAATATTTCACCAACGCCTTCACAAAACTCGGCGGAAAGATTGTCGGCACCTTCGGCGTTACCGCCGACCAGCAGGATTTCACGGCGGAGCTCACCAAGATCAAGGCGCTCAATCCGGAAGTCATCTATTTCGGCGGCCTGACGCCGATCGGCGTGCGCATCCGTTCGCAGATGGACAAGCTCGGGATCACGGCGGTGTTCGACGGCACTTCGGGCATCGTCTCCGACGCCTTCATCCAGGGGCTCGGACCGCTGGCGGAAGGGACGCTCGCGTTCCGCGAAGGCGCGCCGACCGACAAGCTTCCGGGCGGCCAGTTCTTCATGGAGAAGTACAACGCGCAGAAATACGATAACCCGCCGGAAGCCTACGGCGCCTTCGCCTATGCCGCGATGGACATGATCCTCAACTCGATCGATAAAGTCGGGCCCGACCGCAAGAAGGTGATCGCCGATCTCGGCAGCGTGAAGGACCGCGATTCGATCGTGGGCAAGATCACGTTCGACGACCACGGCCAGAACACCGTCGCCGTCATCACGAAGTTCGTGGTGCAGGACGGCAAGTTCGTCGTCTGGGAAGACAGCGAATATGCCTCCGGCAAGCGCAAGCTGCCGGGCCAGAAGTAATCATCGATCGGCGCGTCATGGCCGGGCATGGCCGTTCGAAGAACGGCGTTCCAAAACGCCTGTGCCCCGGCCATCCACGTCTTTCTTCTTGAAGGCAAGGCGTGGATGCCCGGCATAAAGCCGGGCATGACGGCGGAGATAATCGCCCATGGACGCAGGCTTACTCGCTCAATACGTCACGAACGGGCTGATGCTCGGCATGATGTACGCGCTGGTGGCGGTCGGCTTCACACTGTTCTTCGGCGTGCTCGACGTCATCAAGTTCTCGCATGGCGACGTGCTGACGGTGGGCGCCTTCGCGGCGCTCGCCACCTTCGTCGGCTTGCGCAGCATCGGCGTCGCGTCGAATCCGGTTTTCCTGCTGGCGATGCTGGTTGTCGCGCTCTCCGCGATGGCCGTGCTCGGCATGCTGATCGCGCGCTATCTCGTGCTGCCGCTCAAAAGCGCGCCCGCCCTCAATACGCTGCTGATCACCTTGATGCTGGGAACGATGCTGCGCGAAGGTGTCCGGCTGTTCTATCCGCAAGGCGCGAATCCCAAGCCGTTCCCGGCGCTGCTGCCGGCTTCCTCCGTCAGCATCGGTTATTTCAACCTGCGGCTCGACAATGTCCTCATGTTCGCGGCGGGCGTGCTGGTGATCGTGGGGCTTCAGTTTCTGCTCAACCGCACGAAGCTGGGACTCGCCATTCGCGCGGTGGCGCAGGACGAGGAAACGGCGCGAACCATGGGCGTGAACTTCACCGCCGTGGTGCTCGTCACCTTCGCGATCGGATCGGCGCTCGCGGCCTATGCGGGGGTGATGAACGGCCTCTACTATAATGAGATCAATTTCGGCATGGGTCTCTATCTCGGGATCATCGGTTTCGCCGCCGCCATCATCGGCGGGCTCGGCAGCATTTACGGCGCCATCCTCGGAGGCTTTCTGTTCGCGGCGTTGCAGACGATCGGCACCGTCGCGCTGCCCTTCGCGAGCGCCTACAAGGACGTGTTCGCCTTCGCGGTCGTGATCCTGTTCATGGCCTGGCGGCCGACAGGGTTGATCCGCGAAAAAATCAGCGAGCGGGTCTGAACCATGACGCCTCCCGTTTTACCCGCACGCGGTTCCCTGTTGCCCGGCGCGGCCGCGATTGCGCTCGCCGCCGTTTATCTGGTTGCGCTGCTGGCCGCGGAAAATCAGCCGGTCATCATCGGGCTGCTGGCGGGCGGAATAGCCGTCGTGCTCGCCGCTTACTGGCTGCGATGGCTGGATCCCGTAAGCCGGAGCTTCAGCGAGCATGAGGATGCGCTCGGAGCGATATCGGTCGCCGCCGCCTGCGCGGTCGCCGCGTATTTTCACGACAATCATTTCGTGCTGCTGCTCGTCGTCACCGTGATTCTCTACTCGGTCGCGACGCTCGGCCTGAACATTCAGTTCGGCTACGCGGGCGTTTTGAATTTCGCCGGCGCGTCGTTTTTCGGCATCGGCGCCTATACCTCGGCGGTGCTGAACGCCCACACGGCGCTTCCGCATCTTCTGGTGCTGTTGATCGGCGGCCTGCTCGCCGCCCTGATCGGATCGCTGCTTCTGTTGCCGGTGCTGCGGACGCGCGGCCATTACGCGGCGCTCGTCACGATCGCTTTCGCGCTGCTGCTGAAGACGTTTCTCGAGGTCAACGACGTGCTCGGCGGCCCGCAGGGCCTGCAGGTGAAGGGCATGAGCCTGTTCGGCTGGCCGTTCAACGACAACGTCACGATCGGCGATTTCGAGCTGTCCTTTTACATGAGCTATTTCGTGCTCAGCATGATCCTGCTCGTCGCGAGCTTTATTCTCGTGCGGCGGCTGGAGCGCTCGTGGATCGGGCTCAATCTCGATGCGTTGCGGCTCGACGAGACGGCGGCGCGCTGTTTCGGCCTCGACGTCGAGCGCTGGAAGATCACGGCCTTCACGCTCGGAAATTTCCTGATCGGCATCGCCGGCGCGCTGTTCGGCATGGTCAGCGGCTTTGTCGCGCCGAACAATTACACGTTCGCGGATTCGCTCATCCTCGTTTCGATCCTGCTGTTGGGCGGGATCGGCAATCCGTGGGGATTGATCGTCGCGACCGTCATCGTCGTGGTGGTGCCGGAGAAATTGCAGACCATTCAGGAATACCGCTTCTTCCTGTATTCCGCGCTGGTGATCGCGGTGCTTCTGTTCCGTCCCGAAGGGCTGCTGCCGCGGCAGGTGCGCCGTTATTTTCCGGGGTGGCGCGGATGACGGAACCTCTGCTGCAGGCGAGCGGCCTGGTGCGCCGGTTCGGCGGCGTGGTGGCGATCGACCGTCTCGACCTTGCGGTCATGCCGAACGAGATCGTCGGCCTGATCGGGCCGAACGGATCGGGCAAGACGACCTTCTTCAATGTCGTCACCGGCATTTACGGCGCGAACGAGGGCAGCATCGCTTTTGATGGCGCCGACATCACGCGGTCTTCGTCGCGCGCGGTCTACAACGCGGGCATTTCCCGCACCTTTCAGCGTTCGCGCCTGTCGCTGCCGCTGTCGATTTTCGACAACATCATGATCGGCAATCACAAGCGGCTGCGGCAGGGGCTGTGGTTCAACCTGATGCGGCGCGCCGCGTTCAAGAGCGAGTTCGAGGCGAACTACCGCGCGGCCTGCGAACTCGTCGAGGTATTCGAGCCCGCGCTCGTCAAGCGCATGTTCGAGCCGGTCGCGGGCCTGCCGATGATCGACCGGCGGCGGATCGAGATTTGCCGCGCGCTCGTCAGCCGGCCGAAACTCTTGCTGCTCGACGAGCCTTCGGCCGGCATGACGCACGAGGAAACCAAGGCGCTGATGGACGACATCCTGCTGGTCCGCGGGCGCAATCCCGGCCTCTCGATCGTGATCGTCGAGCACGAGATGGGCGTGATCGAACGCATCACGGATCGCTGCGTGGTGCTGAATTTCGGCCGCAAGATCGCGGAAGGGCCGTATCGGCAAATCGCCGGCGACCGTCAGGTGCAGGAAGCGTATCTGGGGGCGGAATGATGACGGGGCGGCTGGAAATCGAAAACGTCTATACCGCCTACGACAAGGCGGACGTGCTCGAAGGCGTGACGCTCGACATCGAGCCGGGGAAGATCACCTGCCTGCTGGGCTCGAACGGCTCCGGCAAGACGACGCTGATCCGCTCGATCCTCGGGCTTACGCCCGCGCGCAAGGGGCGCATCGCCTTCGAGGGGGCCGACATCACGGCACTGCCTACGCACAAGGTGATCGCAGCCGGAATTGCCTGCATCCCCGAAGGCCGCAAGGTGCTTCCGAAGTTTAGCGTCGAGGAAAACCTGCGTCTTGGCGCCTACCAGGAATCTTCCGAAGCGGTCACGCAGGATCGGATGAAGGAGATCTATCGGCTGTTTCCGCGCCTGCTCGAGCGGCGCGGGCAGCTCGCGGGCACCATGTCGGGCGGCGAGCAGGCGATGGTTTCGATCGGCCGCGGCCTGATGCGGGCGCCGAAGCTTTTGCTCATCGACGAGCCGTCGCTCGGCCTGTCGCCGCTCTTCGTGAAAGAGAACTTCAACATCATCCGCGAGATCAACGAGCGCGGCATCACGGTGTTTCTGGTCGAGCAGAACGTTCACCAGACGCTTGCGATTTCGCATTTCGGTTATGTCCTCTCGAAAGGCCGCGTCGTCGCCAGCGGAAATTCCAGGGAACTCGCCGGGCGCGACGAGGTGCGCGAAGCCTATTTCGGCTAGGCGGCGATGAAGAACGGCATCGGCCAGAGCCCGAACGGTGCGTGGAGCCTGGAGGCGGGACGCACGGGAGGGCGCGCTGAATCTCTTTCGCGGAACCGGGTTCTCGCGGCGGCTTGCTTTATATGTTGCAATCGGCGGCCGCGGATCCGGCCGAAAGCATCCGGTCGAAGGCATCGGATGGAAGGTATCCGGCCGAAGACATCGGATCGAAGGCATCGGATGGAAAATACCCGACCGAAGCATCTGATCGAAGACATCCGGCCGAAAGCATTCATCGAAAGCATCCGGTCGAAGACATCCGGTCGAAAGCATCTGATCGAAGACATTCGGCCGAAAGCATCCGGTCGTCGTTCGGCTCGCTGATCCCGCCCTCTTTCACGGCATTCATAATCGTCCGGCAGGGATCGGGGAGGAGGGCAACGCCCGCTTTTTTGCGGCGTCCGGACGACCATTAATCGATAATATCGTTATATATCAATAGAATGCATGTTATTGTATGCAATATGCAGAAATTGATTGTGACCGTCCGAAGACTTGGGTAAGCAAGGCCGAGGTTGCCGCAGCGGGTTCGCCCGCGGCTTGCGCGACGCGCGCGCAAGGGCGGCCTCCAACGAAGAAGCGAATGGGGATAGGACGACCTTAAGGGAGGCTCCGACATGAGCACACGATCCGATTTATCTTCCGAATCAGCCGCTCCGCGGCGCACCAGGGTCCGCTGGAATATTTTCCTTCTAATGCTGCTCCTGATCTCGATCAATTATATCGATCGCGCTTCGCTTTCCGTGGCGATGCCGATCATCGCCGAGGAATTCCATCTGGATCCGGCGATGCAGGGCCTGATCTTCAGTTCGTTCTTCTGGACTTACGCCCTCATGCAGGTGCCCGGAGGCATGCTGGCCGACCGTTTCCAGCCGCGCATCATCATCGCCGCGGCGACCATCGGGTGGGGATTCTTCCAGGCGCTCGGCGCGCTCGCGACCAACTGGTTCGTGCTGGTGCTGTCGCGGCTGGGACTTGGTTTCACCGAAGCTCCGATCTATCCGGCCGGCGGCAAGCTCAACGCCATCTGGATGACGCAGCATGAACGCGCGCGTGGAGCGACCTTGCTTGACGGCGGCGCTCCGTTAGGCGCTGCGCTTGGCTCGATCGTCATCGCCTGGTTGATGACTGTCTTTGGTTCCTGGCGCATGGCTTTCATCGTTGCGGGCGTCGGCACGATCCTCTGCGGGTTCCTGGCGTGGTGGTACATCCGCAACACCCCGCGCGAGCATCCCTCCGTGAACGATGCGGAGGCGAGCTACATCGAGGCGGCGCACGCCCGTGAAGATGTCGCTGCGCCCGCCGGTTCCGGTAGCGGCCGTTGGCTCGAATACTTCCGCTATCGTTCGGTCTGGTGCATGTGCCTCGGCTGGATGTTCTTCAACGTGGTTTTCTATGGCCTGCTGACCTGGTTGCCGAACTATCTGTTCAAGGTGCACGGGTTCGACATCAAGACCCTCGGCGGCGCGTCGTTTCTGATTTTCTTCTCCGGCTTCGTCGGGGAGATCGTGTGCGGCTGGATCGGCGACAAGTGGCTGAGCCGCGGAGGAAGGCCCAATGTCGTGTTCCGCACGCTGTTCGGCATCGCTGCGCTCTCCGCAACCGTATCCATCTTCCTTGTTGCGTATGTGAAAGATCCGGTTCTCGTGGTTGCGCTTCTGTCGAGCACGCTGTTCTTCCTGCGCTGGTGCGGCGTGTACTGGGCGATCCCCTCGATCCTCGCCGGCCGCGAGCGTGCCGGCTTCCTCGGCGGCTGCATGAACCTTGCGGCGCAATTCTCCGGCGTCTCGGTGCCGATCATCGTGGGACTGATCGTCCAGTTCACCGGTTCTTACTTTCTGGCGCTGATGTTCTTTGCCGCCGCGGGCCTCGCGTTGTTCGTCTGCTCGGCTGCGATCGACTACAGCCGGAAGCTGCCGGTCTGAACTCGTCGAGGCTCGCGCCGGAAACGGCGCGGGCCTCGTTGTCTCCTTGCGCTTTAAAGTCGCGGGAATCATCCTGAAGGAAAGCGCGCGTCGTCGGCGCGGTTCCGTAATGACGGCCGGTGATCGGAAGGAAACAAGCAAAGAGCGGCCGGCGGCTTCGCACCGGAAGGGGTTAAGAGGAGTTGATAAATTGCAAGAGCGGCGCAATCCGCCTCGTGATTGGATAGGAGAAGGCCGGATGGGATCTGCCGTGGACGCCGCCGCCAAGCCGCGCAGGAAACTTCGCGGGCTTCACGACCGGCGGGTGCGCGTCAGCCGCGCGGGCCTGTACGACAGGGCCGTCAATCGCCTGCGAACGCTGATCGTCCGGGGCGCGCTCGCGCCGGGTGAACCGCTCAACGAAGCGGAGCTTTGCGAGGCGCTCGGCATTTCCCGCACGCCGCTGCGCGAGGCATTGAAGCTTTTGGCCGCCGAAGGCCTGGTGCAGTTGCGCCCCAACCGAAGCGGCATCGTGGCTCCGCTGCTTCGCGAGCAACTCGACGACCTGTTCGAGGCTGTCAGCATCATCGAGCGCGCGGCCGCCGAGCTGGCGGCCGTCCGGATGACGGAGCGCGATATCGAGAAGCTTGCGGCGCTGCAGGATCGGCTGGAGCGATATCACGGCGGCGGCAAGCTGCGCGAGTATTTCGAGCTCAATCAGCAGATTCATGCCTTGATCGTGGCCCTGTCGGGCAATGAAACGCTGAAAGCCACCCATCAATGGCTGTTCGCCCGCGTCGAGAGAGCGCGTTTCATCGCTCTGTCGCGCCGAGGCCGCTGGGACCAGTCGGTCGATGAACACAGGAAGATCCTCGGCCATCTCAAGCGCCGGGAATCCGAGAAAGCCGGGAAGCTCCTGGCCCGGCATGTACAACGCACCGGTCGCGCCGTCGCCGATCTCGTGGAGGAGGCCGCCGGGAAGCAGCGGCATCGGCGGCCCGGCCGCCGGGCGCTCAATCGCAACTAGAGGTGTCGCGTGAAAATCCTATTGCTGAATCCGAACACGACTGAAGACGTCACCGGCCGTTTGTGGGCGGCGGGATCCGCGGTTGCTTCTCCCGGGACCGAACTCCTGCCGATGACGGCCGGGAAGGGAGTGCCGTATATCGCGACGCGCGCCGAAGCGCAGATTGGCGGCGCGATCGCCCTCGAGATGCTGGCGGAGCGCCAGCACGGCGTCGACGCGGCGATCATCGCGGCGTTCGGCGATCCGGGATTGCTCGGCGCGCGCGAGCTTTTCAGCATTCCGGTCGTGGGCATGGCGGAGGCGGCCATGCTGGCCGCCTGCATGCTGGGACGCAGCTTTTCGATCGTGACCTTCGCGCGCGCGCTGGGGCCCTGGTACCGCGAATGCGTCGAGATGCACGGCCTGTCCGGCCGATGCGCCAGCATTCGCATGCTGGATGGCGTCTTCAGGTCGATCAGCGACGTGCAGGAGGAAAAGGAAGCGCTGCTGATCGAACTCGCCAATCGGGCCGTTAAGGAAGACGAAGCCGATGTCGTCATTCTCGGCGGTGCGCCGCTTGCCGGGCTCGCCAGCAAGGTTGCGGACCGCATTCCGGTTCCGCTCGTCGATCCGGTCGGGGCGGCGGTACGCCTCGCCGAGGCGTTGGTGGCGCTTCATCCGCGCAAGGCGTCGGCCGGCACGTTCCGCAGGCCCGATCCGAAGCCGACGGTCGGGCTCGCCGATGCGCTCGCTGCACATATCGAGCATCGCCCCGGCGGCGTTGCTGGCCGCCGGTGACTCATGAGCGGTTTTGATCTCATCATCCGCGGCGGAACGGTTGCTACCGCAGCCGATACGTTTACGTGCGACGTCGGTATCTCGAACGGGCAGGTGGCCGCGCTCGGCCGCGACCTCGGCGCAGCTCGCGAGATCGTCGATGCAAGCGGCAAGCTCGTGCTGCCGGGCGGGATCGACAGCCACGTGCACCTCGCCCAGCCCAGCGATCCCGGAACCGTCATGGCCGACGATTTTGCCAGCGGCACCCGCTCGGCGGCTTTCGGCGGCAACACGACGGTCCTGCCGTTCTGTCTGCAGGCGAAGGGGCAATCGTTGCGCGAGGCGCTCAAGGCGTATCACGAGAAGGCCGCCGGCGAATGCTACATCGACACATCTTTCCACCTGATCATCGCCGATCCCACGCCCCACGTGCTCGGACAGGAGCTGCCCGCGCTCGTCGCCGACGGCTATACGTCGTTCAAGGTGTTCATGACCTATGAGGGCCTCGCGCTCTCCGATCGGGAAATGCTCGAGGTCATGGCGACGGCGCGCGAGACCGGCGCGCTCGTGATGGTCCATGCGGAAAATCATGATGCCATCCGCTTCATGACCGATCGGCTTGAGCGCGCCGGCAAGACGTCGCCGCAGTTCCATGCGGCTTCGCGGCCCATCGTGGTCGAGCGTGAAGCGACGCACCGGGCGATCTCGCTTGCGGAACTGGTCGATGTGCCCGTCATGATCGTCCATGTTTCCAATCGCGAGGCGATGGAAGAAATCCGCCGCGCGCAAATGAAAGGGCTCAAGGTTTACGGCGAGACTTGTCCGCAATACCTGGTGCTGACCGAGGACGATCTGCGCGGCCTCAACATGGAAGGCGCGAAATACGTGTGCTCGCCGCCGCCGCGTGACCACGCGAGCCAGGAGGCGTGCTGGGAAGGTCTGCGGACAAGAGTCTTTTCGGTGTTTTCCTCGGACCACTCTCCGTTCCGCTACGACGATCCCGAGGGCAAGCTCACGCCGAAAGGCCGCACCAGCTTCCGCTGGGTGCCGAACGGCATTCCGGGGGTCGCCACGCGCCTGCCGATCCTCTTCTCGGAAGGCGTGGTGAAGGGACGGATTAGCCTGAACGATTTCGTGGCATTCACCTCCACGAACCATGCCAAGACCTATGGGCTCTATCCGCGCAAGGGGACCATCGCGATCGGCAGCGATGCCGACATCGTCGTCTGGGATCCGCGCAAGCAGGTGACCATCACGCATGAACTGTTGCGGGATGGATCGGACTACACGCCCTATGAAGGGTTGGTGGTGACGGGCTGGCCGGAACTGACGATGGTGCGCGGCAGGACGGTGGTGCGCGATGGCGAACTCGTCGGCGCCAAGGGCCATGGCCAGTATCTCGCGCGCGCCCGCTCTCAGCTCGCGAGCCAGGTGGGCTGAGGCGGCGATTTGGTTTCGAGCAGACCTGTCCTGGCGTGGCCCTTCTCAGGATTGTGCGTGCGGTGGAAGCGTAGGAATGCGCTGGCCGCCTGGCCAGATCCGGCGGAAGGAACGGAAAAGTCTGCTTGATCTCTCCCGCCGTTCGGAAGAACGGCGGGGGAAAGGTTAAGGTGTACTTCGCGTCCAGCAAAAACAAGCGTGCTGTGCATCGGCATGGGCCGGCCGTTTTCGATCGAAACCCGGCCGGCGGCGAACGCGCTTCTCTCGATACCCTTGTCGAGGCTGGGCTGCATCCTTTCTGCATATAATTGAAATGGATAAAAAACGGCTTTCCCGCCGCTTCCGGCGGCGGTGGCCTGGATGACGCTTGGAGCCGTGCTTTTGCAGGGTTGGAAACCGCTGCGCGGCGTTGCATAGGGTTTTGGTTTATGTATATAAAATATACAAAATCGCGGAGACGGTGGCCGCGGATCAAATGAGGGGTTGCGGTGGCTTGGCGTATCGCGGTTGATATCGGCGGCACCTTTACGGACGGTGTGATCGAGGAGACATCGACGGCTCGTGTTTTCCTCGCAAAGCAACTGACGACCCAGTCGGATCCGGGTAAGGCGCTTGCCGGCGTCATTGCCAGCCTTTTGCAGTCGGTTGCCGGGCTCGCCAGCGCGAAAGACATTGACGAAATCGTTCACGGCAGCACCCTCGTCACCAACTCGCTGATCGAGCGGAAGGGAGTTCCGACGGCGTTGATTACGACCCGCGGAATGGCGGATGTGATCGATATCGGCCGCGAAGTTCGTTACGATCTGTACGATCTCAACATCCAGATGCCGGAACCGTTGGTCCCGCGCGAGCTTCGTTTCGAAATCGACGAGCGCGTGCTCGCGGACGGCGCCGTCGAAAAACAGCCCGCCGCCGGCGAGCTCGACCGTGTCGCGGCCGCGATCAAGGCCACGGGCGCGCGCGCCGTTGCCGTTTCGCTGCTGAATGCCTGCGTCAATCCGGAAAATGAAATTCTGGTCGGCAAGGCGCTTTCTGCTTCCTGTCCGGATGTCGCGATCAGCCTGTCGTCGCGTGTCGCGCGCGAGATGCGGGAATACGAACGGACGACGACGACCATCGCGAACGCTTACGTCCAGCCGCTGGTTGCCAAGTATCTTGGAGAGATCGAAGGGCGGCTTCGCGAAGCGGGTATCGACGCACGTCTGCGGTTGATGGTTTCGAGCGGAGGCTCCACGTCCCCCGCCGTCGCAACCGCGGCCCCCATCACGATGTTGGAATCGGGACCGGCCGGCGGTGTTCTCAGCGCCATGAATGCCGGTATCTGCTGCGGGCTTCGCGATGTGCTCGCCTTCGATATGGGAGGCACGACCGCGAAAATCTGCACCATTGCCGATGGCGTGCCGTCGATCGTGCAGACATTCGAGGCTGCCCGGGTTCGCCGGTTCAAGAAGGGCAGCGGCTTTCCTCTCCTCATTACCAGCATCGATCTGATCGAGATTGGAGCGGGCGGGGGCAGCATAGCCAAGATCAGCAATCTGGGCCTTCTCACTGTCGGGCCCGAAAGCGCGGGCGCCGATCCGGGTCCTGCCTGTTACGGACAGGGCGGCGCCGAGCCTACCGTCACCGACGCCGACCTCGCGCTCGGTTATCTCAACCCGGGATATTTTCTCGGCGGCCGGATGAAGCTGGACGCAACGGCCGCGAACGCTGCGCTTGACCGGGTCGGAAAGGATTTGAGCTTGCCGGCCGTGGAAGTTGCCAAGGGCATTTTCAATATCGTCAATGAGGCGATGGCGGGCGCCGCGCGCGTGCACATCGCGGAAAAAGCGCAGGATCCGCGAAAGTTCACGCTTGTCGCGACCGGCGGCGCCGGTCCCGTTCATGCGGTGGAGATCGCCAGAAAGCTTCGCATTCCTCGCGTGCTCTTTCCGATCGCGGCCGGCACCGGCTCATGTCTCGGCTTTCTGGTCGCGCCGATGCGGGTCGAGCGTTCGTGGTCGAAGACCACCTATCCCGATCAACTCGATCGCGATGAAATCAACGGCCTGCTCAATTCGTCGCGCGCCGAGGCTGAGAACGACCTCAAGACGGTTTCGCTGTCGCGCGACGACGTCGACTGGAGCATCCTGGTGGAAGCCCGTTACGTCGGTCAGGGCAGCAGCTTGACGCTTGCTCTGCCATACGAGCATGTCGGCGAGACATTCGAAGCGCGCCTGACGGAAATGTTCCGGGCCGCCTATCGCAAGGCTTTCGGCGGCGTGTTGCCGGCGGGACGTCTTGAGATCGTTACCTGGCGCGTCGTCGGCGTCGGACGGCAATCGGTTCGCGAATATGTCTGGCCGAGCGCCGGCGCCGCGGAAGAGGCTTCGCCTGCGAAGCGAAAAATATTCTCGCCGCAAACCGGTCGTTTCGTCGATGCCTCTATTTACAAGCGCTATGCGTTGCAGCCTGGCACCAGGCTTCGCGGGCCGCTGGTTCTCGAAGAAGCGGAATCGACGATCGTGGTGCCGATGGTGGCCGACGTCGAAATCATGCAGAACAGAAGCGTGCTCGTGTCACTGGAGTCCTGATGAGCAAGCCCGACATCGATCCCATCTCGCTCGAAATCTTCTGGACGCGGCTGATCAGCCTCGTTGACGAGGCGGCGGCGACGCTGGTGCGCGCGTCTTTCTCGACGATCGTCCGCGAGTCCAACGACTATGCGGTCGTCCTGTTGGACCGTGACGCAAAACTCCTGGCGCAATCCAGCCTGAGCATCCCTTCCTTCATATGCACCTTGCCGGCGACCGTGGGGCATTTCCTCGAGGTTTTCCCGCGCGAGACGCTCAAGCCGGGCGACGTGCTGATCACCAACGACCCCTGGATGGGAACGGGCCATCTTCCGGATATCAATATTGTCGTGCCGATTTTTCGCAACGGCGAGGTCGTCGGCTATGCCGGAAGCGTCGCCCATGCGCCGGATATCGGCGGGCGGCTGCGCTCGCCAAGCAACAGCGAACTGTTCGAGGAAGGACTCCGGATTCCGCGCAGCAAGCTGATGGATGCGGGGCAGGAAAACGTCACGCTGGTGAACATCATGCGCGATAATGTCCGCACGCCCGATCAGTTGATGGGCGATATCTGGGCGCAGGTTGCGGCCAACAAGACGTTGTCGCAGCGGCTGCTCGACATGGTGGAGGAGACGGACTGCGACCTCACGGCGATCGGCGTCGAAATCCATAATCGCGCCGAGAGCGCGATGCGAAGCGCGATCCGGAATATTCCCGACGGATCGTATTCGTATGAAGCGAAAGTCGACGGCTTCATCGAGCCGGTAACGCTACGCTGCCGCATCGACGTTCGCGGCGACGAAATCTCCGTCGATTATACGGGCTCATCGTCTCAGGTTCGCAAGGCGATCAACGTCGTTCCGATCTACACCTTCGCCTACACCGCCTATGCGCTGAAATGCGTGTTGGCGCCGGATATTCCCAACAATGACGGATCGTTCCGGCCGATCGCCGTATCGGCGCCGTTCCGCTCCATTCTCAATCCGGCATTTCCGGCCGCCGTCAGCGCGCGCGCCATGACGGGGCATCTTATTCCCACCGTTATCATGGGCGCGCTGGCCGGCGCGCTGCCCGGCAAGGTCCGCGCCTCGTCGAGCGCGCCGCTCTGGTGCGTGCATCTTTCGGGCGAAAATAAAGGGCAGCGTTTCACCTCGACCTTCTTCCTGAACGGCGGTCAGGGCGCGGGCGAAGCAGGACCGGGCCTGCCCGCGTTGAGCTTCCCAAGCAACCTGTCGAATACGCCGATCGAGGTGCTGGAGGCGCAGGCTCCGATCAAGGTCATTCGCCGCGAATTGCGCCGCGGCACCGGAGGCCGCGGCAAGCATCGGGGAGGCGACGGACAGTACTTCGAATTCATCGTGAAGGCCGACTCGCCGGTGATCGTTTCGTTCATGGCGGACCGCCTGAACACGCCGGCGCCGGGATTGAACGGCGGAGAAGCGGGCGCGACGGGAAATGTCCTGCTGGACGGCAAGCCGATCGACCCGCGCGAGATTTGGACGGTTGCGCCGGGAGCGCACTTTCTGCTCGCGACACCGGGCGGCGGCGGTTTCGGACAGGCTTGAGGGTAACGCAAAGTCGCGCCGTTGACGCCGGCGACGGACTTATTGATCGGCGCAAGTGAACGGTGATAACAAAATACGGGAACATCTGCGTTTGCGTGTAATGCCGAAGGACTGGCGAGTGCGAAAAAGCACCGACTGGAGATTCGATGAAGGTTACACCCAAGCAGCTTGAACTCGCCGAGCTGGCGGTCAATTGGCTGAGCCA
>Ga0153956_1001833_pt1 | contig 17306 bp, 12 predicted proteins | sample TSFL040MetaG_FD_104704 | JGI IMG/M metagenome (GOLD analysis project Ga0153956, IMG submission 104704) | Attine ant fungus gardens microbial communities from Florida, USA - TSFL040 MetaG | ecosystem: Host-associated > Fungi > Mycelium > Unclassified | place: USA: Florida, Wekiwa Springs...
CCCCTCGCTGCCAACCGACGAGAGCGTCACCATGCAGCCACGGGGCATATCCGCGATGGCCCCGGTCAAAGCCGCGTCCGAATCCATGAGAAGAGATCGGACGGCTTCGCGGGCAGTCGCGGCGGCCTGGAATCCCGCCCAGACATAGCCCTGGTTGGTCTCGGCATAGCGCTGCAGGGCCTCGGCATAGAGCGCTTCCTTGGACCGGAAGGCGGCATAAAGGCTGGGCGCACCAATGCCCATGGCCTGCGTCAAGTCGGCGATCGACGTTGCTTCGAACCCCTTGGTCCAGAACAGGCAGGTCGCTCGTTCCAGCGCGGCGTCCCGATCGAACGCGCGTGGCCTGCCGCGCACGCGGGCGACGATGGCATCGGTATCCGGCCTCGGATCAGATTTCTGCATCGATCGCTAGATAAATCAATTGACCTCTCGGGGCAACATCCTTAGATATTTCTGTATCAATCACTAGATAAAGGATGCTGTGATGACGGAACTGGCTGGGAAGCGCGCGCTCGTGACGGGCGGGTCTCGCGGTATCGGGGCTGCGATCGCGCTCGCGCTCGCGGAAAAGGGCGCCGACGTGGCGCTCACTTATGAGCGGTCTGGCGATCGCGCCGCGCAGGTCGTCCGGGCGATCGAGGGCAAAGGCCGCAAGGCGATCGCCATTCAGGCCGACAGCGCCGATCCGACGGCGGTCAAGCGCTCCGTGGACGACGCGGCGGCGGCGCTGGGCGGTCTCGACATCCTCGTCAACAATGCTGCGATCGCGCTCTACGCTGCGACCGCCGAGATCGGCATCGAGGCCATCGATGCGATGCTCGACATCAATGTGCGGGCGCCCGTGCTCGCGGCCCAGGCGGCAATACCTTATCTATCCGCCGGCGGACGTATCATCACGATCGGTTCGGCCGGTGCCGAACGCATCGTCGGACATACCGGCACCTTCTACTATATGACCAAATCCGCCTTGCATTCGTTCACGCGCGGGCTCGCCCAGGAACTCGGACCGCGCGACGTGACGGTCAACCTGGTCCAGCCGGGATCGACCGACACCGACATGAACCCCGCCGACGGCGAATTCTCCGACTTCCAGCTCAATCTGATTCCGCTTGGCCGCTACGGCGCGCCCGAGGACGTCGCCGCCCTCGTCGCCTTTCTGGCAAGCCCCCCGGCGCGGCAAATCACCGGTGCGATCCTGACGGTGGACGGCGGACAGACGACCTGAGGACTGGGCGCCGCCACGCCCTTCCGCCGCCCCGGACTTCCCGTTCAACCGTGCTGTCCGGGGCGGTTCGACGCTTGCGCAGTGTCGTTGGTTCGGGGCGGATCACGGTCGAACCGAGCCCGTGCCGTCCTGAACTGCGATGCATTGTCGATGATCCAGGTCCAAAGCGGCATCATCCCAACGAGCAGCCCCCGCCCCAAGGACGTGAGCGTGTAATCGACCCTTGGCGGGACCTCTCCATAATCTCGGCGGGCAATGAGCCCATCGCGTTCCAGGTGACGCAAGGATCGGGTCAGCATGCGCTGCGTGACCCCTTCGAGTCGCCGCGCCAACTCGGCATGGCGTAGCGTACCGGCGACTCCTAAGGCATGGACGATGCCGAGAGACCATCGATTGCCGGCATGGCTCAGCACTTCGCGTTTCAGCCCGTCATCATCGTCGCTCAACGCGTCGCAAGCTGCCTGCGAGCGGGCAATCACCGCATCGAAATCCAAGGCTTCAAGCGGTATCATTCGTGTACCTTCTTCTTCATCCCGACCGAGCGTCCCATGTCGACATCAGGATCATAAGGAGCACCTGATGCCGGAAACGAAGATACCCGCCGCCACTACTCTTGTCATCGGTGCGGGAGAACTAGGGCTAGCCGTTCTCAGCGGCCTGCTGGAGCAGAACCCGCAAGGCGCATCGTCGATCAGCGTCCTTCTTCGTCCACCCGCCGACGCATCCGGAGCGCAGGTCGCCCGGCAGTTGCGGGACAAAGGATTCCGGATCGTTCACGGCGACCTCGCGACGGAAACGGTGAACGGCCTTGCCACGATCTTTGCCCCGTTCGGCACGGTAATCTGTTGCACGGGGTTCGTCGGTGGTCCCGGCACGCAGCGCAAGATCACCGAGGCCGTCCTGCAAGCCGGCGTCGAACGCTATGTGCCCTGGCAGTTCGGCGTCGATTACGATGTGGTCGGGCGCGGCAGCGGCCAGGAAGTGTTCGATGAGCAGACGGACGTGCGCGACATGCTGCGCGGCCAGTCCGCAACGCAATGGGTCATCGTCTCGACGGGCATGTTCACCAGCTTCCTGTTCGAACCGGCCTTTGGTCTGGTCGATCTCGAACGCGCCAGGATTCATGCGCTCGGCAGTTGGGACAATCGCCTGACAGTGACCACCTCGGACGATATCGGGCGGCTCACCGCCGCCATTCTCGCGCATGAGCCCCGCATCCGGAACGAGGTGGTGTACGTTGCGGGGGATACGTTCTCCTACACGCAACTTGCCGACATGGTCGAGGGCCGCCTGGGTCGCCATGTCGAGCGGATATTGTGGGACATGGACCGGTTGCGGTCGGATGTCGCGTCGCACCCGAGCGACGGGATGCGAAAATACCGCCTCGCCTTCGCGCGTGACTCGGGCGTGGCCTGGGACAAGGATCGTGCTTTCAACGCAGTACAAGGCATCGAGGTGATCGACGTTCCGGCGTGGCTCAACAAGTGGGAGGCCGCCTGACATGGCGGTCTCGTTGCCTGCATCTGCACATCGTGTTGCCGGATGGCCGTGGCCTCTCTCTCGCCGGCACGGCTTTTGAACCACTGATGCGGACTTCCCGGTCGTTCACGCGAAGCTCGCCGAGTAGCAGCCGGGCATACTGAACTGGACGCCCTGGCCGAAGAACTGGCGGAGGGCGACGAAGCTGCAGTCGAAAGAGGCAAGAGCAATCTCACTCGCTTCGAGGAGGTAGTGGGAGCACCTGATCGGGTTGCGCAGATAGCGGCAGACATCGTTGAGCACTTCGCACGTCGCCGTGAGGCCATGGCCGACGGCAAGGGTAAGCTGGGCCAATGTCTCGGAAATCAACGGCTGGTCTCTTTGATCATAATAGGTAATAGACCGCGATATGCCGAGCACCTGATGACCCGAGGACGGGACACTGAAATTTACCACGAGCGTTTCACCGAGCTTGTCGTTCGCCGTTGGGAGTTCGCGCGTCATCTGGATGTTCTGCACGGTGTTCCGAAGCAAGAATGGTTGTCGCTTGTTCCTCGCTGAATATCGACATGGCCGCAATAGGCAAGCTTCGTTACGCGTTTTTGGGTTTCTCACGTTTCAATTATTGCGACGATTGAAAGGAATTCATCAAAGGGGACGAGTTCGAATTCTTGAAAGGATCAGTTGGGTGCAGAGACGATCGAGATCAACCACTGAATCCTCGAAATACTGATTTCATCCCGCACCATCATTAACTCGCCAACGATACTGGCGCTGCTGAATAAAATGTTTCGCCAACTATTGAGATAAATAGAAGATCCAAAGAAATGACGCGCCGATTGTTTTGCGTCGCAATGGCGACGACTTTTCAGCTTCACAGCAGTTTCTCTGCGAGATCGATCACAAATTTTCACCCGCCGGCGTTTCCATTCACAGGAACGCAAGACGTTCGTGGCCGAGAACGGCAAAAGATGCGGTGTTCCGTCAAGTAAAAGGAACGCTCTTGATGAGGCTGACAAGCTGACTTTGGCTGTTCGTCCTGGTCTTCGAAAAAACACGTAGCAGATACGACCTGGCGGTCCCCACGCTGATCTGCGATTTCGCCGCGCTATCGCGTAGGGAAAGACCAGATGCGACGGATAGTGCAAGGCGTGCTTCCGCCGGCGTAAGAGAAAAAAGCCTTGAAAGGATATCAACGCTTGGCAAGTTGCGGGTCTGAGAGACAGGTGTCGCCACAAGTATCCTGTACGAAGATTCAAAGATATCGCGTGCGAGACCGTGAAGGGTCATCACGTGCAAAACGAATCCCGAGTGGTCATCGCCTTGGGGCAATACGAGTGTCACATCGGATGGTTGTTCGGCGCCTAAAGAATTGGAATCTAGAATTGTGCCTTTTGATCCACCGATGATGGCGATGCGCTCGCCTGGCAAACTCAGAAACAGATTGTCCAGTTCATCGAATTGCGCATTCGAATGAAGAATTCGGCCTCGATCGTCCAGCAATGCTCCGGGGATATTAATTCGACCTAGCGTGTCGACACTGCCCTTTGCTTGTTCAAAATACAGTCGTGACGCAAGAAGGAGCGATCGCTCGATATTCTTGTGTACGAAGTTCAGGCACTGAATGTCTGAGTCTGAAAAGTCGACTCTGCCTAATTTTTTCTTCAATTCCAATAAGATTTTCTCACCATTGAACAATTCGAAGATGGATAGGCATTGAAAGCCGACTCCTCGCGTGACGCGGTAATCGTTCATCTCGTCCAGCTTAGGAAAATCACGGTAGTAATCGTGATATCGCTCAAAGCCGGATATCTTGTGCTCGTCGATGTAGTCGATGAGAATCTTTCTGTCTTTTGCCAGAGAATTGAGGTCGCTCTTCGTTTCGACGAGTTCACCTGGCGTCGCATAAATCCCCTTCGGATTGGGCCAATAAATTTGAAGCCTTGCGGTGTCGCCTTGAGTGGTGGCAACCAGATCGTCCATAAGTTTTACCCACGTCTCAGGAACGAACGCTGCTTCCGACAATTTTTGCAGAATCGATACTATCTGATCCTTTTCCATGAGAAGGTCTGTTCCTTAGTGACGCTATTCGGAATGCCTCTGACCGAGACCGACAGCGTTTCTGTGTTTTCTCAACAATGGTGGTCGACAGTCAGTTTCAATGGGCGCTGACTATTGCCAGATCTAAGCCGACTTAATCACCTCATCTGTTGTTTTCGTTGTTGGGTCGAGGATCGTGCCAACGACGGTTTCATCGAAGAAGTCATTGCTGCCAAACGGTGGTATACAGCCACTGCTAATTGACAGGATATGGCAACTTCAACCGAGCAAATACTGCCATTTGGCATCTCGTTCTTTTAGGCTTGATGTTTGCGCGCGCGAAAAGAATTGGAAATTCAGAGGTTGTTCGAAGCCCCGGTCTCTGATGCGACCGTTATCGAAATCGCAGACCTTGTCGGAAATCACTTGTATCGAGCATCGGGCACGAGCCGCCGTGTGCATCTGCGAATATCTTTTCGACGATGGTTATGGTCTTGGATCCTGGTTGGACGACTTGTTTGCTTTGCCGTGCCACTTTCGACATTTAAGCTAGGTCATGCCGCAACTGCTGATGCGGTGTCCAACTACCAAATGCATAACACGTTGGGGCATCGCTTCTTGCGGTCGCTCATCTGCGCAAGGTCTGCTAGCGAGTTCTACTAAGTTGCTCGCCGCACTCTGATACTGTTGTTGCTAGAAGCGCACATACGACTTCTCAAATTTTGTCTCCGTTCAACCGCTGCCATATGGCAGTAGTTTTGCGCATGCGGCTCAGCAAAAGATGCGGTGTCTGGGAATCAGCGCGATTGTTTGCGAGTTCCATCTTTTAAATGCGCTTCTGATCGCAAGAGCTTGATGTGTCTTAACGCGGCTGGATTTAAGAGCAGCCAAGCTTCCGGCAGGCATGTGCGAGCGGCGACGAGAGGGGGAAAATGAAGCCCATCCGAAGCAGAACGGTCAGGCATTTTCGAAGATGCAATTGGTGGGGCGATATTTCCGATACTTCAGTGACTGTCTGTGCAGTCACGATTGCGGACCGGGTTCGTGATGTAATCAAGGGGGGGCTAATGTGATGTCCCGATTCATTGATAATGACGGCGACGAGGTTCCAAAATGCGACGGTGGGAGAGTTCCCATTGTCCCAGGTGCTGTCGCTTTTGGAAAACGTACGCAGTCTCTCGAACGCGATGTGTCGTTCATCAAAACGCGGTTGGAGCTCCTCGCAGCCGAGATCAACCTCTATTCAGTTGGCAAAGGTGATCTCGCAGAGATGGTTGGCGATGAACGTTTGTCACTTTTGATTGGTGCATCGCTTGGGCTGTCTCTTTCGGTCGAAATAGATAGCTGGAACGGGCTTTATGTGTTTCGCGATGGCGGGAAAGAGGCCGATTGCATCATAGTTACCGCGCGCGAAGACCGGCTGATTGACTGTGTTCTCTCCGCGGTGGCGCGTGGCCGTAGCGGATCGCGCGCGACGGACGGCGTGGTTGATGAACTGGTCGGGCATTCTCTCGATGACGTGGAGCGGCGTTTAGTTTTAAGAACCCTGATTCGGTTCGGCGGGAATCGGCGACAGACCGCCAACATGCTCGGGATTGACGAGAGAGATCTGCGCGCGCGGTTGCGCCGCTATTTTCTCACGTCGCAGACGCGTACGCGTGACAATTTTACGGTTGGGCCGCGATGAGTGCATTGCTCCCTCGGCCATCGGAAATTCATCTGACGGACTGTTCCGGTCATCGCGTAACGTCGAACCGGCTCGGGTTCGTTGGTGAGTCCATTGTCGACTTCTCGTCCGTGGCTGGACTGCTCTATGTCGAATGTCTGGCTCGGATGCTTGTCCCCGAGGCGACGTTGCTGAGAGGAGCGGATTTCGTGCCGGAGCTCGAGGCCAAGGGCGCGATCGCGTTGCTGGACGTCGCAATCGTCGAGATGGTGTTGGATGCTTTGGCAGGCAATGCCGATATCTCACTCGGCTGCAATATTTCTCCGCGTACACTTGCCGATCCTGACGCATGGGAACGCGTGATCGCCACGATCGCGAGCATGCCGATTCCTGCCCGGCGGCTTGTTCTGGAAATCACCGAAAGCGCTCCGCTGAGCGCGATTTCCGATGTGGGGCGCCGTCTATCGGAGGCCAAACGTCTCGGGTGCCGGCTGGCTATCGATGATTTCGGCGTGGGCTTCGCGGTAGAGAGCGAAGTGAGCCACGCCAATGTCGATTGGGATATCGTCAAGATCGACCGAAGCTTTCTGATCGATGAAGGCGATGTACCTCATGGACGGCAATTGACGTCACTGGTCGAGCGGGCTCGGAGCTTGGGGCCCGTTGTTGTGGTGGAGGGTATCGAGACGGCAGATCAGTTGGTGATGGCGCGTGAGGCAGGCGCGCACGGCGGGCAGGGCCGGCTCTTTGAAGCGCCGATGATCGAATGTTGGAGCAGCCCGGATAACGAGAAGGCATCGCAACTTTCCTGTCTTCTGATGCGTCACGGGGCAACGTTACAGCCCGTCCAGGGAAGTCCTCAGGATTTTCTGCTGTCACGTGTGGACAATCTGGGTAGCTCGGTCCGCGCGTTGGCTGCGCAAGTCTCGGAGGATCTGTGATGGCTTCGGCGAGCGTCACGCGTTTGCCGCCTGCTTTCCTGGATGAGAGCTTGCGCGCCGCGCTTGAGACCGAGGTATTGCGGGCCGAGAGCGCATTGCATCGCAACTTTTCGCGCGAGTGGGACGAAGCGGACGTCGATCTGATCTTCGCGCACTTTGTGTTTGGTCTTGTCGTGGAGGCCGAGCCGACCGCTTCGCCGCATCAGCAGCTGAATCTTTTCCAGCATCTCGCGGGCCTGGTGCTTTCGCCGGTCGCGGTGACCGAGGTGCTTCATGCCTCGTTGTCACGGTACGCGGTTGGCATTCGTCATGCAGCCGAGGTGGCCGAGCAACTCGGCCGGCGGTCGGCCACAAATCTTCGTGCGGTGATTGGCAGTCGGGAAAATGCTGCTGAAGCCGCAAATTCAAATTTGAAGTGATGGGGGTATCATGAACACCGTAACACGGGTCCGCAATAGCGTCGAAAATTGGGTTTCGTTCAGACTTACTGCTGCGCAGCGCCGGCGGGTTTTTGCTTTGCTGCGCAATGCGCATCGTGTTCTGGGGATCAACCGCAACAAGCTCGGCCTTGGGATGTTGAGTGCGGGTGGGAAACGTCTGGGCAGCGCATCATTGGGATGCGGCGTCGCCCTTGCAACGATGACTGTTTCATGGCTGGGCGCGAGTACCGGAGTGGCATATGCCCAATTCGTCGGTGCGGCCGGCACTCAGGCGGTCGTCGTCGTCAATGGAAATGCCAACGGAAATGCTACCGCCACTGGGGGGGGCGATGTCGCAATCGGCGGCGGTGCAAAAGCGGCAGGTGTCGTAGGTGGTATCCCGGAGTACATGAATGGGGCTGTTTTGGTTTACAACGGTACTGCCGTCGGGGCCGTTTCCAGTGCTGTGGGATTCGGGGCGACAGCTCTCGGGGTTGTAGCCCGGGCAGGAGACAAGGCTGTGGCGGTGGGAGGGCTTGCCGATGCGCGAAACGAAGGCGGTACGGCAATTGGTATGCTGGCAAACGCCGGCACCGGCTCTGTCACGAACGGTACGGCACTTGGTTTTAATAGTTCTGTTCTGTCCACTAACAGTGTCGCCCTCGGCGCGGGCAGCATCGCCGATGGCAGCACATTGGCGAACGCGGCGTACTCACCCACAGGCAGTGTGGCGGGCAGTACGCCCGCGGGCGAAGTGTCGATCGGTTCGTCCGGCCAGGAGCGGCGGATCACCAATCTCGCGGCGGGCAGCGCCGATACCGATGGCGTCAACGTTTCGCAACTGAAGGCGGCGCAGGCCGCGGCGACGACGCACTACTACAGCGTCAACGACGGCGGAACGCAGGGCGGCAACTACAACAATGATGGCGCGACGGGGCAGAACTCGCTCGCCGCAGGCGTAGGAGCGCAAGCGGCGGGAATCAGAAACACCGCAATCGGTTTCCAGGCCGGGCAGGGATCGCTCGGTTCCGATAATCTCGCGATGGGTTCCAGTGCGGGTGCCAATGTGAACGGAAACGCTAACGTAGCGATCGGCCAACTTTCCGGTCGCGATGTGGCAGGCGGTCTTAATGTGGCGATCGGTCTTTCTGCCGGCAACGGGGTAACGGGTGACGGTAACACTGCGCTGGGGAATCTGGCTGGAGGGAACGTAAAGGGTATCAACAATGTGGGCATTGGTATAAGCGCAGGTACTTCGGCAACGGGAGACAACAATACAGCGATTGGAGGGTTTGCTGGCGGTGGTACGACAGGCAACGGCAACTCGGCTTTCGGTGCAAACGCCGGTGCCGGTACCGCTGGAGATTTCAATACGGCATTCGGTGTGGATGCCGGTAGCGGCACGAACGGAAACCATAATGTTGCATTGGGGAATTTGGCAGGGCTCGGGACGACCGGCAATACGAACGCTGCGGTCGGATTTGCTGCAGGTTTTTTTGCGAAAGGAGATAACAATTACACGGCAGGCTCCTCCTCCGGTATTCTCGTCGGAGGAAACAACAACGTTCTTATCGGTACGGCTGCGGGGACCGGCTACTATGCGGATCCGGCCAGCGGTACTCTCATGGACCGCAACGGCAACACCGTTACGGGTCAACCGCCGAACGTAGCGCTTAACGATGCCGTCTCCCTCGGCAACCGAAGCTATGTCACGACGGATGGTGCCGTGGCATTGGGCACCGGGACTGAAGTTACGGCAGGTAACAGTGTCGCCCTCGGCGCGGGCAGCATCGCCAATGGCAGCACATTGGCGAACGCGGCGTACTCACCCACAGGCAATCCGGCCAATGTGGCGGGCAGTACGCCCGCGGGCGAAGTGTCGATCGGTTCGTCCGGCAAGGAGCGGCGGATCACCAATCTCGCGGCGGGCAGCGTGGATACCGATGGCGTCAACGTTTCGCAACTGAAGGCGGCGCAGGCAGCGGCGACGACGCACTACTACAGCGTCAACGACGGCGGAGCGCCGGGCGGCAACTACAACAATGACGGCGCGACGGGTCAGAATTCGCTTGCCGCCGGCGTCGGAGCTACGGCCACGGGCAATTACACGGTTGCGTCTGGATACCGGGCCACGGCGATCGGAAACAACTCGGTCGCCATCGGACCCGATGCTCAGGCCACGGCGGACAATAGCATCGCCATCGGTTATCGCGCCGGCTATGGATCCGCTACTTCACCCGGCTCCGGTCTCAACATAGGCATCGGGGAGTCTGCGGGTACGCAGGTGACGGGCGTTGCAAATGTCGGGATCGGTCTTCGTACCGGCACAAATGTCAACGGAAATAATAACTTTGCTGCAGGCCAGGGGGGAAACAACGTAACCGGTTCCTGGAATTCCTCCATCGGAGTGGCCTCCGGCATAAATGTGACGGGTAGCTGGAATATCGGTTATGGCACTGCCGTCGGAGGTTCCGTGACCGGCGACAACAACATCGCAATGGGCGCTCAAAGCGGCAACCAGGTCACCGGAAACAACAACCTTGCGATGGGCGAATACGCCGGCATCGCGGTGGCGGGCGATCGCAATATCGCCTATGGTTACGGCGCAGGCTTGACCACGACCGGCCTCGGGATCAACGCCAACGATACCGTTGCGATCGGCTCCACTGCGGTCGCGAGCGCCGACTCCGCCGTGGCGCTAGGCAACGGCGCACAGGCGAGCGGCGCCTGGAGCTTCGCCGGCGGCAATCAGGCGGTGGCCAGCAACGACTCCACCGTCGCCATCGGCAACGGCGCAATGGCCAGCGATCATGAAGCCACCGCCGTCGGCAGCAAGACCCAGGCCATCGGCTTCCAATCCACCGCCCTGGGCTTCAACAGCAACGCAGTCAGTACGGGCACGACCGCGCTGGGGTGGAACAACCTCGCCGGCGGCTCGAACTCCACGGCGGTGGGTTTCGGCAACACGGTCTTGGATCAGGCTCCGGAGTCGGTGGCGATCGGCAACAGCAATGTGGCCAATTCGCGCGACCAGACTGCCCTGGGCAACGGCAACGTACTGTCGGGCGGCGCCTCGATCGGCGTCGGGTTCCAGAATAAGGTCAACACCAACAACAGCGTGGCGCTGGGCTGGCGCAACACCATCGGGTTCGACGCCGCGGGCAACCCGCTGCCGTACGGCAACGGCGACGGCAGCTCCATGGCCGTTGGCATCACCAACGCCGTGCGTGGCAACTTGGCCATGGCGGTCGGTATCGGCAACACGGCGTCGGCCGTGAACGCCACGGCGCTGGGCAACGGTAACAACGCCAGCGGCACCAACAGCTTTGCGGGTGGCGTCAACGCCGCGGCCGCCGCCGACTCCGCCGTGGCGCTGGGCAACGGCGCACAGGCCCTGGGCACCAACAGCATCAGTGTCGGCACCGGCAATGTCGTGAGTGGCAACAATTCCGGCGCTTTCGGCGATCCGAGCGTGGTGAGCGGCAGCGGCTCCTACAGCGTGGGCAACAACAACACCATCGCGCAGGACAACACCTTCGTCGTCGGCAACGGGGTCACCACCACGCAAGCCAACAGCGTCGTGCTGGGCAACGCCTCGACGGATCGCGCCGCCACCTCGGAGACCGGCACGACCATCGACGGCACGGCATATGCGTTCGCGGGCGCCGGCTCGGCCGCGAAGGGTGTTGTGAGCGTGGGTGCGCAAGGCGCGGAGCGGCAGATCATCAACGTCGCCCCCGGCAACCTCAGCGCGACATCGACCGATGCCATCAATGGCTCGCAGCTCTACGCGACGAACCAGGCGATTGACGATCTAAGCACTTCGGTGACGGCGAATAAAACGCACTACTACAGCGTCAATTCGGCCCAGACCGGAGCCGGCAGCAACTTCGACAATGACGGTGCGACCGGCTCTGAATCGCTCGCTGCCGGTCCGAACGCGCAAGCGACGCAAGCGGGCGCCGTAGCTGTTGGCGTCGATGCTAAAGCCACGGGCGCATCTACCAGCGGACAGCGCGGTGATGGATCGCCACCGTTTCAGGTTGGCTCCACCGCTATCGGAGGCGGGTCTAGTGCCAGCGGCGCTGGCTCCACCGCACTCGGGTCTGCAAGCGTGGCAAGCGGCGACATTTCCGCGGCCATCGCCGGCGGCCTGGCGTCGAATACGGGGTCTATCGCCCTTGGCAACCTCAGCTGGAGCAGCGGCCTGGGAGCTATAGCTGCAGGTAATCTTGCATTCTCGGCGGGTGAAGGGTCGAATGCCCTGGGTTCATTTAGTGCGGCCTCAGGCGATCTATCGACAGCTATCGGATATTCGTCAACTGCGTTCGGTACCGGCGCGAATGCCGTGGGTGCAGGGGCTGCCGCTCTTGGCAACGGCAGCTTGGCCTCGGGCGGTGGATTCGTCGGTTCGTCCGGCAGCTTGCGCGGGACGTTCAATCCGACGCCCGGGACAGTGCAGACTTTTGCTGGTTTCACGGTCGATATGACGGATCCCGGCGGTCTGGTTAAGGTTACAGATCCAAAAGGCGCGGTTTATACCGCGGATCCGAATGCGTCGATCCAGAGCGCACAGACCAGAGCGACCTTGTCTCTATTAGCTGCGTTGCAGACCGACGGCGCGATCGCCGTGGGAACAGGGTCGATTGCTCAAGGGCTGGCGGCAACCGCGATGCAAGACAATGCAATTGCATTTGGTGCGGGCACCACTGCATCCGTCGTGGGTGGCGTGGCGCTGGGTGCAGGATCGGTCGCCTCCACAGCTGCCGGTGCGGCTGGTTACGATCCGAGGACCGGGGCTCCGTCGACGCTGACGGCGCCGGCTTGGGTGAGCACGCTCGGCGCGATCAGTGTCGGTGACCCGGCCAACGGCAAGACCCGACAGATCGTCGGCGTCGCGGCGGGCACGTTGGATACCGACGCGGTCAATGTCGCGCAATTGAAGTTGGTGTCGCAAACGGCCGGGGCAGGTTGGAATTTGCAGACCAATGGCGACGCGGCTTCGAATGTCGCGCCGGGCAGCACCGTTCAGTTCGTCGATGGCAAGAACATCAAAGTCACACGTAATGGCCTTGATGTTACCGTCGCCACGGCGGACGATGTCAACTTCAACAGCGTGACCACCGGCAATACGGTCATGAACAATGCGGGCGTCACGATTAACGGTGGGCCAAATCAGGCTGTCAAATTGACCAATACCGGCCTCGACAATGGCGGCAATAAAATCGTCAATGTTGCGGCAGGTACGGCTAACAACGACGCCGTCAACGTGAGCCAACTGAGCAGTCTCGGAAACTCCGTCGCCAACTCGTTCGGAGGTACTTCCAAATATGATCCGCTCACCAATACGGTGATCGGTGGCTTCAATTACAACGCCAACTCGTACACCTCGGTGCAAGCCGTGTTCGACGCGTTGGAAGATCAGGTTGGCGGTGGTGGAAAAGGCATCAAATATTTTCATGCCAACTCGTCGCTCGCCGATAGTCAGGCCAGCGGCACGAATAGCGTAGCGATCGGTCCAGCCGCCATTTCCGGCGGTAACGGCAGCGTGGCGATGGGCAACGGCGCCGGGACCGGCGCCGATAATGCGGTGGCACTCGGTCAAGGCGCCACTGCCAACACCGCTAACAGTGTTGCGCTGGGTGCTGGCTCGACGACAAAGACCGCGACCGGCGTCGCCGGCACCACGATCAGGGGCACGCAATACGCGTTCGCGGGCAGCAATCCGGACGGCTCCGTCTCCGTTGGATCCGCGGGCAAGGAACGCCAAATCCAGAACGTGGCGGCTGGACAGATCACTGCGACTTCGACCGACGCGATCAACGGTTCTCAGCTCTACGCGACGAACCAGGCCATAGAGTCAATGCAAGCGGGTGTGGGCGAGATCGACAAGTTTGCAGTTCGCTACGACAAGACACCGGATGGCCAGAACAAGACCAACACGATCACACTGCAGGGCGGTGATCCGAATGCGCCGGTGCTGATTTCCAACGTCGCCGCTGGCGTCAAGAACAACGACGCGGTGAACGTTGGTCAACTGAAGGAGGGACTCGATCAAACGTTGATTTCGGCTAACACCTACACCAACACCCAGGTCTCGCAGGCCATTCAGACAGCGAACTCATACACCGATGCGCGGTCAACCCAGACTCTCAATCAGGCCAACGCATACACGGATGAGAAATTCGCAATGCTCAACAACTCGGTTGGGCAAGCTGTGACAGAAGCGAGGCAGGCGGCGGCGGTTGGTCTTGCGGCAGCTTCACTACGTTACGACGATCGTCCGGGCAAAATTAGCGCGGCGGTGGGTGGCTCAGCGTGGCGCGGCCAAAGCGCGTTCGCCATGGGTATGGGATACACGAGCATGGATCAACTCGTCAGGGCCAACCTCTCTGCGACTACAGCCGGCGATACTTGGGGCGTCGCAGGGGGGGTAAGCTTTACGTTGAATTGACGGCCGATGACATGCCGATCCAGAAGGATTGCTGGTCTTACGGCTGTGGCAATCCTGTTCTTGGGAGGCCAGGGCGGATTGAGTTCAACGATGGGCGCTCCTGCCAAACACAAGAAGAAGACGGCGGCACCTGAACAGTTGCCGCCGGCAGCTCCTTATAGTTTGACACCGGGTTATTCGATCAAGCCGTCGGATGTGACGGTCCCGTCGGATGTCCCGGTAGGTCAATATCAACGAACGATCCGTCCGTTTCGGAATTGGACGCTGATCTGCGACGTGAATCTTGCGAGAAAGAGGAGGGTTTGCAACATAACTCAGACGATCCTCGATTCCGCGGGCACCACGGTATTCAGCTGGTCTCTCGCCGCGACGGAGAGTGGACAACCGTTCATGATCCTGCGTCTTCCACTTGCTGTCGGCGGTGAGGGAGCCGTTCATCTCAATCTTTCTGATGGCGGCTCTGTTGTCTCAATTCCGGTCAAGGGATGCGATGGTCATTTTTGCATTGCCTATCTTCAGCTGGGTACACGATTACGGAACTCAGTGAAGAATGGGGTTGCCGTCACGGTATCCTACAATGAAGTTGTCGGCGGAGCGAAAAATACTTCAGATTTTATTGCCCCCCTCGATGGGCTTTCTGAGGCACTTGGTGCGATCTGAATTCTCCCGGGCCGAATGATTGATTCCATTTTAAATACAGAACTTACGAAAGAATCGACATGGCGGATTCGAGAAGCATCTACGATCGTATGATGCGAGGACAAACCACAACGAATGGTGGTACCAATCCATTGACGGATTCATTTGAACAACAGCCGTCTCAACAGAACCGATGGTTCCGATCATTGTGGACCTGGTCATTGTTGCTGATGTGTGTCGTTGTCGTGTCGGTCGGTGTGGTGCTGTTCCATAACAATTTCGAATACGAGCGTATCTCTGAAGCTGTGGGGCTAAAAGGAGCAGGAGACCCGCCTCCTCCTGAGGCCGCTGGGCAATCGCAAACTTCGGCGCAAGCGCAGGGTGTGCAGACCCCTCAGCCTGGCGCAGGCGAGCCTGATCCTTTTACCGTTCATGGCCGCCAATATGGATTGAAAGCATGCGGAAATATCTATGCTGCATTGGGGAAGGCTCTCACCGATGGCTCCCAATTCGCTGTACAGACGCAGGTTGCTAAATCCGATGCTGACAAACACGCCGTTCAGGGCACCGTCGGCTTGGCGTACAAATCCGACGGCACCGGCTATTCGGGGCCGGCAGCCGGTGTCGTTTTTGTCGCGCCGGTAGGCCAGACTTGTGAAGGCACCGGAGTGCGCGTGGTGCCGCTCTCGCAAAATTGCCAAGCAGCGGCATCGCTGCTTCCTGCTGGTAGTAAGCCGCAGACGCCTTTATCTGGAATTTCCGTCTACGGCCTGACTTCCGGAGGACAAGTCATGCTTTTTCCATCCGGTAATGGCTGTGTGGCGATTTCAATTTTGCGGGCTGGTGGCTGAAGCATGGACAAGGCCTATGATGTGCGCCAGTTCGTCAAGGATCTGCGCGAGCGCAAGGTCACGCCGCACATCGCCGTCGACGGCCATCTGAGCAAAACCGGCAAGCCTCACCGGCCCGACCGCGGTGAACGGCGGCGCGCTGGCTCTCACGGGCGGCGCCAGCCTCGGCAGCACGGTCACTGTGAACGGCGGCTCGTTCGGCGGCACCGGTACGGTGGCCGGGCTGAACTTCGCGCCGGGCACCACCTACGCGGTCAATGTCAGCGCCAACGGCGCGTCGGATATGATCAACGTCACAGGCCAGGCCAATATCGACGGCGCCGCGGTCCATGTGTCGTCGTCCGACCCGCAGTCGGCCATCGCGCCTAACACGACCTACAAGATCCTGACCGCGCAGGGCGGGGTGAACGGCACCTTCACGGGGGGCAACAGCGATCTCGCGTTCCTGGCGTCGACGCTGAGCTACGATCAGAACGATGTGTTCCTGACTCTCACCCGCAACGATGTCACGTTCGGCAGTGTCGGCGCGCCGTCGATGCCGATGATGAGCTACGCCTCGATGGATCAGCCGTCGTTCCCGGTGAGGGGTGTGGCGCCGAGGGGCGGCATGCCGTCGGATGGCCTGGTGGCGTGGGCGCAGGGCTTCGGCGGCTGGGGCCGGAGCAATAGCGACGGCAACGCGGCGAAGCTGACCCGTTCCAACGGCGGCTTCCTGGCGGGCGCCGACCGCGCGGTGGACGGCAATCTGCGCTTCGGCGCCTTCGCCGGCTACAGCCGCAGCCTGTACAACGTGGATGAGCGGCTGTCCTCGGGCGGCAGCGACAACTACCATGTCGGTATCTACGGCGGCGGCCAGTGCGGCGCGGCCAATCTGCGCGGCGGCGTCACCTATACGTGGAACGACATCGATACGGTCAAGCGGGTGAATGTGGGCCGGCTGCTCAGCAACAATCTGCGGGCGGACTACAATTCGGGCATCACGCAGGTGTTCGGCGAATTCGGCTACCGCGTCGATGTCGCGCAGGTCGCATTGGAGCCGTTCATCGGCCTCGCTTATGTGAACCTGCACGGCAACGGCTTCACCGAACAGGGCGGACTTGCAGCGCTGAACGCGGCGGGCCAGGACAGCAATGTTGGCTACTCCACGCTCGGCCTGCGCGGCTTGACCATGACCAACTGGGCGGGCACCGACGTGACGCTGCGCGGCGGCCTCGGCTGGCGCCATGCGTTCGGCGACGTGGATTCCGTGATGACGATGGCCTTCGCCGGCTCGAACGGCTTCTCGGTCACGGGCCTGCCGATCGCGCAGGACGCCGCGACGATCGAAGCCGGCCTCGACGCCGCGCTCAGCAGGAGCGCGACGCTGGGCGTGTCCTATACCGGCCAGATCGCCCAGAACGTCCAGAACCACGCCTTCAAGGGCATCTTCGCGGTCAAGTTCTGATAGGTGCTTCGACCTCTCTCTTTCTTCCCCTTGTATCTGCCTGAACGCAGTTCTGTGCGATGGAAGCGACTGAGCGCCGGGGCCGATGGCCATCGGCCCCGGCGCTTGGCGATGTCGCCCGTCCCCCCTCCGGCTACAACCGTGGGAG
>Ga0153956_1001835_pt1 | contig 17304 bp, 16 predicted proteins | sample TSFL040MetaG_FD_104704 | JGI IMG/M metagenome (GOLD analysis project Ga0153956, IMG submission 104704) | Attine ant fungus gardens microbial communities from Florida, USA - TSFL040 MetaG | ecosystem: Host-associated > Fungi > Mycelium > Unclassified | place: USA: Florida, Wekiwa Springs...
CGCTTCTTTGCCTCGCCCACCTGCCACCCTGTGCCGGAGATTTATCCCTCGGTCGGAGAAACCGAGGCGGCCGCGCTGCTGACGGGTTTCTTCAGGGCACGGCGTTAGAACAGATTGATTTTCATGCCCTCGTGCGAGGCCTCGAAGCCGAGCCGGACATAGAAGCGCTGCGCGTCAACCCGCCGCTTGTCGGTGGTGAGTTGCAACTGCTTGCAGCCCCGCGCGCGGGATTTTTCGATCATCGCGTCCAGCATCTGCTCGCCGATGCCGAGGCCGCGCAGCGAGCGGTCCACCCGCACGCCTTCCACCTTCGCGATCCAGCTGCCGCCATAGGACATGCCGGGAATGAAGGTGAGTTGCAGGCAGCCCATCACCGCGCCCTGATGATCCCAGACATAAAGCGCGTTGTTGGCATCGGCCGCGATCGCGTCGAACGCGGTTTCATAAGCCGCCATGTCGCCGGAGAAATCCTCGCGGCCGCGCGCCACCTCGTCGTCGGCCAGCATCTCGACGATCCGGCGAATGTCCTCGCGCCGCGCCTCACGTAACGCCATCAATCTTGCTCCAAAAAGAATTTCAACAATGCATCGGCCGTCTGCGCCGGATTCTCCTCCGGCAGGAAATGACCCGACTCGACAGGCTGTCCGCGCACGTCACTCGCCCAGCGCCGCCAGCCTTCGAGCGGACCGGTGGCGGATGCGGCGATGCCCGCCCCGCCCCACAGCGCCAGCAATGGCACGGTGATCTTGTTGCCCGCTTCGAGGTCGGCCTTGTCGTGCTCGAAATCGGCGTAGGCGCCCGCGCGATAATCCTCGCATGCGGCATGGACGCGCAGCGGATCGCGGAACGCGGTGAGATAGTGCGCCACGGCGCGCGGATCGAACGGATTGGGCGCGTCCTTGCGCGCCCAGCTCTTGAATGTGCGGCCGAAATAATCGTCCGGGTTCGATGCGATCAGGTTTTCCGGCAGCGGAGACGGCTGCGCCAGGAACGCCCAGTGATAGACGCGGAGCGCAAAGCTGCGATCCATCTTCTGCCAGTAGTCGTAGGTCGGCAGGATATCGAGCACCGCGAGGCGCGACAGCCGTCCCGGATGATCCAGCGCGAGGCGATAGGCGACACGCCCGCCGCGGTCATGGCCCGCCAGCGCGAACCGCACATGACCGAGCTTCTCCATCACCGCGATCATGGCCTGCGCCATGGCGCGCTTGGTGAACGGCGTGTGGTCCGCGTCGGTCTTGGGCACGTCCGACCAGCCGTAGCCGGGCAGGTCCGGGATCACGAGGGTGAATTTGTCCGCGAGCGCCGGGGCCACCTTGTGCCACATCACATGGGTCTGCGGATAACCGTGCAGCAGAAGCAGTGGCGGCCCCTTGCCGCCGACCCGCGCGAAAATGCGGCCGCGGCTTGTGCCGATCCATTCGGAGGCGAAGCCGGGAAAGAGATCGGCGAGGTCGGACATGGCACATCTACTCCGTCATCCGTCATTGCCGGGCTTGACCCGGCCATCCATCTTTCAAGAAGGATGGATACGCGGGTCAAGCCCGCGTATGACAACCCTTCAATGCAGCGGGCCTACGAACCCGCCTTCTCCCTCGCCACCGCCTGCCAGCCGATATCGCGGCGGCAGAAGCCTTCCGGCCAGTCGATGCGGTCGATCGCTTCATAGGCGCGGCGCTGGGCCTCGCTGACGGTCTTTGCGGTCGCCGTGACGTTGAGCACGCGGCCGCCATTGGCGAGGATGGTGTCGCCATCGGCTTTCGTGCCCGCATGGAAAATCTCCACGCCCTCGACCTTCGCGGCCTCATCAAGGCCGCCGATGCGCGTGCCCTTTTTATAATCGCCGGGATAACCCTTCGCCGCCATCACCACGGTGAGCGCGGGCTCCGGATGCCAGCGCAGGTCGAAATGCTTCAACTCGCCGTCCGCCGAGGCCAGCAGCGCCGGAACGATGTCCGACATCAGGCGCAGCATCAGCACCTGCGTTTCCGGATCGCCGAAACGCGCGTTGTACTCGATCAGCTTCGGACCGTCCTTGGTGATCATGAGGCCCGCGAACAGCACGCCCTTGTACGGCGTGCCTCGTGCCTTCATGGCGCGCAGCGTCGGCAGGATGATCTCGCTCATCGTGCGCTCGCGGATCGCGTCGGTGAACACGGGTGCCGGCGAATAGGCGCCCATGCCGCCGGTGTTCGGCCCCTTGTCGCCGTCGAAGGCGCGCTTGTGATCCTGCGCGGCCGCCAGCGGCAGCGCGCTCTCGCCGTCGCACAGCACGAAGAACGAAGCCTCCTCGCCCTCCATGAATTCTTCCACCACCGCTTCCGCGCCCGCCGTCGCGAACAGCGCATCGATCGCGGCTTCCGCTTCCGCCAGCGTCATCGCCACCACGACACCCTTGCCCGCGGCAAGGCCGTCGGCCTTCACCACAATGGGCGCGCCTTGCTTGCGCACATAAGCTTTCGCAGCGTCCGCATCGCGGAAACGCTCATAGGCCGCGGTCGGGATATTGTTCGCCCTGCAGATGTCCTTGGTGAAGCCCTTGGAGCTTTCGAGCTGCGACGCCGCCCTGCTCGGCCCGAACGCCTTGATCCCGGCGGCGGCCAGATCGTCCACGATGCCCGCCGCCAGCGGCGCTTCGGGGCCGACCACCACCAGATCGACCTTGTTGCTTTTGCAGAAATCGATCACGGCGGCGTGGTTCGCCACATCGAGCGCGACGCATTCGGCGTCCTGCGCAATGCCGGCATTGCCCGGCGCGCACCACAATTTGGTCAATAGCGGCGACGCCGCGATTTTCCACGCCAGCGCGTGTTCGCGCCCGCCGGAACCGATCAGAAGGATATTCATGGATAAGGGTCGAACCGCGGTTTTGGGAATGATAGAAGGGTTTATCATGACACTTCACAGCCGCAACCGATTCGACTGAACATGCCTGCCGCGCCCGCCGAAATCCTGTCCAATTCACCGGAATTCACCGTTTCGGAACTGTCCTCGGCACTGAAGCGGACGGTGGAGGACACCTATGGCCATGTGCGGGTGCGCGGCGAAATCTCCGGCTTTCGCGGGCCGCATTCCTCCGGCCACTGCTATTTCGCGCTGAAGGACGACAGCGCCAAGATCGAGGCCGTGATCTGGAAGGGCGTGCATGGCCGGATGCGGTTCAAGCCGCAGGAAGGCCTTGAAGTCATCGCCACCGGGAAGCTCACCACCTATCCCGGCTCGTCGAAATACCAGATCGTGATCGAGGCGATCGAGCCCGCCGGTGTCGGCGCGCTGATGGCATTGATGGAAGAGCGCAAGCGGAAGCTCGCCGCCGAGGGCCTGTTCGACGAGGCCCGCAAGCAGCTTCTGCCGTGGCTGCCCGAGGTGATCGGCGTCGTCACCTCGCCGACCGGCGCGGTCATCCGCGACATTCTGCATCGGCTTGAAGACAGATTCCCGCGCCGCGTGCTGGTCTGGCCGGTGCGGGTGCAGGGCGAAGGCTCCGCCGAGCAGATCGCCGCGGCGATCCGCGGCTTCAACGCGCTGGAACAGGGCGGCAAGATTCCGCGGCCCGATCTCCTGATCGTCGCGCGCGGCGGCGGCTCACTGGAAGACCTGTGGTCGTTCAACGAGGAAATCGTGGTGCGCGCCGCGGCCGAGAGCATGATCCCGCTGATCTCCGCGGTGGGCCACGAGACCGACGTGACGCTGATCGATTTCGCCGCCGACAAGCGCGCCCCGACGCCGACCGCCGCCGCTGAAATGGCCGTGCCGGTGCGCGCCGAACTGTTCGTCGAGGTGGCGTCGCTGGCGCGGCGCAGCCTCGCCTGCTGGCAGCGCGGACAGGACCACCGCCGCAGCGAACTGCGCGGCGCGGCCCGCGCTCTGCCGCGCGCCGAAGCATTGCTCGACATTCCGCGCCAGCGCCTCGACCGCGCCAGCGCGCAACTGCCCCGCGCGCTGCGCAGCAATGCCCACGTGTACGAGCGGCGGCTGTCAGCCATCGGCGGGCGTCTCACCGTCACCACGCTGCGCATGCAGATCGAGCGCGGCAAGGAGAGGATCGAACGGCTGACGGCAGGCGCGCAGCGCTGCGCGCGCCAGCATATCCAGCAGCGCGAGACGCGGCTGCGTTATGTCGCGCAGCTTCTCAACGCGCTCTCCTATAAAGGCGTGCTGGAGCGCGGCTTCGCGCTGGTGCGGGACGCGGAGGGCCAGCCGCTGCATGCCGCCGCGAATGTCGGCGCGGGCCAGCGCCTCTCCATCGAATTCGCCGACGGCCGCATCGCCGCGACCACGGACGGCGATGGCGCGCCGGAAGCGAAGCCGAAACCTGCGGCCAAGCCGATCTCGAAGCGGACGACGGACTTCGGCGTCAAAAAAGTTCAGGGCGATCTGTTCTGAGATCAGCCGGTTTCAGAAATCCGCATCAAAGGTGGTGATGTCGTCATGGCCGGGCTTGTCCCGGCCATCCACGTCTTAAAACCACGAGCGAAAAGGCGTGGATGCCCGCGACAAGCGCGGGCATGACGAAAAGAGAGATCACGACTGCGGGAGCCGGATAAGGGGTTTCCCGCATGCACCCGCCGCCCTATATTCAATGATCTTTCCGGGCGACATTCCGCCGGACTTCACAGGGACTTGCATAACAAGGACTGCATCGTGCTGAATAAATTCGGACCGTCCGGCCAGGGCGAAGCGAAGGTCGAATATCTGGACGGCGACTTCCGCCTGGTCGCGCCCGGCTCCTATGTCCTGTGCGCCGTCACCGGCGAGCACATTCCGCTCGATGAACTGAAATACTGGAGCGTGGACCGGCAGGAAGCCTACGCGACGCCGGAGGCCGTGCTGGCCCGGCATTATCCCGCGCAGGTGGCGACCAAGGGCTGAATTATCCTGTCATGGCCGGGCTCGTCCCGGCCATCCACGTCTTGTTCAATTCATCCGGCATAGAAAGACGTGGATGCCCGGCACAAGGCCGGGCATGACGAACCGAGAAGCCCAGGCCGTAAGCAAACTCTAACGCGCCCTCGCGAGCCGCTCCGTCACAAAATCACGCAACGCATCTTCATCGCTGAATTGCAGCGTCACCGGCAGCACATGGATTCCGTCCGCGTAAGACGCAAGGCGCGTATCGCTGCGGATGCGCGCCATATCTTTTTCCGTCGTCACCAGCGTCAGCGATTTTGCGGCGGCGTCCGCAACCAGCCGCGCGATCTCGTCCGGCGTGAAGGCATGATGATCGGCGAAGGCGCGCTGCCCGGCCACGTCGATTCCGCAAGCTGTCAGGGTCGCGACAAAGCGCATCGGATCGCCGATGCCTGAAAAGGCCAGCACGCGCCGGCCGCGCAACGCGGCGACCGCCGCATGGTCCGGAACGAGATGCGCGCGCAGAACGGGCGCGCCTCGCGGCCTGATCGAATCGGCAACACCGTCCGCCGCATCGCCCTTACCGATCACGATCAACGCATCGGTCCGCGCCATCTGCATGGTCAGCGGCGCGCGCAACGGCCCGGCGGGAAACACGCCGCCGTTGCCGACGCCGCGCACGGCATCGATCACGATCAGCGAGGCATCCTTCCTCAACGCCGGATTCTGAAAACCATCATCGAGCAGAACGACGCTCGCGCCCTGCGTCCGTGCCAGCGCCGCGCCCGCCACGCGATCGCGCGACACGATCACGGGCGCGGACGCCGCCATCATCAGCGGCTCGTCGCCGACATCCGCAGCCCTGTGCAACGACAGATCGACGCGCACCGGCCCTTGCATCGTGCCGCCATAGCCGCGGCTAACGACAATCGGCTGCTCGCCCATGGCGCGCAGGATGGTCACCAGCGCGAGCGTGGTCGGGGTCTTGCCCGCGCCGCCGACATGATAATTGCCGATGCAGATCACCGGACGTCCGGCTGACGCACCCGGGCGCATCATGCGCCGCGCGGTCACCGCGCCATAGATCGCGCCCAGCGGCGCCAGCAATCGCGACAGCAATGAGGGAGGCCGATACCAGAAGGCCGGCTCACGCATCGCCCTCTCCCGCTTCCAGCCGCAGTTGCAGCAGATACGGCTCCAGCGCGCCGAGCGTCTTGTCCAGCGCGCCGCCGAGCTTGCCGACCACGCCTTCCGCAGCACCGAGGGCGCGCTGGCGCGCAATCGGATTGACCAGAAGATGCCCGAGCGAGCGCACGAACGCCTCATCCGTTCCGGCGCGGATCGCGCCCCCCGCCTTGTCGAGCGAGTCATAAATGTCGTCGAAGTTGAACACATGCGGCCCGTGCAGGATCGCCGCGCCGAGCTTGATGGCCTCGATCGGATTCTGCCCGCCATGCGCCACCAGCGAGCCGCCCATGAACACGACCGGTGCGATCCGGTAGAACAGTCCGAGTTCGCCCATCGTGTCGGCGACATACATGTCGCTGCCGCGGTTCGGCAGTTCATCCTGCGAGCGCAGACCCACCTGCATGCCCGCGGCGCTGAGCATGCGGGCGATGGCGGGCCCGCGATCGGGATGCCGCGGCACGATGACCGTCAGCAATTGCGGAATCCGCGGCGCGAGACGCTGATGCGCGTCGAGAATGATCTCGTCTTCGCCCGGATGCGTGGACGCCGCGACGAACACCAGGCGGCGCTGGGTCGCTTCCTTCATGCGCTCCAGCTTTTTCACGTCGGCGGGCGGCCCGTCGACATCGAGCTTCAGGTTGCCCGACGTGACGACATTGGGACAGCCGAGCGCGGCGAAGCGCTCGGCATCGCGCTCCGATTGCGCAAGGCAGAGATCGAAACAGTTCAGCAGCGCGGAGATGGTGCCGTGAAATTTCCGCCAGCGCGGAAACGAACGCGGCGACATGCGGCCGTTGACGATCACCATCGGAACGCGCCGCTCGCTGGCGGAGAGGATCAGGTTGGGCCAGATGTCCGACTCGATGAACAGCGCAAGTCCCGGCTTCCAGTGATCGAGAAACGCGGAGACGAAGCGCGGCGAATCGAACGGCACATATTGATGGATCACGTCGGGCGGAAACCGCCGCGCGACGATCGCCGCGGAGGTCACGGTGCCGGAGGTCAGCAGGATCCGGATGTTCATCGCGCGCAGCCGCTCGATCAGGCCCGCCACCGCCAGAACCTCGCCGACGCTGGCGCCGTGAATCCAGATCAGCGGTCCCGCCGGGCGCTGCGCGCTCGCAATGCCGCGCCGCTCGCCGATCCGCTCCGGATCTTCCTTGCCCTGCTTGAGCCGACGCGCGATCAGGGCGCGCGCGAGCGGCTGCGCGAAAGCGGAGAGCCGCCGGTAGGACGCGAGCGTCGCGGGCAATCCGCTAGCCATGGAGGCCCTCGTCCGGCCGTCCCACAAGCCGATAGGCGCGCCGGGTCACCGCGTTGAGCCGATCCTCGAGTTGCGCGCGCAATGTCTGCATCGTCTCGTTATCCGCGTCGGACGGCACCCGGATCAAGCTGTCGCCTGCGATGACCCCGCGCCCGAATGGCAAATGAATGACCGAACGATCCCAGTTGTCGAGGCGCTTGAACCGGCTGGTGGCGATCGCCACCGGCAGAATCGGACGTCCGGACTCCCGTGCCAGCATGATAATGCCAAGCCCCGCCTTGCGCGCAACCTTCGGCACGTCCGCGGTCAACGCCATGTTGACGTTGTCCTCCAGCGTCTTCAGCATGAGCTTGAACGCGCCGACGCCGCCCTTGCGATGAAACTCCGTGCCATGGTCGCCGGAGCCGCGCACGGTTCCGACACCGAGCCGCTCTGCGGCAATCGCATTGATCTCGCCATCGCGATGGCGCGAGATCAGAACCCTGGCGGAATACGTCTTCTTCAGGAACGGCATCATCAGATGCTGGCCGTGCCAGAACGCGACGATAACCGGCATATCCGGCTCGATCCGCTGATAGATGTCAGGCGGATCGTAAGTAAAGCGGTTGGTCTTCCACACCAGACGCAGAAATTCGGCCGCAGCAAAACCCACGGCACGTTGCGTCCGGGTCGAGCGGCCGAGATTTCGAATGGCACGTTTCAATGCCCGGATTTCACGTCTTTAGCAGCGTCCTGGGCAGGATCGAGCAACCGGTGGAGATGCACGATGAAATAACGCATGTGCGCGTTGTCAACGCTTTGCTGCGCCTTGGCCTTCCACGCCGTATAGGCCGTGGCGTAGTTCGGATACAGCCCGACGATTTCGACATCGTCGAGATTCTTGAACGTCACGTGATCGAGGTCGAGAAGTTCGCCGCCGATGACGAGATGGAGCAGTTGCGGTTGCACGGTTTCGGACATGAGTCACATTCCCAAAGCGATAACGGGCCACTGACAGGCAGACATTATAAAATCGGGTTATCCCGAAAATGTTTGACGATATGCGCATGGCGCGCACGTCCCGCCGCCACCAGCAATCCATGACGAACATCGGTCTGATTATAAACCAGGCGTTCGCCAGCCAGCGTGGTCATTTCCCCGCCCGCTTCGTGCACGATTACATCGGCTGCCGCAAGGTCCCAGTCCCGGCTATTTCCGCCTGCAAACGCGGCATCGAGCCGCCCCTCCGCGACCCTGACCAGCCGCAGCGCCAGCGATCCGATTCGCGGATAAAGGCTGTCGCCCTCGCGCATCCCGCCGAGACGTTCGACCAGCGGCTTCGGGCCCGCGATCCTTGGAAAATCGATCCCTGAACCGGCGGACGCGGCCACCGGAACATCGTTCAGCCGGGTTCCCTGTCCGCGAGTCGCAAAGAAGAATTCATCGGTCACCGGCGCGAACACCGCGCCGAGTACCGGCGTGTCACCCGCAACAAGGCCGATGGACACCGACCAGTCGTCATTGCCCGCAAGATAGGCGCGGGTACCGTCGATCGGATCGACGATCCATGTCAGCGGCTTGCCAAGCCGGGACGGATCGTCGGCACTCTCCTCCGACAGCCATCCATAGTCCGGCGTCGCGGCGCGCAATCGCGACTCGACCAGATCGTTGACCGCGATGTCGGCCTCCGACACGGGCGACGACTTGCCTTTGATCCAGCTTTTCAGTTCGGTGCGAAACAAGCGCAGCGCCAGCGCGCCGGCCTCGCGCACCACGCCCTCCAGCAGCGCGGCGTCGCGCGCGAGACCATCGCCCTCAATGATCCCGGGATCAGCGTCCGGCAATCGTCAGCCCCTCGATGCGCACGGTCGGCGCATTGACGCCGTATTTGAATTCGAGATCGTTGGCCGGGATCATCGACTTGAAGATATCGAACAGATGGCCCGCGATGGTGACTTCGCTCACCGCATAAGTGAGTTCGCCATTCTCGATCCAGAAACCGGCGGCGCCGCGGCTGTAATCGCCGGTCACGCCGTTGACGCCGGAGCCGATCAGATCGGTGACGTAGAAACCGTCCTTGATGTCGGCCAACAGTTCGGCGGGTGTCGCCGTCCCCGCTTCCAGATGCAGGTTGTACGGTCCGGGCGAAGGCGATGACGACACGCCGCGATGGGCATGACCGGTGGTGGTCATGCCGAGTTCACGTGCGGTTGCGCAATCCAACAGCCATGTGGTGAGCACGCCGCCGTCGACGATGGCGCGCTTCGATGTCGCGACGCCTTCGGCATCGAAGCTCTGCGACCGCAGGCCGCGCACGCGCAGCGGATCGTCGATGATGCGGATGCTCTTGTCGAACAATTGCTGGCCGAGGCGATCCTTCAGAAAGCTGGTCTTGCGCGTGATGGACGAGCCGTTCGCCGCGCCGATCAGATGTCCGACCAGCGAGCTTGAAACGCGCGGATCGAACACCACCGGCACCTTGCAGGTCGCGACCTTGCGCGGATTGAGCCGCGCCACCGTGCGCGCGCCCGCCAGACGTCCGACGCTCGAAGGCGACGCCAGATCGGAAGCATGAATCGCGGAGGTGAAATCGTAATCGCGCTCCATGCCGGTGCCGTCGCCGGCGATCGCGGTGACGGAAATGCCCTGGCTCGATCGCAGATAGGAGCCATGGAAGCCGGTGGAGGTCACCAGCACCATGCCGCCGATCCCGGCGGAGGCCGATGCGCCGCCGGACTTGGAGACACCTTTCACCGCGAGCGCCGCGGCTTCCGCCTCGCGCGCGCGGTGCTCAAGCTCACCGACCGTCGGCACCTGCGGATCGAGCATGTCGAGATCGGGAAAATGTTTCGCCAGCAGCGACGAATCGGCGAGACCGACATAGGCGTCGTCGGGCGCGACCTTCGCCATCGCCACCGCGCGCTCGGCGAGCTTTGCGACACCATCGCCGCTGATGTCGTTGGTGGAGATCACCGCCTGACGCTTGCCGACCAGCACGCGCAGGCCGACATCGTCGCCTTCGGAGCGCTCGGACTCCTCAACCTTGCCGTCGCGAATTTCGACGCCCTGCGACACGCCGCGCACCGCCACCGCGTCGGCGGCATCGGCGCCGGCGCGCTTCGCGGCTTCGACAAGGCGCTCCGCCAGCGCGCTGAGCGCGGTCTGATCGAGAAGCGCGGATGTTGTGGATGATGGCGATATCGAAGCCGACAATGATTCGTTTGGTGAAGAGTTCACGAACAGATTCCAGAAGGTTATCGGGAAGATTTCCGGCAAACACCGCAGAACATGAAATGTGCCTGTTTTACGCGGACTTCAAGCGTTTTCGCGGCGTGCACAGAAGTAAATTTGAGCCCCATCGCAAGGTCTCGTCAATCATCCGCGCCAACCTCCCGTCAATCATGACAACTGAAGCAAAGGCGGTGAGAGACGATTAACCAGCCTTCTTAAGCGGATACGGACACGGCTCTGGCATGATCCACCCATCGATCGGGAACATAATTCCGACGTGGGAGACAAAGCCGTGAGGCGTCAATTCGGAGTCGGCGGGGTGCAACCCGCCGGGTCGAGCTGCAAATTGCAGCTCGACCCACATTCTCTGCCGGTCAGTTTTGAAGCGCGGGACAACCGTGCCGATGGCGGCATCCGGCACATCGAAATCAATCGCGAACGCGTCACCGTGCGCCGCGCCATCGGCGGCATCCGCATGGCGATCAACGTCCGCGTCCGCGATTTTCTCGGCATTGCCCGCCGCGAAACCAACAACGGACATGCGCTCGTGCTCGTGCATCAGGACCCGTCACTGTCGGTGCCGTTGCTGGTCACGTCGGACGAACTGCATCTCGATCTTGCATGGCAGATGTGGGGCGACCTGTTCGCGTTGCCGCAGATCGAAGATGAAGCCGGTGACACGCGCGACCCCTCGCCGCGCCGCCGCCGCCGCAACATCATCAAGGATCGCCGCCCGAAGTTTCTGGTCCGCCGCAAGGCCGGGCGCGACGCAACGGAGCGGGCTGTTTTCCGTGGCGAACGCGAGATCATCGCGCGGAATTGAATTCAACTTTGTCATTGCGAGGAGCGCCAGCGACGAAGCAATCCAGCCTTGCCTCAAGAGTGGATTGCTTCGCTCCGCTCGCAATGACGGTCAGTAAGACCGCAGCACCGCATCCGCCAGCAATCCCGCGAACAGCATCAGGCCCGCATTGCGGTTCGACTTGAACAGCCGCAAACACAGCGCGGAATCGCTGATCCGGATCGTATTGACCTGCCAGACCAGATGCGCGGCGAAGGCCGCAAGCCCGAGCCAGGCGGGCCAGCGCACGCCGCTGCAAAACAGCGCCGCGCCGATCAGCACCACGGCAAGACTGTAAAAGATCGTCAGCGCGAGCTGGGTCCGTTTGCCGAACAGCAGCGCCGTCGACTTGATGCCCACCAGCACGTCGTCTTCGGTATCCTGATGGGCGTAGATCGTGTCGTAAGCGATCACCCACGCGATCGATCCCGCATAGAGCAGCAGCGCCGGCGCATCGATCCGGCCGAGGATCACCGCGAAGCCCATCAGCGCACCCCACGAGAATGCGAGGCCGAGCGTCACCTGCGGCCAGTAGGTGATGCGCTTCATGAAAGGATAGATCGCGACGATGGCGAGCGACGCGACGCCGACGGCAATCGCAAAAGCATTGAACTGCAGCAGCACCGCAAGCCCGACCAGCGCCTGCAGGACAAGAAACGCCGCCGCCTGTTTGACCGTCACCTGCCCGGATGGAATCGGGCGCGACCGCGTGCGCTCGACCTGCGCATCGAGATGGCGATCGGTGATGTCGTTCCAGGTGCACCCCGCGCCGCGCATCACCATCGCGCCGATCAGGAACAGCACCACCACCAGCGGCAACCGGCTGACATCGTGGGCGATGCCGGAGGCCAGCGCCGCGGACCACCAGCACGGCAGCAGCAGCAGCCACCAACCGATCGGCCGGTCGAACCGCGACAGGCGCAGATAAGGCCGCGTCCAGACCGGCGCGTGGGTATCGACCCAGTTGGCGGTGGAATCGGCGACCGGGGCTGCGATGTTGCTCATGGCTGCCGAGGTCCGTCACGATGCAACAAAAGCAACAGCGCGCACTGCTGGCGCAATCTCTCGCCGGTCGTCCCGGCGAAAGCCGGGACCCATACTCCCTGTCGGCATATTTGAAGGGACAAGCTCTGCGCCTCTTTTGAGAAGCCGGTGGTTATGGGTCCCGGCTTTCGCCGGGACGACACGCGTTGAGCCTTTCTATCCCGGAGTCGGGCGCGGGCAAATCACCGCGTGAGGACGTTGCCGTTCAGCGTGTCGAAGGTGCTGCCGCCCTTTCTGTTGGGCTTGGCTTCCGGAAGCGACGCGGAGCCGAGCGCTTCGCTCAGGCTCGGTCCCGCCGGTCCCTGCTGCTGCTGGGCGGCCGCGTTGCAAACGCGGGTCTGCAACTGCGACGTATTGACGTGACCCTTCTTCATCTGGTCGGCGACGTTGGCGGGAATGCCGCACTTCGTTGCGTTGGCCTCGACGAACTTGATCATCTTGACTTCGGCCTGCGCGAAATTGCCGATCAGCCTGCATGCTTCCGCCGGCGGCGCTTTGCGCTTGCCCGCGGCCTGAATCAGCTTGGCCTTGGCCTCGGCGTCGGCACGCAGCGGCATGAAACCTTTTTGACATTCCACGGCGCCGGGCGGCGGTCCGCCCTGCGGAGGGCCACCGAAACCAGTTCCGCCGACGGGCGGCGCGCCACGCGTGAAAGCGCTGGACGAAGGGGCGGGGCTGACGGGCGCGGCAGAGACGCCATTCACCGGCGGAAACGGAGACGCAGCCGGTGCACCGCCGACAGGCGGGAACGGCGACGCGGCAGGCGCCGCGGCCTGTCCCGGCAACGGCGCCGGAAACGCGCCCTGCGCGCGAACGTCAGCAGCCTGCATCACAAGCACGGCAGCGGTCAGCGACAGGATAAAACGGTGCGCGATCACAGGCGGTCCTCCGGCGGGCTTTGGCAACCCTAGAATGATCCTTGGTATCCCTTGGGGCGGGAGTTGTACGATTCCCGCACACGCTTAACAACCCGCCGAATCTGGCAGCAGCGCGGCGGTTCGCCACGCAAATGGCTGCCAAAACGCCGCTCTTGCGCTAGAAGACGCCACCCGCATGGATCGCCTTGATGCCTAAACTCGACTTCCGCAGTCCCCGTCTTTTTGTCGATGCGCCGCTGGCGGCGGGAACCGGCATTGCGCTCGACCGCGACCAGTCCAACTATCTCGGCAATGTGCTGCGGCTGGCGGCCGGTGACACCGTGCTGGTGTTCAACGGCCGCGACGGCGAGTGGCAGGCCACGCTGGCGGGACGAAAACGGCCCGATCGCGCCGAGATCGTCAGCCGGACCCGCGCGCAGGACCGCCTGCCCGACCTGCATTACGTCTTCGCGCCGCTCAAGCACGCGCGGCTCGACTACATGGTGCAGAAGGCGGTCGAAATGGGCGCCTCGGGCCTCGTGCCGGTGACCACGCGCCATACCCAGGCCAGCCGCATCAATGTCGAGCGGATGCGCGCCAATGTGATCGAGGCGGCGGAACAGTGCGGCATTCTCAGCCTCGCCGAGGTTCGCGATCCCGAGCCGCTGGAGCGCTGGCTCGGCGCGCGGGACGGCCAGCGCCTGCTGGTATTTTGCGACGAGGACGCCCCGATCGCCGATCCCGTGGCCGCGTTTGCCGGCACCGACGCCGCCAAAGGCATCGACGTGGTGATCGGCCCCGAAGGCGGATTTGCCGAGGACGAACGCGACCGCCTCCTGAAACAGACGAAGGTCGTGCGGCTGTCGCTCGGACCGCGTATCCTGCGCGCGGATACGGCGGCGGTGGCCGCGCTGGCCGTGGTGCAGACCGTCCTCGGCGACTGGAAATAGCAAAACACCCGCAAAAGTTGCATCTCCGGGCGGCTATCATTAAGCCCTTTTCGGGATCGCCGTCGAAACCCGGCCAGTCCCGTGCTAAGGGACTGCCGATTCAAGCCTTTCATGCCGCCGGATACCGAAGAAATGAGCCAGACCACCGCCGCAACCGCGACCGGCTCCGCCCCTCAGGCGGAGGCCCTGCTGCAAAACTTTGCGCGGGCCGGTTATGCCCATGCGCGGCCGCCGATCCTGCAACCGGCCGAGCCGTTTCTCGATCTGTCCGGCGAGGACATCCGCAAGAGCCTGTACCTCACCACCGACGCGACCGGCGAGGAACTCTGCCTGCGGCCGGACCTCACCATCCCGGTGGCGCGCGATTACCTCGCCTCACCGCGCGCGGGCGCACCCGCGGGCTTCTGCTATCTCGGCCCGGTGTTCCGCTTCCGTGGCGGCAAGCCCAGCGAATTCAACCAGGCCGGGGTCGAGTCTTTCGGCCGGCAGGACCGCGCCGCGGCCGATGCGGAAATGCTCGCGCTCGGCATCGAAGCGGCGGCCGCGTTCGGCGTGACCAACCTCGATATCCGCACCGGCGATGTCGGCCTGTTCGCCGCGCTGATCGACGCGCTCGATCTTTACCCCGTATGGAAACGCCGGCTGATCAAGGATTTCAACCGCAAGGTCTCACTCGCGCAGGATCTGCAACGCCTGACGCTGGAGACCGGCACGCGCAACGAATATGAGGGCGTGCTGGCCGCGCTGGCTGGCTCCGACCGCAAGGCCGCGCTGGCGCTGGTCACCGACCTGATGTCGATCGCGGGCGCGACCAATGTCGGCGGCCGCACCGTGTCGGAAATCGCAGACCGTTTTCTCGAACAGTCGACTCTGAAAGGCGGCGCGCTGCCGCGCGACGCCCTCAACCTGATCGAGCGCTTCCTCGGCATCGCGGGCGAACCCGGCGACGCGGCGAAACAGCTTCGCACCCTCGCCGCCGATGCGAAGCTCGATCTCAATGCCGCGCTCGACCTGTTCGAGAGCCGCAACGGCCTGATCGCGGCGCGCGGCATCGATACCACATCCATCCGCTTCTCCACCGCGTTCGGCCGTGGCCTCGATTACTACACCGGCTTCGAATTCGAATTGCACGCCAAGGGCAACGGCACCGAGCCTCTTGTCGGCGGCGGACGCTACGACGGCCTCCTGACCCGGCTCGGCGCGCGCGAGCCGATCCCGGCCGTGGGCTTCTCGATCTGGATCGAAGCGCTCAGCCAAGGGAGCGTCGCATGACCGCGCCATTCGTCGTCGCCGTTCCCTCCAAGGGACGCCTGCAGGAAAACGCCGAAGCCTTTTTCACACAGGCCAATTTGACACTCGCCAAACCGCGCGGCGCCCGTGAATATCGCGGCACCATTCCCGCGCTGGACAATGTCGAGATCGCGTATCTGTCGGCCAGCGAAATCGCGGCGCAGCTTGCGCGCGGCGCGGTGCATCTCGGCATCACCGGCGAAGACCTGATCCGCGAAAACATTCACGACGCGGACAAGCGGGTCCTGCTGATCGAGAGCCTCGGCTTCGGCAGCGCCAATGTTGTGGTCGCGGTGCCGCAGGCATGGATCGACGTGCGCACCATGGCGGACCTCGATGACGTCGCGACCTCGTTCCGCGCCCGGCACAACCATCGCATGCGGGTGGCGACCAAATACATCAACCTGACGCGCAACTTCTTCGCCGCGCAGGGCGTGGTCGATTATCGCATCGTGGAAAGCGCCGGGGCCACTGAAGGCGCACCCGCCGCCGGCACGGCCGAACTGATCGTGGACATCACCACCACCGGGGCGACTCTCGTGGCCAACGGGCTGAAGGTGCTGGACGACGGCGTGATGCTGCGCAGCCACGCCAATCTCGTGGCCTCGCGCGACGCCGACTGGTCGCCGCAGGCCCGCGACACCGCGCGGATCATCCTCGACCACATCGCGGCCAGCGCCCGCGCGCGCAAATATAAGGAAGTCCGCACCCGTTTCGCGGCCTGCAACGATGCCCTGCTGACAGAGGCGCACACCCGGTTCGGCGTGGTCTCGCCGTTCGGAGGGCCGACCTCGTCGGGCATGCTGACCCTGCACTGCCCGCCGAGCCAGCTCTACGCGCTGGCGAGCTTCCTGCGCACCCACGGCGCGGACACCGTGTCCATCGCCTCGCTGGACTATGTGTATGACCGCGAGAACCCGCTGTTCGCGAAGCTCGAAGCGTTTCTGAATCGATGATGTGGGGCGGACCGGCTCTCACTTTCATTGCTTGCTTTGTCATGGCCGGGCTTGTCCCGGCCATCCACGCCTTTATCTTGCTGAAATATGCGCAAAGACGTGGATGCCCGGGACAAGCCCGGGCATGACGACTGAGGGTGAGCCCCGCGCAAGAGAGCAAATGTGCAGCTTGAACGAACGCGAACGAAGGCTGAGGCGATGACATCGGGTGTTGATGTGTCAAACCTCCCGGACGGCGGCCGGAATCCGGCCTCCGCCGGCCTCTCCGTCGTGGTGCCTGCTTACAACGAAGGCGCAGGGCTCGAACGGCTGCACGCGCGGCTGTGCAATCTGGCGGCGACGCTGAAGCAGCGCTACGGCCTCACCTGCGAGGTCGTCTATGTGGACGACGGCTCGACCGATGCGACGCTGAGCGTTGCCCGCAATCTTGCCGCCAATGCCCTCGACGTGCAGGTGGTGTCGCTGTCGCGCAATTTCGGCAAGGAGGCCGCGCTGATGGCGGGCCTCGACCATGCGCGCCGCGGCGCGGTGCTGTTCATGGACGGCGACGGCCAGCACGCGCCGGAACTGGTCGAAAAGCTGGTCGGGCACTGGATCGATGACGGCTACGACGTGGTCTATACCGCGAAGGCGCATCGCGACAACGAGTCGTTCCTGCGCCGCCTCAGCGTGCGCACGTTCTACAGCCTGATCAACTGGGGCTCGCGCCAGAAGATTCCCGAGGATGCCGGCGATTTCCGCCTGCTGTCGCCGCGCGCGGCGGCGGCGCTGCGCCAATTGCCGGAGCGCAACCGCTTCTTCAAGGGACTGGCGAGCTGGATCGGCTTTCGCCAGATCCGCGTCGATTACGAAC
>Ga0153956_1001836_pt1 | contig 17303 bp, 15 predicted proteins | sample TSFL040MetaG_FD_104704 | JGI IMG/M metagenome (GOLD analysis project Ga0153956, IMG submission 104704) | Attine ant fungus gardens microbial communities from Florida, USA - TSFL040 MetaG | ecosystem: Host-associated > Fungi > Mycelium > Unclassified | place: USA: Florida, Wekiwa Springs...
CTCTACGCGCGGCTGGGCACGGCTTCTCCGAACTTCTGTTTCGCGGGCCATACCGACGTCGTTCCCGTCGGCGACGCAAAGGCATGGCGGCACGATCCCTTCAAGGCCGAGATCGTAGACGGCGCGCTGTTCGGGCGCGGCGCCGCCGACATGAAGTCGGCCATCGCTTGTTTCATTGCAGCAGTGGAGCGCGTGCTGAAAAAGGGTGCACCGAAAGGCTCCATCAGCCTTCTCATCACCGGCGACGAGGAAGGCATCAACATCAACGGCACCAAAGCGGTGCTGGACGTGCTGAAGAAAGATGGCGAGCGCATCGACCATTGCATGGTCGGCGAGCCGACGGCGACGGCGCGCACCGCCGATACCATCAAGATCGGCCGCCGCGGCTCCATGAAAGTGACTCTCACCGTCACCGGGGTGCAGGGCCACACCGCCTATCCGCAGAACGCGCTCAATCCGATTCCGATCATGGCGGCGCTGATAACGAAGCTCTCTGAGCCGCTCGATTCGGGGTCGGCGCATTTCCAGCCTTCGACGCTGGTGTTCACCACGGTCGATGTCGGCAATCCGGCGGGCAACGTCTCGCCCGCGCAGGCGCGCGCGTCTCTCAACATCCGCTTCAACGACCTGCACACGCCGGAAACGCTGCTGCGCCGGATCGAACAGGCCGCGCATGACGTCACCACTGCCTTTGGCGGCGAATGCGCCATCGAATCCAGCGTGAGCGGCGTCTCCTTCATCACCCGGCCGGGGCCGTTCACAGACCTGCTCGGCAACGCCATCGCCAAAGTGACCGGCGTGTTCCCGCAATATTCCACGACCGGCGGCACATCCGATGCACGCTTCATCAAGGACATTTGCCCCGTCGCCGAGATCGGCGTGCCCGGCGGCACCATGCACAAGGTGGACGAGTGCGTGCCGGTGGAAGAGATCAATCGACTGGTCGACGTTTATGAATCGATCCTGACATCCTATTTCGCGAACCCGCCGGGATGAGCGACGCACCCATCGGGATATTTGATTCCGGTATCGGCGGGCTCACCGTGATGCGCGCGCTGGTGGCGCGCCTGCCGGACGAGGAATTCGTCTATCTCGGCGACACCGCGCGCCTGCCTTACGGCACCAAGAGCGGCGACACCGTCACGCGCTACGCCGTGCAGGCCGCCGGCGCGCTGATGAAGCGCAAGGTGAAGATGCTGGTGGTGGCATGCAACACCGCCTCAGCCGTTGCACTGCCGTCGCTGCAGGAGATGTTCGCACCGGTGCCAGTTGTCGGCGTGATCGTGCCCGGCGCGGAAGCGGCGGTGAGCGCAGCACCCGAAGGCCCCATCGCCGTTATCGCCACCGAAGGCACGGTGAAGGGCGGGGCATATGTGCGCGCCATCGAAGACCATGGCCGCTCCATTCCCGTGATCCAGCAGGCCTGCTCGCTGTTCGTCTCCATCGCGGAAGAAGGTTTGGTGGAAGGCGATATCGCAGAAGCCATTGCACGCCGCTATATCGAGCCGCTTCTCGCCGCCGTGCCGAAGCCCAAAGCCTTGGTGCTGGGCTGCACGCATTTTCCCGCGTTGAAGAACACCATCGCGAAAGTCGCCGGACCGGACATCAAGCTGGTGGACAGCGCGGACACGACCGCGAAAGCGGTGGATGGGATTCTACGCGAGAAGAACATCAAGCGCGCGGGCGGCGCGAAACCGTCTCACACCTTCCTCGCCACCGATGCACCAGATCGCTTTGCGCGCGTCGGCGAAATCTTCCTCGGCCAGCCCATTGATCCGGGGAGTGTGGAGTTGGTGGATTTACAAACATAACTGTCATCCCGGAAACCGCGCAGCGGTTATCCGGGACCCATCGCGAAGCTGCTCAATGGGTCCCGGCTCTACGCGATGCTTCCGCATCGCTTGGCCGGGATGACAGGTAATTGTAATCCACGCCGACGAGATAGAGCCCTTCCGGCGGCGCGACGACGCCGCAGGCGGAGCGGTCCCTCGCTTCCAACGCGTCGCGCATTTGCGAGGGCGGCCATTTGCCCTCGCCAACCATCTTCAGCGAACCCACCATGGAACGAACCTGATTGTGCAGGAAGCTGCGCGCCGAGGCCTCGATATGGATCTCGTCGCCCGCGCGTCGCACATCAAGACGATCCAGCGTCTTCACCGGCGATTTCGCCTGACACTCCGACGAGCGGAAGGTCGTGAAATCATGCTGCCCGATGATATGCTGCGCGCCCACATGCATCGCCTCCGCATCCAGATCGCGCACGACATGCCAGACGCGGTTCTTGTCCAGCACCGGCGGCGCGCGGCGGCACAGGATGCGGTAGAAATAATGCCGCCCGGTCGCGGAGAACCGCGCATGGAAATCCGGCGCGACTGTCTCCGCGCGCAGCACCGACACATGGGCCGGACGCAGAAAATGATTGAGGCCATCGCGGATCTTGTCGGCCGCGAAATCCTTCGAGAGATCGAAATGCGCCACCTGCGCCATCGCATGCACGCCGGCATCGGTGCGACCAGCGCCTGTGACTGTCGTCAACTCGCCGGCCAGATCGAAGATCGCTTTCTCCAGCATGGACTGTATGGACACACCCGTATCCTGACGCTGCCAGCCGACAGTGCCGGTGCCGTCATATTCGACGGTGAGCTTGAACCGCGTCACGACAGCATCGTGGCTTTTGGCACGGCATAACCGCGCAGCATGTCTTCCGCCGCCATCGCGGATTTGCCGGGACGTTGCAGCGCGCGGATGCGCAGCGCGCCGTCGCCGCACGCGACCAGCAGCTTGTCATCGAGGACTTCGCCGGGAGAGCCTTTGCCGTCGGCAGGATCGGCGAAGAGAATCTTTACGCGCTCATCCTTGATCTCGCACCATGCGCCGGGAGCGGGTGACAGGCCGCGGATGAGGCAATCCAGCTCGCGCGCGGATTTCGTCCAGTCGATGCGCGCTTCTTCTTTCAGAATCTTCCTGGCGTAAGTGACGCCCTCATCCGGCTGCGGCGTCTCGATTGCTTGCCCGAGCGCGACGGCGGACATCGCGCGGGCCATCAGGTCCGCGCCGAGCCGTGCTAGCTCGTCATGCAATTCGCGATAAGTCTTGCGCGCAATCGGCGTGCGTTCGGCCATCAGCACCGGCCCGGTGTCGAGGCCTTCGTCCATGCGCATGACCATCACGCCGGTCTCGGCATCGCCCGCCATGATCGCGCGCTGGATCGGCGCGGCGCCGCGCCAGCGCGGCAACAGCGAGCCGTGCAGGTTGAAGCAGCCCAGCTTCGGCGCATCGAGAATGGGTTTGGGCAGCAACAAGCCGTAGGCGACAACGATCGCGGCATCAAGGCCAAGCGCGGCGAATTCCGCTTGCGCATCGGCGTTCTTGAGCGTCAGCGGCGTGCGGACGGGAATGCCGAAGTTCGCGGCGGCTCTGGCGACGGGTGTGGGTTCGGTTTCGAGACCGCGGCCCTTAGGACGCGGCGGCTGCGAATAGACGGCGGCGATCTCATGACCTTGGCCGACAAGTTCGGTGAGCGTGGGCACGGCGAAGTCCGGCGTGCCCATGAATGCCAGCCGCATCGCGGCTAGCCGGCGTCTTTCAGACGCTTGGCCTTCTGCAGTTTCTTCAGCGCCATCGAGCGCTTCAGCTTGGATAGATGATCGACGAAGAGAATGCCGTCCAGATGATCCATCTCATGCTGCAAGCAGGTGGCAAGCAGACCCTCGGCTTCGATTTCGTGGCGCTTGCCGTCGCGGTCCAGATATTCGGCGCGGATTTTCGCGGGGCGCTCCACCTCGTCCCAGATTTCCGGCACCGACAGGCAGCCTTCCTCGAACGTCGCCATCTCTTCCGACGCCCAGAGAATCTTGGGATTGATGTACGCCTTCGGATTCTTCTTGCCGTCCTTCTGGTCGATATCCATCACCAGCACGCGCTTGGGCGCGCCGACCTGGATGGCGGCAAGGCCGATGCCGTCGGCGCCATACATTGTCTCGATCATGTCGTCGACCAGCGTGCGGATCTCCGCATCGACATTTGCGACAGGTTCGGAAACAACTTTCAGGCGCGGATCGGGCGCGGTCAGGATAGGACGTATGGCCATGGCCGGGAGATAGGGTTTCGGCCCGTTTCGGTCAAGAGAAACGGCCCTAATCGCGGGTTTTGGTTATCAGCAGATCGCGGTTTTGCTGCGGAAACCGTACCACGGTGTCCACTTCCTCTATTTGCCCGATGGGCTCGGCAGTTCCTTCCACGCCCATCTCGCGGAAGCGGCGCGCCTGCGGCATCACCTGGCTTTCGAGGCTGCCGACCATCTGGTTGTATTTCTTCGCGGCCTTGTTGATCTGATCGCCCAGCCCCGCGACGTGATCGCCCAAGGTGGCGAGGCGCGCATACAACTCCTTGCCGAGCTTGGAGATGTCGAGCGCGTTCTGCGCCAGCTTTTCCTGCCGCCAGCCATAAGAGATCGCTTTGGCCAGCGCGATGAAGGTGGTGGGCGTGCAGATCAGCACGCGCGATTTGATGGCGTCTTCGAACAGGTCCGGATCGCGCTCGAAGGCGGCGGAGACGAAATTGTCGCCTGGCACGAACATCACCACGCAATCGGTGCTGCCGGCGATCTTCTCCCAATAGGATTTGCTGGAGAGATTGACGAGCCGCTCGCGCAGTTGCTGCGCGTGGCGCTTCAGCAGCGCCTCGCGTTCGTCTTCCTGCACCGCATTGAGGGCATCGAGATAGGCGGAGATCGGCGCCTTGGCGTCGATGACGATGGTGCGCCCGCCGGAGACATGGATCAGCGCATCGGGGCGCAGCGAAACATCTTCGCCGCGGAAATGTTTTTCCGTCTCGAAGTCGCTGTGCTCCACCATGCCGGACATTTCCATCACCCGGCGCAGCGTTTCCTCGCCCCAGCGCCCGCGCGTCTTGGGCGAGGCGCGCAGCGCGTTCACCAGATTGGCGGTGACGGTTTTCACTTCGCCATGCTGAGCATTGATGGTGTTAAGCGCCTGCTTGATGCCGCCATAGCTTTCGTCGCGCGCCTTTTCGATTTCCTTCAGCGCCACGTCATAGGATTTGAGCGTGTCGCCCAAGGGCTTCACCAGCGCTTCGATTTCCTTGGTGCGCGCGGCGTGTTCGGATTTGGTCAGTTCTTTCTGGTTCTCGAAATGCTGTGTCGCCTGCTTGAGGAAATGATCGACATTCTCTTTCAGCGTGTCGTTGGCCAGCAGCTTGAACTGCGCCTGCAATTCCTCGCGCAGCTTCAGAAGCTGTTCGGTCTTCTCGGCGCTGGCCTTTTCCTGCGCTTCCAGCGTGGCGCGCAGGCCGGCATGTTCGATATTGCGCGCGGAAAGATCGGCTTTGGCTTTTTCGAGTTCGGCGCTATCGCGCGCCGCCGCCTCCAGCCGCGCTTCAGCTTTCGCCAGATTCTCGCGCGAAGCGGCCAACTCCGCCGAAAGATCGCGCGGCTGGTTGCGCGAGGCGATCCACCAGCCCAGCGCGCTGCCCGCAGCAAGCATGGTGACGGCAACAGCGAGAATTTCGATCATATCCATGGGGCATATCTCCAGCCTTGCACCCTAGGCCGATTCGGGCAGTTCATACACCTTTTGTTCTCAAAACGGTTCGTAGTGCCTCAGTTTGAAAGTGTTCTGTAGATGCCAATGAGAAATGCGGTCGCTCCACCAACCAAAAAGACGAAACCAAGCCCGCGCATATAACGGATGTAGTTTTGCTCCGACAGCACGCGGATGGCGATGCTGGTCTTCAACCAAATACCGCGCCGGTAGATCGTCGGATTGCGAAGATAAAGAGCGCCGAATAGGGAAAAGATGAACCCGGCAAGAAGCAGAATTCCTGTCGTATCGACTGGCGACACTATCATCCCCCCAAGCAAGAAATCTTCTTATCCAGCGCGTGCTCTTTAGGCGGCTCAGTATCCATGATCTTGCAATGATGTTCCATACTCAAGAGCAACAGTTACTAGAGCGAGCGCCGCGCCTTGAAGGCGTGGCTCAGTGTGCCTTCGTCGAGATAGTCGAGTTCGCCGCCGACGGGGACGCCGTGGGCGAGGCGTGTCACCTTCACCGTCGAAGCGGCGAGCGCGTCCATCAGGTAATGCGCCGTCGTCTGGCCTTCGACCGTCGCGTTCATCGCGAGGATGACTTCTTCCACGCCGTCGCGCACGCGGGCGATCAGCGGCGCCATGTTGAGCTTTTCCGGCGTGATGCCGTCCAGCGCCGAGAGCGCACCGCCCAGCACATGATAACGCCCACGAAACACGCTGGCGCGTTCCAGCGCCCACAGGTCCGCCACATCTTCCACCACGCAGAGCACATGCCCGTCGCGACGCGGATCGCTGCACAGCGAACAGGGCGATGTGGTGTCGAGGTTGCCGCACACTTCACACGTCTTGATCGCCGCCGCCGCATCGCGCATCGCGGTGCCCAGAGGCTCGAGCAATTGCTCGCGCTTCTTGAGCAGCGCCAATGCCGCGCGACGCGCGCTGCGCGGCCCCAGGCCCGGAAGCTTGGAGAGCAACTGAATCAACCGCTCGATTTCGGGACCGGCCTGAATCTGCGCCACTTATGCGTCCTCGGACGGTTCCGGAACTTCCGTCGCGATCTCGTCCTGAATCAGATCGCGCACGGCGATGACTTCCGCGCCGGGGAAACGGTCCAGCACCGCGCGCACCATCGGTTCCTGCAGCACGGCATCAAGCTTGGCCTGATGCGCGCCGCGCTTGGCTTCGGCAATCGTCGGCGCGCCGCCTTCACGCGCGACAGACACCACCCAGCGGATGCCGGTCCATGCCTTCAGCTTCTGCGCCAGATCGCCGGAGAGCGTGGACGGCGCGCGCTGGGATGGACGAAACTCGATGCGCCCCTGCTCAAGGCTGACCAGATGCATGTCGTTTTCGATATGCACTTTCAGGATGGGCGCACCCTTGGCGACGGCGAGCGCGGCAATGTCTTCCAGCGTGCGCAACACCGGCGCGTTCTGCGCCGCGGCGGTGGGCTCCGGCGCGCGTTGTGCAGAGACAGTCCCACCCTCCCCTTGAGGGAGGGTCGAAAATGACGAAGTCATTTTCGGGGAGGGGTCAGAGCGCGATGCCGGACCCCTCCCCGAAAAATTCGCTCCGCTGGAATTTTTCGACCCTCCCTCAAGGGGAGGGTTGTCTAAAACATCGCGCACCAGCTTGTCGGTCGGCGGCAGATCGGCGGCATAGGCGAGACGGATCAGCGCCATCTCGGCGGCTTTCAACGGATGGGTGCTGTCGCGCACCTCGAACAAACCCTTGAGCAGCAATTGCCACGCCCGCGTCAGCGATGGCACCGAAAGTTTGCCCGCCATATCGGCAGCACGCTTGGCTTCGGAGGAGCCGCCGTCGAAGAAGCCTTCCGCATCGGGCGCGACTTTCAGGCGCGTGAGGAAATGCGTCGTCTCCAGCAGATCCTGCATGACCACCAGCGGATCGGCGCCGACATCGTAAAGCTGGGAAAGATCGGTGAGCGCGTCCGCGATCTTGCCGCCCATCACCTTCTCAAACAGATCGAGCACGCGGCCGCGATCCGCCAGACCCAGCATGCCGCGCACGGATTCGGCGGTGATCGTCTCGCCTTCCTGATGCGCGATGGCCTGATCCAGCAGCGAGAGCGAGTCGCGCACCGAGCCTTCGGCCGCGCGCGCCACCAGCGCCAATGCGCCGTCTTCGATCTTCACGCCTTCATTGCCGGCGATCACTTTCAGATGCGCCACCAGCTCCGGCGTTTCGATCCGGCGCAGGTCGAAGCGCTGGCAGCGCGACAGCACCGTCACCGGCACTTTGCGGATTTCGGTGGTGGCGAAGATGAACTTCACATGCGGCGGCGGCTCTTCCAGCGTTTTCAGCAAGCCGTTGAACGCCTGCTTCGACAGCATGTGCACTTCGTCAATGATATAGACCTTGTAGCGCGCGCTCGCGGGGGCATAGCGCACGCCGTCGATGATCTCGCGGATGTCGTCGATGCCGGTGCGCGAGGCCGCGTCCATTTCCAGCACGTCGATGTGACGGCTTTCGGCGATGGCGACACACGGCTCGCACACGCCGCAAGGATGGATCGTCGGCTCGGTGCGCTTGCCGTCCGGGCCCACGCAATTCAGCGCGCGGGCAATGATGCGCGCGGTGGTGGTTTTGCCCACGCCGCGCACGCCGGTGAGCATAAAGGCATGGGCGATGCGGCCGGTGGCGAAGGCGTTGGACAGCGTCCTGACCAGCGCTTCCTGCCCGATAAGGCCGGTGAAATCCTGCGGCCGGTATTTGCGCGCCAGAACGCGGTACGCCTCGCCTTTCTGGGGCGTGTCGATCGCGAATCCGAGGTTTTCGTCATCAGCCATGGGGCGACTATAGCAAGCGGGCCGCGGCGCGCGCGGGAATTTCGGCGGTAACTGTGGAGAAGAAGGTGGAAGCCGGCGACCCGCGTCGGATTCGGTGTGGCTGCTCCGTTCCCGGCCTGACCAGGTTAGCGAGCGATGCGCCCGCCGACTTCCGAGGTGGGATATAGGGCCTCAGGCGGAAAAATGCGAGTCGGTCAGGTATGCGCGAAGATCCAGGCGCCCATCAGCTCGATGGCGCGGGTGCGGTGTGCTTCGGAGTCCTCGAAATAATGCGCGCCGGGGAAGAATTTGAGCACTTTGTCTTCCGAGCCGATGCTGTCAAAAATCTTGCGCGCGTCCGACGGGAACACGCCCATGTCCGCCATGCTCTGCACCACCAGCGCGGGAACCGTGAGCTTGGCCAGTTGCGGCGGGCCCTGGCATTGCGAAGTTTCGAGGCTCCACATCGACAGCCACGCGCGCAAGGTGTTCGCGCGGCCGATGCCGAAGGGCGATTTGTTCGCTTGCGCCGGATGGCCCGCATAACAGCCGGGGCATGGACGTTCCGTCGGCTCGATGGCCGGGTCCATGAAACGCAGATCGGCCCATGTGCGGAACAGCGGGAAGATGCGATCGGGAATGCCCGCTGCGTTCAGCCGCGCCAATTCCTTTTTGGCATAGGCGGTGATGCGATGATTGCGCGCCACCTGCGCGGCGCGATACCGCGCGATGAAATCGGCGCTGTAAGGCGGTCCATTATCCGGGTTGAACGGATCGAGCGACGCATCCGTCTTCGTGGGATCGGTTTCATCCGTTACCGACGCGTCCATCCAGTTGGTGAGAACTTCCGGGCGTCCCGGATGCGCATTCAGCGAAATATAAAGATCGCCGGGCGGCAGTTTGGAGAGCGCCTCAGCCATCGCGCCTTTGGCGTTGGCTGCGAGCGTCGGCGCCGTCGCTTCGGCCTGATAGGCCGCCATCAGCGAACCGCCGCCGGAATTGCCCAGCAGAACGATATGCTCCACGCCCTGTTCGCGCAGCCACGAAATACCCGCGCCGATATCGATCAGCGCATGTTCGAGGTGAAACAGATCCTCCGCGCCGCGATAGCGCGTGTTCCAGCCGAGAAAGCCGTGACCGCGTTCGGCGAAATAAGAGGCCGCGTAATGCTCCGCGAAATCGACATTGTAGTGCGTGGCGATCAGCGCGGTCTTAGGGCGCTTGCCTTGCGGCGTCCAGTAAAGACCCTGGCAGGGAAATCCGCCTGCGCCCGCGCGCGCCGATGTGGCGGAGACCAATCCCACAAACTCGCAGCTTACAGCCATGACCCGCTCACGCAAAAACCTTCCGCCGCTATTTGAAATGCCGGACGCCGAAGAACGCAAGCGGCAGATCAGGCGCGCGGCGTTCCCCGTTTGCGATGCTTGCCCTGCGCCAGCGCCACGATGATGCCGCGCAAGGTGCGCACTTCCTGATCGGTGAATTCCGCGCGGGAGAGCATCTGGCGGATATTGCGGATCATCGTCTCGGCTTTGTCCGGCGGATAGAGAAAACCGTTCTCCAGCAATTCGCCTTCCAGATGCTCGAAGAGATGGATCATCTCCTCGCGCGTGGCTTTGCGCGCGAGCGGGCCGTGCTCCAGCTTGTAGCCGGGCGTCTCGTCGCCGGATTTGAACCATTCATAAGCGATCAGCAGCACCGCCTGCGCCAGATTGATGGAGGAGAATTCTTCCGAGGTCGGCACGGTGATGACGGCGCTGGCGAGCGAGACTTCGTCGTTCTCCAAGCCCGTGCGTTCATTGCCGAAGAGGATGCCGCATTTGTCCCCGCGCGCGATGGCCTCGCGCAGAAGTTTCATGCCCGCTTCGGGCGTGTAGATCTGCTTGGCGAAACCGCGATTGCGCGCCGTCGTCGCCAACACGAATTGCAGATCGCCGATGCCTTCTTTCAAGGTCGGGAACACGCGCGCATCGTCCAGCACGAAAGACGCGCCCACCGCCATCACATTGGCGCGCTCGTTCGGCCAGCCGTCGCGCGGCTTGATGAGGCGCAGATCGGACAGCGCGAAATTCGCCATCGCCCGCGCCGCCGCGCCGATATTCTCGCCCAGTTGGGGATGGGACAGGATGATGCTGGGCGCGTTCATGAGCCGCTTTGACCTCGTTTCCGGCCCCCGCTATACCCCGCGCCAGCCAATAATCCGAGGGCCTCCATGAACAAGATCAAGGTAACCGGTACCGTCGTCGAACTCGATGGCGACGAGATGACCCGCATCATCTGGGATCTCATCAAGAAGAAGCTGATCCTTCCCTATCTCGATGTGAACCTCGAATATTACGACCTTGGCATGGAGCATCGCGACAAGACCGACGATCAGGTCACGGTCGATGCGGCACACGCGATCCAGAAGCATGGCGTGGGCGTGAAATGCGCCACCATCACGCCGGACGAAGCGCGCGTGAAGGAATTCAGCCTCAAGAAGATGTGGAAGTCGCCCAACGGCACGATCCGCAACATCCTGGGCGGTGTGATCTTTCGCGAGCCGATCATCTGCAAGAACGTGCCGCGCCTCGTCCCCGGCTGGACCAAGCCGATCGTCATCGGCCGTCATGCGTTCGGCGATCAGTATAAAGCGACCGATTTCGTCTATCCCGGCAAGGGCACGCTGACGATCAAGTTCGTGGGCGAAGACGGCAAGGTCATCGAGCATGAAGTGTTCAAGGCGCCGGGCGGCGGCGTTGCCATGGCGATGTACAATCTCGACGACTCCATCCGCGATTTTGCGCGCGCCTCGATGAATTACGGCCTCGCGCGCACCTATCCGGTCTATCTCTCCACCAAGAACACGATCCTCAAAGCCTATGACGGACGTTTCAAGGATCTGTTCCAGGAAGTCTTCGACAAGGAATTCGCGGACAAGTTCAAGGCCGCCGGCATCACCTATGAACACCGCCTGATCGACGACATGGTTGCCTCCGCGCTGAAGTGGGAAGGCGGCTATGTGTGGGCGTGCAAGAATTACGATGGCGACGTGCAATCCGACACCGTGGCGCAAGGCTTCGGCTCGCTCGGCCTGATGACATCGGTGCTGCTGTCGCCCGATGGCAAGACGGTGGAGGCGGAAGCCGCGCACGGCACCGTCACGCGCCACTATCGCGAGCACCAGAAGGGCAAGCCGACCTCGACCAACTCCATCGCGTCCATCTTCGCGTGGACGCGCGGCCTCGCGCACCGCGCCAAGCTCGACAACAATGCCCAGCTCGACAAGTTCGCGCACACGCTGGAGAAGGTCTGCGTCGACACCGTGGAAAGCGGCTTCATGACGAAGGATCTGGCATTGCTCGTCGGCCCCGATCAGAAATGGCTGACGACCGAAGGCTTCCTCGACAAGGTCGATGAAAACCTGAAGAAGGCGATGGCGGCGTAAGCTTCCGCAACCTGTGGATGGTGAACGGCGCGGGTTCCTCCGCGCCGTTTGCATTTCTGGAATGCGCTAAGCGCCTTTGCAGACGCGAATGGAGGCGGCAAAGTCTCCCGCATGAGAGAAGTGCTGACCGTCAGCGAGCGCGTCTATCTCGCGCCCGCCGAATATGTGGATAGCGATCACCCCACGATCCGCGCGAAGGCACAGGAGTTGTGCGGCAACGCCACCGATGATGCCGCGAAGGCTCGCGCGATATTCCTGTTCGTGCGCGAGATCATCTATCACGCCGCCGATTTCGCGGACCTGAACTCCTATCGCGCCAGCCATTTGCTGAAGACCGGTTACGGCTATTGCGGCGCGAAGGCGTCGCTGTTCGCCGCGTTGTGCCGCGCCGCAGACCTGCCCGCGCGCATTCTCTTTGCCGATGTCACCAACCATCTCGCCACACCAAAAAACCAAGCGAGCTTCGGCACCAATCTCTATGCCTGGCACGGCTACAATGAGGTGATGGTAGAAGGCCGCTGGGTGAAGGCTAGCCCGACTTTCAATTCTTCCATGTGCGCGAAGGTCGGTGTGGCGCCGCTGGAGTTCGATGGGCGAAGCGATGCGATTCTGCAGCCCTTCGACAGCCAGGGCCGCACCTATATGCGTTACGAGAAATATCACGGCGCGTTCCATGACGTGCCGGCCAAATTCCTCGCCGCAGAGATGTACCGGCTCTATCCGGACGTCTGTGCCGCCATTCGCGACGGGAAATATCCTCTGCCTGCGGAATTGCGCGGCGGCGCTTAATTCTTCGCCACCATCCCCATTAAACCGATCTCATTACCGTCAGGATCTTTGAAGAATTGCAGCTTCAGTTCATGCGTCTCGGTGCGCTGCAAGGTTTCGATGCTGCCGATCAGCTCCACACCCTTCGCCTTCAGCGCGGCTGACAGCGCCACAACATCGGGCGCATCGAAATAGATATAGGTACCGCCGACAGGCTGCTCCGGTTTCTCGGCAAGGCCCACCGTCAGCCGCTGCCCGCCGATATTGAAGAACAGCATGTTTCCCGCTTCGAACATCAACGGCAGGCCCAGCGTGTCGCGATAGAAAAACCGCGCGCGGTCCAGATCCTTTACCGTCAGCGCCACCTGCACCAGCTTGCGGCCCGCGAGCGTTGTCGAATCCGTCATGCTGCCCTCCACGCGGCAGGCATCTTAGCCCGGCAACCGGCGTATTCACATGACGGTGAAATGCGCTGCAGCATGGCTTCTCGCCGAATGGAACGCCGCTAACATCGCCGCCATCCAAGGGGGACAGGATGGAAAAGACATTCGGCTGGCGCGTGTATGGCCTTGGCATCATCGCACTGGCGGTGATCTGCCTGATCTGGGGCGATTTCCATGGCGGCCAGCCCGTTCCCAAAACTTTCCCCGCGCGCACCGCGCTCGCTTACGCCGTGGCGATCTTTATGCTTGTTGCGGGCGTCGCTCTGGAATGGCGCAAAACCACGCTTTGGGCTGCTGCCGCGCTTGCCGCCTATTACGGCATCATCGTCGTGCTGGTGATGAACGTCCGCCTCGTTCTAAGAAATCTCGAAATCTACGGCGCCTATGACAGCATGGCGGAACAGGTCGCTATCACCGCTGGCGCTATCATCATCTGGGCCAGCCTCGCGAATCTCGATGCGGCGAAGGCGGCGCGCTTCATCCGCATCGCGCAGATCGCGTTCGGCATCTGCGCCATTCTCTTCGGCGGCGCGCATTTCGTTTACATGAATCTGACCGCGCCGCTGATCCCCAAATGGCTGCCGCCCAACCAATTGTTCTGGGGTTATGCCACCGGCGTTTTCCATATCGCAGGCGGTCTCGCCATCATCATGAACATTCGCGCGCGGCTCGCCGCCATTCTGTTGGCGGTGATGTATGCGATCTTCACGGTGTTCGCGCTGGTGCCGGGACTGCTGGCGAAGTCCAGCTTCTTCGGCTGGACCGAAATCGCGACAAGCGTGATCCTGGTGGGCGTGGCATGGGTCGTCGCGGATTCGCTGGCGGCGAAGCGCCCCGCTTAGCCTTCCGCAATTTTCTCCAAGTGCGCCGCCTGGCGGCACGCAGATATTGCAATGCCCCTGTGGTATTTATGTTCTTGTTTTGTTCAAAGCAAGGGCTATCTTCCACGGGCGGTCCCCATCCGGCAGTTCGGAGAGGGGGGAGGGGGTACTCCCCCTATTTTGCAATTCAATTCCGGGCACCGGGAATTTCGCGGAAATCGCGAGAATTCAAAGCCCTCAAGGAGAGGACAAATGATCGGGTACATCACCATCGGGGCCAAGGACACCGAGGCCTCGGGCAAGTTTTATGACGCCGTGCTGGGCGCCGTGGGCGAGGAGCGCAAATTCTCGGACGGCGGCTGGATCGGCTACGGCCCCAAGGGCAGCGACGACAACAGCGTCTTCGTCTGCCCGCCTTTCGACGGCAAGCCGGCGAGCTTCGGCAACGGCATGATGATCGCCTTCAAGACGGATTCGAAGGCGAAGGTGGATGCCGCGCACAAGGCCGGTCTCGCCCATGGCGGCTCGGACGAAGGCGCGCCGGGTTTCCGGCCGCCGGAGAAGCAGAGCTGGTACGGCGCCTATATGCGCGATCCCACCGGCAACAAGATCGCGGTCTATTACACGCCGTAAGAGAGCGGCGCGCGGAGGTTCTAATCGATCTCCGTGCACGCCTTCTTCGCCGCGGCGATTTCCTCATCGGAAATTGCACCGGCTTCGGCGATGTCACGCATCTTCTCGGCGGCGCGCTTCTGAACACGCCGCTTGAGATTGGGATGGCGGCGCATCAGGGTCTCGAAGTCGTCGGCGGAAAGCTCCAGGAGCCGGGTTGGTGTCAGCGATGTGATGGTGGCGACACGCATCGTCTCGTGCAGCAACGCCAGCTCGCCGAAAAAATCGCCGGAGTCGAAACGTATTTTCTTCTTCGGCAGTTCGGCTTCCACCGCACCCGAGACGATGAAATACATCGCCGCGGCGGGTTCTCCTTCCGCGGAGATGACTTCACCGGGACCGACATTCTGCGAACGCAGCAGATCGAGAATCTCTCCGATCGTCTGCGCATCGAAATCCTTGAACAGCGGCACGCGCGCCAGCATGCCGAAGGTGACATTGAAATCGCGGCGGTGGATGGTGCTCACAAAGCCCGTCGCGATGATGCCGACGGGCAGCGCGAAGAGTCCCAATCCCGCGATCATTGTGATGCCTGCGATCATGCGACCGATGGGTGTAATAGGAACGGCATCGCCATAACCCACCGTGGTCAGCGTCGTGATCGCCCACCACATCGCATCGGGGATGGTGCCGAAGAGTTGTGGCTGGATATTGCCTTCCGCGGCATGCATCGCCGCCGCCGCGAACGTCATCGCGCAAAGCAGAAGCAGAACGGTTCCGTAAAGCGCATGCCGCTCGTCCACGATGACCTTGCCAAGCGTGGTGAGTGCGGGCGAATAGCGCGCGATCTTCAAGAGCCGGAACACGCGCACCAGCCGCAGCACGCGCAGATCGAAAAACGGTACGAAGAACTGCACGAAGGCGGGCGCGATGGCAATGAAGTCGATCACCATCATGGGCCGCGTGGCCGCATGCAGACGGCCTATGATCTCACCTTGCGAAGCGACTGTGGCTTCCTCCGCCGACACCCACAGCCGCAGCAGATATTCGAGCGCGAAGATCGTGACCGATACGATCTCGAACCTGTCGAGCGCCTGTCCATATGCCGCGCGCACTTCGGGCATGCTCTGCAGCGTGAAGGCAACGACATTAGCGACGATCAGAGCAATCAGTCCGGCTTCGACGACGCCGCCCAGCCATCCGCTCGCGCGCCCGCCTTCGAGCACAACATAGACACGCCGGCGCAAAGTTTCCGGCGCGGCTCTGGTCATGCGGGCGCGAGTTCGCCGAGTCGCTTGGCGATGGCATCGAGCGCGGCTTGCGCCTTGGTGCCGTCCGGACCGCCGGCCTGCGCCATGTCCGCGCGCCCGCCGCCACCCTTGCCGCCCAAAGCTTCGGCGCCAAGCTTCACCAGATCGACCGCACTGATCCGTTTGGTGAGATCGTCGGTGACGCCAACCACCAGCGATGCACGCCCTTCCGCCACCGCTGCGAAGGCGACAACACCGGAACCGATCTTCGTCTTGGCATCGTCAGCAAGACCTTTGAGGTCTTTCGCGTTCACACCTTCAACGACGCGCAGCACGATCTTCACGCCCGCGATTTCTTTCGCCGCGTCACCGGCATCGCTGCGCGAAGGACCGGCCAAAGCCAACGCCTTCTTCGCATCGGCGAGTTCGCGCTCGAGCCTGCGGCGTTCTTCAGAGAGTGCCAACGCGCGAGCCGGAAGTTCGGCGGGGCTTGTTTTCAACGCGGCAGCGGCCTCGCGCGCGAGTTCCGCCTGATCGGAAAGCCAGCGCCGCGCACCTTCGGATGTCAGCGCTTCGATGCGCCGAACACCCGCTGCCACAGCGCTTTCGCCGAGGATCGTGAAGATGCCGATATCGCCCAGGCGGCGTACATGCGTGCCGCCACAAAGCTCGACGGAATAGGTTTTGCCTGCCGTGTCACTGTCGTCGCCCATGGAGAGTACGCGCACTTCGTCGCCATATTTTTCGCCGAACAGGGCTTCCGCGCCGGCCTTGATCGCCTGATCGGTCGGCATCAGGCGTGTGGAGACGTCGGAGTTCTGGCGCACCACGGCGTTGACCTGGTTCTCGATGCGATCAAGCTCATCCTGCGAGACGGCTTTGGGATGCGCGAAGTCGAAGCGCAACCGGTCCGGCGCGACGAGCGAACCTTTCTGGCTGACATGCGGACCCAGCACGCGTTTGAGCGCGGCGTGGAGAAGATGTGTCGCCGAATGGTTGGCGCGCGTTGCCCTGCGGCGTTCGCCATCGACGCGCAGCTCCACCGCGTCACCCAAATGGAATTCGCCACCCGTGACGCGCACGACATGGATGTGAAGACCGTTCTTCTTCTCGGTATCGGTGACAGCGCCTTGCGCCCCCTTGCCCGAGAAGATCGCGCCCTGATCGCCAACCTGCCCGCCCGACTCCGCATAGAATGGCGTCTGGTTGGTGAGCAGCAAAACGGTGTCGCCCGACGTTGCGGACTTCACCCGCGCGCCATCCTTCAGCATGGCGACGATGTTGCCTTCCGCTGCCTCGGCGTCATAGCCGAGGAATTCCGTCGCGCCCAATTCGTCACGCAGTTCAAACCAGATCTTGTCGTCCGCCGCTTCGCCGGAACCGGCCCACGCTTTTCGTGCATCGGCCTTCTGCTTCTGCATCGCAGCGTTGAACCCTTCGGTATCAACACCGATGCCACGGGCGCGCAACGCATCTTCCGTGAGATCGAGCGGAAAACCGTAAGTGTCGTAAAGCTTGAACGCGGTTTCGCCCGCGAGTTTCTCGCCGCTTTTAAAGCTGCCCGTCGCTTCATCGAGAAGCTTCAGGCCGCGCACCAGCGTTTCGCGGAAGCGGATTTCTTCCAGCTTCAAGGTCTCGGTGA
>Ga0153956_1001837_pt1 | contig 17301 bp, 13 predicted proteins | sample TSFL040MetaG_FD_104704 | JGI IMG/M metagenome (GOLD analysis project Ga0153956, IMG submission 104704) | Attine ant fungus gardens microbial communities from Florida, USA - TSFL040 MetaG | ecosystem: Host-associated > Fungi > Mycelium > Unclassified | place: USA: Florida, Wekiwa Springs...
CCACGCCAATTACGATGCCGTCAGCGGCGGCGGCACCGGCCACGCGGAATCGGTGCAGATCGTTTACGATCCGCGGCAGGTCAGCTACGGCGAACTGCTGCGTGTTTATTTTTCCGTGGCCCACGATCCGACCCAGCGCAACCGCCAGGGACCGGATGTCGGCAGCCAGTACCGCTCCGCCATTTTCGTCGCCGACGACGAACAGCGCCGCATCGCCGATGCCTACATCGCGCAGCTCGACCAGGCCAAAATATTTCCTCGCGCCATCGCGACCCGCGTCGAGTCGTTGCGCGGGTTTTATCCGGCCGAGCATTATCACCAGGATTACCTGATCAAAAACCCGAACGCGCCTTACATCGTGATCAACGACATGCCGAAAATCCGCAATCTGCGGCGGCTGTTTCCTCAGGATTATCTCGATAAACCGGTGACCCTGGCCGAATAGGCAATAAAAAAGGCCACGCGCTCGCACGCGTGGCCTTGCGTTTTCAGTGTGCCAGTCAGAACGCCCAGCGCACTTTCAGCGACGCGGTTTGATTGAGGAAATCGTTGCGTTTTTCGGCGTCGTAGCGCAGCGAGATTTCGGTGCCGTTGTCGGTGTTGTGGGTGAAACCCACGCCGGCGCGCAGCAGCCACGGATCGAGATCGAGGCCCTCGGTGGTGAAGGCCGCGCCCGGCGCGCCCGCGTAGGTGCTGGTGATGCTGGCGCGATCGTTCAGCGTGTCGTAACCCGCGCCGAGGTTCACGCTCACGTTGGTGTTGGCGGTGAACGCGTAATTCAACTTGCCGTCGACGGCCACGATGGCGCGCGCCTCAATGCGCGCGCGCCGCGGGCCGCTGCGAGAACAGCGCGATGCAGCAGGCGATCGCCGCGATCAATGCCAGCGATGCCGAATAGCGGCTTAATTCCAGGCCGCCTTGGGTCATCGGCTTGTCGAGGAAATCGCCAACCACCGCGCCCAGCGGCCGGGTAAGAATGAACGCCGCCCAGAACAGCGCCGTTTTCGACAGGCGCGTCCAGAAATAGCCGCCGGCGATCAGTGCCAGCAAGCCGCCGAACAGCAGGGCGCCGCCGCCATAACCGAGGCCCGCATCGTCGGCGGTCCAGTCGCCGAGCGCCGTGCCCAGCGTTTGCGAAAACATGATGGTGACCCAATAGTAAGCCTCGGCCCTGGGCGAGCTGACCGTGTCGGCGGCGATCGAGCCGAGATCGCGATACCAGAGCAGCAGCGATGCCGCGAGCAGCGCGACCAGCAGCGCGGTGCCTCCGGCATAACCGATGCCGAGGTCGCGATCGACAAAATCGGCCAGCGTCGTACCCACCGTCGTCGTGGCGATGATCGTTATCCAGTAAATCAACGGATGGAAATTTTTCGATCGTATTTGCGTAAAGACCGCCGCCAGGAAAAGAACCGCAAACAGCGCCGTGCCCGCCAGATAGCCGAGATCCATCGACATGGAAACGGCATCGCCGCCGGTTTCGCCCAGCGTCGTCGCCAGTATCTTGATGACCCAGAATATCAGCGTGATTTCCGGTACTTTGCTCAGTATCTGCCGCTTTTCCACATCGAATCTCCAAAATACCGGCCGGATGATTTTGGCTTGGCGAAAAGGGGGCCGGCCATTGTCGCGATGCGAGTCTACGTGTTCAGGATTACCGTCAGCTTAATACGGCGATAGCGGATCGATGGGGTGGTTCGGCAGTTGGCGTTAATGAAAGCTTAATCATAAGGGTGGCCGTGTCGCTTCCGAACCTGCGAATCGCCTGCGCATCTGAAAAAAATTTCATTTCCGCAGCTTGACGGGTGGCATGCAAATTCGTTTCAAGCTCTAAGGAACCTCTGAAAAACGACTGCGCTTGCCGATGCTGCGTTAAAAATGAGCTCAAAATCCTCATTGATTGACGTATAAACTGCGGTTTTTCGCTCATTTTTGCCTTGCCTCGGCTGCACTCGCTACGTTTTTCAGAGGTTCCCTAAAATGTCGCGAGGTATCATCGAGACATCGTGTGAAAACAGGGCCGTGTTTCGTTTATTGCACCGCTGATTTGATTGATGGGGTTGTACAGGCTTTGCCCTGGCTCCGTTTGGTTTGGAAAAACTGGTTTACTTGGACTTCATGACAGCGAAGCATCATCGCGTCGAGGCGACGTCAATGACTCATGCCGGGTTGCGCGCGTTTCGACTCATGGATGGAACGCGCCGATCGCATCGTGGCGGCAATGGTGGTGCGTGGTAGCGGTGGTGAATGATGAAAGAGGGGGGTGAAGCATGAAAGATCTGGTCATCGTCAAGCTGGGGGAAAGCATTCCCTCGCTCATTCCTCGGTACGGGGATTACGAAGACTGGATCGGACAGGGTTTATCTGTCGGCCCAGCGACAGTGATCGATCCGCGCCGGGGTGAAAAACTGCCTGAGCCCGATGCGATTGCCGGCGCCGTGGTGACGGGTTCGCATGCGATGGTGACCGAGCGCGCATCCTGGAGCGAGCGCACTGGCGAGTGGTTGGCGGAGCTGGTTTCGAAAGCGGTTCCGGTGCTGGGGATCTGCTATGGCCACCAGTTGCTGGCGCACGCGCTCGGCGGCGAAGTCGGCTACCATCCCGGGGGAATGGAGATCGGCACGGTTTCGATTTGCGCCACTGCCGACGCGGCGGACGACGCCCTGTTCAGTCAATTGCCGCGGCGCTTTTCGGCGCAGACGGTGCACAGCCAAACCGTTCTGCGCTTGCCGGAGAATGCGCTGCTGCTGGCGTCGAACGATTTCGAGCCGCACCATGCGTTCCGTGTCGGCGAGTGTGCCTGGGGCGTGCAATTTCATCCGGAGTTCAATGCCGTCGCGATGAGGAGCTATATCGAACATCTCGCTGGGTCTTTGCGCCGCCAGGGGCGGGATCCCGAACAATTGGCCGCCGCCGTGGAAAACACGCCGCTGGCCGCATCGGTGCTGCGCCGGTTCGCGGATTTTGTGGCGGACGCATAGCGATCTCCTGAGCATGCTGGCGAGATTTATTCCTCGCCATCGATGCCCATTTTTCCTGTTCTCGGCGGTGTCCCGCCACGCTCATTTTTCGATAGGTTTCCGGTGAAAGGGAGCGGCAGGCATTGAGTCGGGATGTGTTTCGTCGGGATCGAACAGGTCGCTGACTTTTTTGCGAATGCCTTTCCACAGTTTTGGAAAGTTCGCCTCGAAAAATTTTCCCCGGTAAGGGATTATTTTGAAACCCTCGATCGGCTCCCAGTAGTCCTTGATGTCGGATGACACCTGGGGCATTGGTTTTTCTTTCCCGGATTCCCGATTTTTCAGCAAGGAAATCTCCAGGTTCTTCAGGGATATCGCGGCCTCCGCATATCGAAGCTGGGATTTTAAAGTCTCGATCACGAAGTGGAGCTGGTGAGAATTTATCTTTGCGTCCGGCGATAAGTCATGATGGAAAAACGGTATGTGTTCTTCGCTGGGAAAAGACAGATAGGCACTCAGGGCGATGGCGATGTTCTCCAGCGCGATATCCTTGTTTTCAGGGTGGAAGGTAAGGTAGGTGATCTCGTTTCTTGTTTTGATCGAAAGGTCGCCGGCTATGCCGAGGTCTTCCAGGAATTTTCCGAAATAGGTCAAGTACTGAATGAAGGCCGCCTTGTATTCGGGAGGAAACCGGAACTGTGAAATAAAACCGTCTTCCTCCACCAGCCCGGAAAGGACCAGGTTGTGCGCGTTGAGCATGTACTTGCAGGCTTGCGTTGCCGCGTTGTGCAAGGAGGTTTCTAGGCTTTCGGTAAAATGCAGCGTTATAACCTGCATTCCATCCGCATAATCATCTTCCAGCGTTACCTCGTAATATTGGCCGAGTTCCAATTGCTTCATGAGTTTTGGAAGGAAATGATTCAGGTTGGCGGGCTCATCCCAGTCGTCCAATCGATAGGAATAGCTGATGGCGAATTGCAGTTGGTTTTTTGCCCTGCCCACCATGGCAAAAAATGAGTATGGGTAGGTGTCGCTCTCATACACGGATTCAATACAGACATTTTTTGCAAACCCGGTTCCCGATAAGTGTTCCACAACGTCAAAGAAAATCTCCTCGTCATCCATTGGGCTCAAAATGTATTTGCAGCCAAAAAACTTGGATTGCTCTTTGTTTATCGATAGAGGAAAGTTTTTATCGCCGATTCTCAGCGACAGTTCATAGTCTTCAAACAGGATTTTCATTGAGCGTTAAGTCTCGATGCGGTGAATGGATGCGGGTTTTATGTATTGGGTTTTTATCGGTTGAGAAAAGCGATGCTTGTTGGGGAGGGAATTAAAACGTCTGGAATAAGTTTTTGGGTATCCAGATTTGGGGATGGTTGGGGTTGCGGGAAAGCGCATCCGGATCTCCGCCCGGCAGATCGGTGCGACCGGTGGCGCCGGCAAGGTATCGCCGGTGAACAGACGATCGTCGACGAGCAGGCACATCGAATCGCGGGTATGGCCGGGCGTGTGCAGCACTTGCAGGCGCAGTTTCCCGGCCGCGAGCATGTCGCCGTCGTCCAGGCGCAGATCGACGAAGGGAGCGGGACTGGCCCGATGCATCGCCACCGGTACGCCGAGTTTGCGGGCGAGTTGCTGGGTTCCCGAAAAATGATCGGCGGGCGTATGCGTATCGATCAGATACTGAATCCGCAATCCCCCGCGCGTGGCCAGCGCGACGTAGCGGTCGGTCAGACTGATTTCGGGATCGATGAGCACCGCGGCGCGGGAATCCGGACAACCGACCAGATAAGACTGGCAACCACCGTTCGCAAGTTGTTCGAATATCAGGTCGTGCCACCCCTGGCGCGGAGACGGATTATGCGTTCCGGTATCGTTGAACGGATGGTCTGCCTGCCCGGGGCGGCATTATCAATGGCTGGAATGTGAACGCGCTGGGTGTGGGGGTTGCAATGGCGTTCGGATGCTTGCCGAGGATGTGAGGAGAAATGTTGCAGAGGCTGAGACGCGCGATTGAATATGGCCCAGCATTGCTTTTTCGGGTGCACTGATTCGTTGTACGCATCGATCAATAAAAAATCCGATCGCTAAAAAAGACAGGAGTCCATGAGGTCACTTCTGCTTTTAATATTGTGGTGGATGTTCTGCACGGGTGTTTCACACGATTACGCGCATCCAGCCACAACCGATAACTCGAATACGGTGCATGGAGCCCCGAAGTGAGAGGTATTGCCCGCAGGAAAAAATCCGGCTTTTTTTGCGTTGGTGTATTTCACCGATCAAGATCTGTCGCATTAAAAATCCGCTGTCCGGATACGATTTCGAATCGTCCGAAGTAAAAACTTCGGCTGGCTGTGTTGGACGACACCGAGAGAGATACAAAAAACCGGTGTCGTGATACAAAAAACTCCGCGCGCAATACAGAAAAACCCGTGTGCGGAAATGCCTTTGATTGATGTGAATTTCTACCGCTTTTCAAACTTGCCAAGCCCGGCCCAGCTTGGATAATCCGGGGTTCAGGGGTTTCTTTCATCCGGAAAATCTACCAGTAAGGACGCCATCATGTGCATGAAGCACTTTCGTGTATCCGCTTTTGTGTTGCTGGGTTTGCTTTCCGCACACCCGTTCGCCAGCGCCGGCACCATTACCGGTAACCTCAATGTGAAAATCACCATCGCGCCAGGTTGCCAGGTCAGCGACGGCGCCATCAGCGGTGTCGATTTCGGCACTCTGGATTTCGGTACCTGGTCCCTGCTCAACCAGAACATCGATGCGCAGCAGGATATCGGTTCCCAGGTCAGCCTGGCCTGCTCCACCGGCGAGCCGTACACCATCGCGCTCGACGACGGCCAGAATTTCAGCAGCACCCGAAAAATGGCGTTTAGCGGCAATTACGTCAGCTACGAGTTGTATCAGGACCCGAGCCGCACCCAGCGCTGGGGCATCGGCGCGGAAGCGCTGGCGGCGGTGGGCGACGGTTCCGTGCAAAGCCACATCGTGTATGGACGCGTGCCGACACAGGCCGTGCAACCGGCCGGTACCTACACCGATACCGTGGTGGTCACCGTCGCCTGGTAAAACAATCGTCGCCTGGTAAAACAACCGTCGCCTGGTAAAACAATGGCATCGGGTCTGGTCCGGGCGGGATCGTTGCAAGCGATAACAGCGATTCCGCCCGTCTGAAAGTCCAGGGCGAAAAAAGCGATAAAGCGAGTGCAAGATTATGAACCCAACGCGGTGCGGCCCGTGCGCGACTGCGGGCTCGCGGTTTGGAATTCCGCCGTTATGTCATCCACCGCACACTCGGGTTGCGGCGCTGTCTTGGCCGCTGTTGTTGCTGGCGGGTTTCGTTGTGCCGGCCTTTGCGCAGGATTCGGGCGTCGACGACACACTGACCCAGGCCAACATGGATTTGCAGGTGGAGATCGTGCCGGGTTGCTCCATCACAGAGCCCAGCGGCAGCGATTTCGGCACTCTCGATTTTGGAGCGCACGCCTTGCTCAACAGCGCGTTCAACCAGCAGGTGACGATGCAATTCACCTTGCAGTGCGCCAGCGGCGTGCCGGTTGCGATTCTGATGAACGGCGGCGGCAGCGGCAATGTCGGCAATCGCCGCATGGTGCGCAGCGGCGGTTCCGAGTCGATCGGTTACCAGCTTTATATCGATAACATGCGCAGCACGGTCTGGGATAACAGCGTCGGCCTGACCTTCGTGGGCGATGGGCAGGCTTACAGCTACCCCGTTTACGGCAGCGTGCCGGCGCAGGTGACGCCGATCGCGGGAACCTACCTGGACAGCGTGCAGGTGACCATCAATTTCTGAGGCGGTTGTTTTCAATCACGGAAGGATAAGAATATGCGATTTGCCGAATGCCAGTGCCGGATGCGCCACATTCTCGCCGGGCCGCATGCCGCGGTCCTGATCCTTGCGCTCGCCGCGTTGCGCGCGCCGTGCCATGCCGCGACGATCATGATCTGGCCGGTTCGCGTCGATTTCAACGGCGCCCAGCGTTCCGCCGAGCTGTGGCTGGAAAATCGCAGTTCGATCCCGATGACGCTGCAGGTCCGCGTGCTCGAATGGCGCCAGGAACTGGGCCGGGAACAATTGCTCGCGCAGACGGCGCTGGTGGCGAGCCCGCCGTTCAATACGGTGCGGCCCGGCGCCAAGCAGTTGGTGCGGCTGGTGCGAACGGCGCCGCCCGGCGAGCGCGAAAGTTACTACCGGGTGTTGATCGACGAATTGCCCGATGTTTTTTCCCAGGCGCAGAGCGGCGTGCAGTTTCAAATGCGTTACTCGGTGCCGGTGTTCGTGCATGCCGGTTCCGCGCCGCCCCGGCAGTTGAACGAATATTTCGCGAGCCATCTGCGTTACAGCATCGACCAGCAACGACTGACCATCAAGAACACGGGGGATTACTACGCGCGCATCGCCCGCGTCGGCTTCTCCGGCCCCGGCGGCGATCGCTTGTTGAATGAGGGTTTGTTGGGCTATGTGCTGCCCGGTTCGGAAATGAGCTGGCCGGTGGCGGTGCAGGCCCAGCCCGGGGCGGCCCTGCACGCTGAGATCAACGGCGTGCAGGTCACCCTGACCCAGAGCTTCAGCCAGCCCTGACTCGCCTGACGAACTTGATTTCCCCACCGATCGTTTTTCGCCGCGCGTTGTTGCTGCTCCTGTCGTTATTGGCGGGCGGACGGGCTGTCGCCGCCGACCCTGAACCCCTGTTTCTGGAAGTGATGATCAACGGCTGGCCGACCGGCGAGATCGTGCCCTTCGAGGTCAGGGACGGGCACTTTTATGCGCGCACGGATACGCTGCGCGCGCTGACCCTGATGGTGCCGGCGAGCGCAGAGGAAACCGCCGTCGACCGGATTCCCGAGGTGCAGGCGCGCTACGACGCCGGCTCGCAGCGACTGTATCTCACGGCACCGGCGTCGATGCTGCAATCGCAGACGCTGCGCCGCGCGCGCAACGACGACACCCTGGCGGTCACATCCGGGCACGGCGTTCTGTTCAATTACGATGCCTATTTCAATACGGCGAGCGATAGAAACGCCGCGCTGAACGTCTGGAACGAACTGCGCTGGTTCGGCCGCCTCGGCGTGGCCAACAGCACCGGCGTTTACCGGCATTTCGCGGACGACGACGCGGCGCGCGATCAATTCATCCGCTACGACACGCAATGGGTGTATTCGGATCAGCAGCGCATGTTGAGCGGACGCGTGGGCGATGTGCTCACCGGCGGCTTGACCTGGACGCGGCCGCTGCGGGTGGGCGGCGCGCAACTCTCGCGCAATTTCCAGGTGCGCCCGGAATTCGTCAGTTATCCGCTGCCCGAGTTCATCGGGCAATCCACCGTGCCCTCGTCGGTGGAATTGTTCATCAACAATCTGCGCGCCTTTCAGAGCAATGTGCGGCCCGGTCCGTTCAGCATCGAAACCGCGCCCTTCGTCACCGGCGCCGGGTCCGCGCAAATCGTCACCACCGACGCGCTCGGACGGCAATCGGTGGCGACGGTCCCGTTTTACGTCAGCAGTGAGTTATTGCTGCCGGGCCTGGCGGACTACGCGTTGACGTTGGGGCAGACGCGCAAGCAGTACGGCATCGATTCCTTCAATTACAGCAGCCGGCCGCTGGCCGATGGCAGCGTGCGCTATGGCGTCTGGGATTGGCTGACCGTGGAGGGACACGCCGAAGGTGGCAGCGGCCTGTTCAATATCGGCGGCGGCATCGTGGCGCGCTGGTGGCGGCTCGGCGTATTCAGCGGCGCGCTGAGCCACAGCGATAATCGCGCCCGCTCCGACACCGACGCGGCGCAGCTCCCCGCGCCCGGCGGCGAGGGGCATCAATACGCGTTCGGTTACAGCTACACCAGCCAGCGTTTCACGTTCAATGCCCAGACCATCCGGCACAGCAACGATTACACCGATCTCGGATCGCTGTACGGCAGCAATCCTCTGCGCCGCATCGATCAGGTCGTCAGCGCCGTTCCCCTGGGCCGGCAAGGCGCGTTGTCGGTCGGCTATTTCGCCATCCATCACGATCGCGACGATCCACCCCAGCGTTTCGCCAGCTTCAGTTTCACTCGCCCGTTGCCGGCGAACGCCAGCGCGACGCTCAGCTACAGCTTCGATCTCGATCACCGCGCCGAGCACACATTATTGTTCAGCTTCAGCGTGCCCCTGGGCGAAAACCGTTCGGCGAATGTCAGCCATGTGCGCGACAGCAGCGGCGGTACAGCCACGCAACTCTCCGCCTACCAGGCGGTGCCTTATGCCGGCGGCTGGGGCTGGGGATTGAGCGCGGGCGCCGGCGGCAACGGTTATCGCGAGGCCATGCTGAACTGGCGCGGCGACAGGCTCGATCTCAGCGGCGGCGTGCTCGATAGCAGCGGCAGAGCGGCCCAGTATTGGGCCGATGCGCGCGGCGCGCTCGGCATGCTCGATGGCCAGGCGTTTATTTCCAACTACATTCCCGATGCCTTCGCCCTGGTGGATACCGGCGCCTACAGCGACGTGCCGGTGCGTTTTTCCAATCAGCCGATGGGCGCCACCGACAGCCACGGCCTTCGCGTCATTCCCTGGCTCTCGTCCTACAGCCGCAATTATCTGGAAATCGATCCGCGCGATCTTCCGGTCGATACGTTCGCCAGCGCCACCGAGCAGTATGTGAGTCCGCCGGCGCGCAGCGGCGTTCGCGTCGATTTCAATATCGAGCGCATGCGCGCGGCGGTGGTGATATTGACCGACGGCGCCGGCCGCCCGTTGCCGGTGGGCACGCGCGTGCGTCTGGTGGATTCCGATCAGGACGCCGTGGTCGGCTGGGACGGTCAGGTGTATCTGCAAAAGCTGGAGGCGGGCGATATCGCGCTGGACGCGACCACGCCGGAGGGCGCGCACTGCCGCAGTCATCTGGAGCTCGCCGAAGAGATCACTGGCTTGCCGACGCTGGGGCCGCTGCCATGCCAATGAAATCATTCAGCCTGCTGCTGTTGTTCGCCGCACTGTTGTTGTGTGCCGACGCGCGCGCGAGCTGCACATTCACGTCGAGCAGCCTGACCCTGGGGCAGCCGCCCAACACGATCTCCACGCGCCAGCTCTATGACGGCAGCGCGAGTCCGCCGCAGAGTCAGGTATCGTCGGGTTTCGGTTGCACCGGCGTCGTCAATCTGCTGGTCATGCAGACCATCAAGGCCACGCTGCAGAGCAGCACCAATGGCCTGCGCCTGCGCCGGGTCGGCGGCAGCGAGCTGATACCCTATCAGCTGTTTCCCACGAGCGCCTACAGCACGCCGCTCAGCATCGGCCAGACCTGGGATTTCAGCACCATCGATGTGCTCGGCCTGCTGTCCGGCCCTGGCGGCACGTTGCTGATGTATGTGCGCGTGCCGGTGGGCGGCCTCGACGTTCCCCAGGGCACTTACCAGGACACCGTGACCTTCAATTGGGATGTCGACGTGTGCGCGGTCGGTGTGCTCACCTGCCTGGTACCTTCCTACCAGGGCACCGGCACCAGCACGGTGACGGTGATGCTGCTGGTGCAGAAGGCGTGCAGCGTCAGCGCCAGCAATGTCAATCTCGGCAGCGTCGCCCTGCTTTCGCAGGTACCGACTTTCCAGGGCATGGTGTATGTGAGTTGCTCGCTCGGCGAGGGCTATCAGCTGGGTTTCGATAACGGCGATCACGCCAACGGCAACCAGCGACGTTTTTATAATGCGGCCACCAATCAATACATCAATTACCAGATACGGAAAACCGACAACACCGAATGGCACAACGACTGGGGCACCGGCGATGTGTTGAGCGCGCTCGGTGCCGGCCACAGCGGCGGCGGCGCCAGCCAGGCTTTCAAGGTGGATATCGACGCGGGCCAGGCCACGCCGGCGCCGGCCATCTACACCGACCGGGTTCGGGTGCAGGTTTACTTCTAAGAAACCTCTGAAAAACGACTGCGCTTGCCGATGCGGCGTTAAAAATGAGCTCAAAATCCTCATTGATTGACGTATAAACCGCGGGTTTTCGCTCATTTTTCCTTGCCTCGGCTGCACTCGCTACGTTTTTCAGAGGTTCCCTAACACTACCGATGAGCCGCGCCATTGCGAGAAATGCGGTTGCATTTTCCAGGGTATTGGCGTTAGTTGTCACTCTTGCTTGGAGTTGGTTTTCCGAATTGGAGTTGGCTGTCAGAATTGGAGTTGGCTGTCAGAATTGGCGTTGGCTGTCAGGCATCGTTTCATAAATCTGGATGGCGTTCTCGTGCCAAGCGTGTTTATGAATACTGATGCGGTCAGGTTTTGCCGGCACTTCTCATCCGTTCTACGGTGGCGATGTGCCGCTGTGCCGAGTGTGTTTTGGATAACGCGTCGCTGCGCCGACACCGTCATCGGGAAACGCGTTTCCCCCTGCCATGCCCACACCATAGGTGGCCATGTCAAAACCATAGATAGCCTGCCAAAGCCAAGGATAGCCTTGCCAAAGCCCGCCATGTCCCAGCTAACGGTGGTGACCTTTTCGCGAGAGGTTCGTCGTGGAACTATCAGACAATTATTTCGATAGTCTTGAAAGTTACAGGCTGCTCGTGGATAGCGTAAAGGATTACGCGATCTTCATGCTGAACCCGAAGGGTTTCATCGCGACCTGGAACATCGGTGCGCAACGCATCAAGGGCTACGCCGCGGAAGAAATCATCGGCCAGCATTTCTCCAGGTTTTACACGGAACAGGACAACACTCTGCATTTGCCCGAGCAGGAACTGGTGCTGGCGGCGAAGGATGGGAAATGGGAAGGCGAAGGATGGCGCGTGCGAAAAGACGGCTCGCGCTTCTGGGCCTATGTCGTCATTACCAGCCTGTGGCGGGAGCAAAAACTCGTGGGCTTCGCCAAGGTTACGCGCGACATGACGCGGCAAAAGCAGAATCAGGACGCCCTGGAGCGCGCGTGGGACGATTGCGAGCGGCGGATCGAACAGCGGACGCTGGAATTGCAGCAAAGCGAGGATTTGCTGCGCTCGGCGTTCGAGCAGGCCGCGGTGGCGATTTCCTACACGCTGAGGGATGGGCTTTTGCGCCAGGTCAACCAACGTTTCTGCGCTCTGCTCGGTTATTCGAAAGCGGAGCTGGCATCGATGCGCTTCAACGATATCACCTACCCCGAAGACCGCGCCGCCACGCGGGAGAACGTCAATCGCCTGCTGGCCGGCGAGATTGACAGCTTTTCGATGGAGAAGCGTTACGTGCGCAGGAACGGCAGTGTTGTGTGGGCACATGTGACCTGCTCGGCGGCCAAGGACACGCGCAGCGGTCAGATCAAGAATTTCGTCACCTTCGTCGAGGATATTTCCTGGCGCAAGCAGGCGGAAAAGGCGCTGCGGGATAGCGAAGTGATGTTTCGCACCATGGCCAACGCCATGCCGCAGATCGTCTGGTCGACGCGGCCCGACGGTTACCACGATTACTTCAATGAGCGCTGGTATGAATTCACGGGATTGCCGGAGGGCTCAAGCGACGGTTGCTTCGAATGGTTCGATGTTTTTCATCCCGACGACCGGCGCGATTCCAGCGAGAAATGGCGGCGCAGCCTGGAGACGGGCGAGCGCTACGAGGTCGAATACCGCCTGCGGCATTGGTCGGGACAATTTCGCTGGATTCTTGGGCGCGCGGTTCCGGTGCGCGACGAAAAAGGCGAGATCGTGCGCTGGATGGGAACCTGCACCGATATCCACGAGAAAAAAATGACAGTGCAGGAGCTCTATCGAAGCGAACAGAAGTTTCGGCTGCTGTATGAAAACGCGCCGATAGGCATCGCCCATTTCGATCTGGAAGGGCGCTGTACCTACGGCAATCATAAGTTCGCCGAGATTATCGGCTATACGCAGGATGAGGTTGTCGGCATCGACTTTCTCGACCTGGCTCCGCCCGAGGAGCGCGCCGCCGCCACGCCGAAACAGGCGGGCAGGCTGCTGACGGAAGACATCGATATTCTTCGCGAGGGACGCATTCTGCACAAGGATGGAGCCACGTCGTGGGTCCGTGTCACGGCGCGCATGCTGAAGGATGAAGCGGGCAAACCTCAATATGGCATCGCCATCTTCGAAGACATCGACGAAAGAAAACGGGCCGAGGCGGCGCTGCGGGATAGCGAGGAACGGTTCCGCGCCACGTTCGAAAATGCGCCGTTGGGCATCGGCAAAATCAACCTCGACGGCATGTTCACCAGCGCCAATTCGAAATTGCTCGATATGCTCGGCTACACGCTGCGGGAATTCATCCGGCTTTCGATCGCGGATATCACCAGTCCCGCGGATCGGGAGCAGACCGCCTCCAATCTGGAGGAGCTGGTTTCCGGCAGGGCTTCCTCGTCGGTTTCGGAGAGGCGGCTCATTCGCAAGGACGGTTCATTCATCTGGGTGACGGTAACGACTTCGTTCAGAAAGGCGGATGGAGAGCCGCAGTATGTCATCAGCATTTTCGAAGACATTACCGAGCGCAAACGGGCCGAGGAGGAACTCAGGCGCGCGCTCGAACATTCGTATCATCTGGCGAATCACGATGCGCTGACCGGGCTGGCGAATCGCGTGAGTTTCAACAACCGGCTGCGGGATGCGTTGAGCTACGCGCGGCGGGACGGCCATCTGGTCGCTATTCACTTGCTGGATCTGGATCGCTTCAAGGCCATCAACGACACGCTGGGGCACCATGCGGGCGATCTTCTGCTCAAGGAAATCGCGAGGCGGCTCAAGGCGCTGACGCGATCGACGGATATTGTTGCGCGGCTCGGCGGCGACGAGTTCGTCATTATCCAGACGCATCTGTCGACCGCTTCCGCGGCCGCGGTCTTGGCGGAAAAGGTGGTGAAGGAGCTCGGCCGTTCGCTGGTGCTGGACGGACAGGAAATCAACACGGGGTGCAGCATCGGCATTGCGGTATTTCCCGGCGACGCCGAAACGCCTCAGCAGCTGATCAAATTGGCCGATCTGGCTCTCTATGAAGTGAAGATGAGCGGCCGCTACCATTTTCAGTTTTACCGGCCGAAGATGGGCGCTGCTTTGAAAGAGACACAGTTGCAGGAGCAGGAATTACGGCGTGCCCTGAGCGAGGAGCAATTTTGCCTGCACTATCAACCGCAGTTCGATTTGAAGAGCAACCGCGTGTCGGGCATCGAGGCGCTGGTGCGTTGGCGGCATCCTGAAAGGGGCCTGCTGTCGGCGTCCGAGTTCATCGGCGATGCGGAAAAGGCGAATCTCACTCCGCTGATCGGGGAGTGGAGTTTGTCGACTGCGTGCGCGCAGTACAAACAGTGGATGAAGGACGGACGACAGATGAATGAAACGCAAGGAGTGCATGCCGGTGTTGCCGTTCCTCTGGTTTTGAATGTATCGCTCCGGCAATTGCGGGATCCGCGCTTTCTGCAGATTTTGAAAAAAGCGCTGGCGGAAAACGGGCTGCCGCCGTCGATGTTGCAATTGGATGTGAGTGAGGTCGCCCTCTGGGATCCGGCTTTTTCCACGAGCCTGCTGACCGCGCTGAAGAACTTCGGTGTTCGCCTGGCGCTCGACGATTTCGGGGCGGAGCTGGCGGCGCTTTCATCGCTGCACCGGTTTCCCGTGGATGTTGTCAAGACCAGTCGCACGCTGGTGAAGGAATTGCCGCGCGGGAAGCAGGAGGCCGCCGTGTTGTCGGCGATTATCGGCATCGCGCATGAGATGAATATCGGCGTTCATGCCAGTGGGATTGAAACGGCCGATGAACTCGACGCTGTAAGAGAACACGGCTGCGATGCGGTCCAGGGCTTTCTGTTGGCGCCGCCGTCCCGGGGCTGTGAGGTGGCTCCCTTGCTGAGTGCGAGATTGAGATGTCACTGAAGATGGAGGCTGCCGGCGCGTGTACGCGCAGGCCGGCGAGATCGATCCGCCAGCCCAAATTGGAATGTGCAGGACGCGATATTCGGTAACCCATGCGCTCTCCGGTCCAAACGTTCAGGCGGCCCGGGTCAGCATCCGCTCCAGCCAGGCTTCCCGCGCCGCGACGCAGGCGCGCGACACGTCGGCTTGCGGCGCGATGTCGTAGAAGCCGTGGAATGCTCCGCCCCAGACATGTAATTCGCATTGTCCCCCGGCCGCCAGAATGGCCGTCGCATACGCGATGTCCTCGTCGCGAAAAACCTCCATCGCGCCCACGTCGATAAAAGTGGGCGGCAGGCCGCTCAGGTCGCGCGCGCGTGCCGGAGCCGAATACTGGCAGACGTCGTCGCCAGCGCATCGCTCGCCCAGCACGGCGCGCCATGCGGTCCGGTTGCTGGTCGTGTCCCACACGCCGACACCGTCGTATTGCCGGGCGGAACGCGTTTCGTTGCGGTCGTCCAGCATGGGGCACTGCAAGAGTTGCCCGAGCAACCTCGGGCCGTTCCGATCCCGCGCCAGCAGCGTTGTGCCCGCGGCCAGGCCGCCACCTCCGCTGCCGCCGAAAATGATCACGCGTTCGGGATCGAGCTTGAGCTGTTCGGCGTGCTCCACCATCCACTTCAGGCCCGCGTAGCAATCCTCGACCGGCGTGGGGGCCGGATGCTCGGGCGCGAGCCGATACTCCGGCGTTACGCAAACGGCGCCGTACTTCAGTGCCCAATCGATGAGAGGGCGGGCGCCGGCGAAGCGATCGCCCATGACCATGCCGCCGCCGTGCAGGAAATAAATTCCCGGGCCGGGCCTGTCGTGCCCTCGTCGTGTAATGACGGAAAGCGTCAGCTCGGCGCCGTCATGGGCGGTGGCGCGGTGATCCACGCAGTCGACGGGATGGTCCTGGAGCAAATCGCCGCGGCCCGGGCTGCTGATTTTTCGAAAATGCGGCAGCTGTTCCAGAGTCATATTGACCGGAACGTAGCCGGAAAGCGCGGGCAATACGGATAGCAATTGCGGGTCGTACACAGGCTTTTGCGTCATTGAATCGAATCCTGGCGGTGCGTGGCTTGCGGCCCTGGCCTTCGGCAACGGGGAGGCCGCCCACGGGTGTTATTGAATAACGGGCTCGATTCTATCGCCGTGCGTTGCCATGGCCAACTTTCCCGCGGCGGCGGAAATGGCGCCGTGCGCCGCCCGGCTTTCTAACAGACGGACAAAGCCGCGCTCGATGGCTGGCCTCCCGGCCCGGCGTTTCTTGCACTGCCGGGATAACGCCGCAACCCACGGGAGCGCGGTCGCCGGGCGACATTTCTAAAATCCGCGCGGATAAGGGCAACAGGCCGCCGCCGACGGCGCCTGTTCATGGGGAGCCATTCGCGCATGCAAAACACAATCTCCAGGCAGTTGCCGATGGCATCCGCCAGCTTTTTCTTCGCCGTCGATAAACGCCCGGCACCCGCGCGGGAGTGCCTGAAATGAGCGCGTATCTGCACTGCATGTCGCACAGTCCGCCGATCGGCCTGTCGATCCGGACGCCCCGGCGCTCGATTACGCGCCGCGCGCATTCGCATCAACGCCGTTTGTCCCGGCCCGATCAAAACGTCGAGTTTCGACCGCGTCACCGGCGGCGACGAGCATTGATACGACGATGGTGTGCCGATGCACCGCGTCGGCAGCCGGAGGCGGTCACGTCGGCGGTGTTGTGGCTGCTGTCCGAACAGGCTTCCTGCGTCATCGGCGCCGCGCTTTCCGTGGATGGGGGAATGTCGGCGGAATAACTTTTCGCGCGGTGGCGCTCCGGTCGACACAAGCGGTGGGGAACGCATCCTGTGTCGATCGGTTCAGGTTGGCCGTGAATCGGTTTATTCGCAGGTGTTTTCGTTGTCGGCGAAGTGAAGGTTCGGCAGGGTTCATCGCTTCGAATTCAGGCGAGCCCGAAGCCGCCATCGACGCTGATCACTTGCCCGGTCATCCATTCCGAAGCCGGGTCGGCGACCATCACGATCCAGCGGGCAATGTCCTGCGGGGTACCCCGGCGCTTGAGCGGAATTTGTTCGCGCTCACGCGCTTCGATGGCCGCCGCCTGCTCCGTTGTCAGTCCCATCATTGCCGTCAGCGCTTCCGATTCCGTGGGTCCCGCCGCGATGGCGTTCACGCGCACGCCGGCGGGAGCCAGCTCCAGCGCCCAGCAGCGCGTCAGATGTTCCAATGCGGCTTTGCTCGCGGCGTAATGCGAGAGCCCCGCCGCCGGCTTGTGGCCGAGCGTGCTCGATACGTTGACGATCGAGCCCCGCTTCCAGGTCAGATGCGGCAGCGCGGCCGCGGCGAGCAGGCTGGGACCGAACACATTCACGGAAAACATCGATGCGATTTTTTCCGGCGTGATTTCCGTCAGTGGCAGGATGGCGCCCGCGCCCGCGTTGTTCACCAGCACGTCCAGCCGGCCCC
>Ga0153956_1001838_pt1 | contig 17298 bp, 13 predicted proteins | sample TSFL040MetaG_FD_104704 | JGI IMG/M metagenome (GOLD analysis project Ga0153956, IMG submission 104704) | Attine ant fungus gardens microbial communities from Florida, USA - TSFL040 MetaG | ecosystem: Host-associated > Fungi > Mycelium > Unclassified | place: USA: Florida, Wekiwa Springs...
AAGCCACCGAGAAGGACCGTCTGGCCGCTTTGTACGGCGACTTGGGTCTGGATCTGCCGCTGGTTGATCGGCGGATTGCCACCGCCGGACGGCGTCGGGCCCGGATTGCTCACTTCCTGGCTGATGTCGAGATAAACGAGACCGCCCGGGTTGACACGCGGCTTCACGTCCAGCGTGACACCCGTGTTGAGGTATTGGACGCTCGAAAGTCCAACGGCGTTCGTTCCCGTGCTCAATCCCGTGTTCGTCAAGCCGGTATACGAAATCTGCGTGACCGGAATTTGCTGACCGACGCTCAACTGGGCTTCCTGGTTGTTGTTGACCACGAGCGACGGCGCAGACAACGACTTCGCCTGCCCGCTCGTTTCAAGCGCACTGATTTGCGTCTGGAACTTGCTGTTGATGTACGACCAGAAAATGGTCGCTGGCGAACAACTTCCCGAACCGCCGCAAGCAGACGGCGGCCCTACGCTGCCGATCGTGCTGCCGTGGCGGTCATGGGTATTGGGATAGGGATAGGGGCCGCGCGGATTGTCGTATTGCCCGTTCGCCGTCTGCAGGTTGCCGAGCCACCACTGCACCCCGTACTGCAATGCGCCGGTGAGCGTGACCTCGAGAATCCTCGCTTCGATCTGCACTTGCAGCGGCACCGTGTCCAGGCGCCGGATCGCCGACTGGATGTTCTCCCACTCATACGGAGTCGCCATGACCATGAGCTGGTTGTTGTCGGAGATCGACGAGATCCGGATATCGCTGTCCTTGTTCGCGCCCGACGCTCCGGTCGGCGTGGTCGAAGCCGGCGCCGCCTTCTCGTCTTTCGACTGCGGGCGCAGCGAATTCTTGTAGTTCATCGACGAACCGCCAGCACCGCCGATTCCACCGATCGTGACCGGCTTCAGACCCTGACCCACGCTGCCCGAGGTGCTGCTGCGGCGGGAGCTGGTGGTTCCGAGGAAAATCTCGTTGAGGTAGTCGGCAAGATCATCCGACTTCAGGTTCTTCACACTGTAGATGTAGAGCTGCGTGGTGTTTTCCTTGCCGCCTTGGTCGAGGCGATAGAGCCATTCCTCGGCCTGCTTGAGGTAGGCAGGCTGCGGCGTGATGACCACCATCGAGTTGGTCTGCTCGATCGGCATGAAGCGGAACATGCCGGCCAATGGCGATTCGCCCTCGGTACCGAAGATCTTCTGCAGGTCCGGCATCAGCTTGGCGACTTCGACGTGCTGCATCGCATAGACGCCGATCGACATGCCCTTCATCCAGTCGATGTCGAAGGTGTCGATCGTGCGCTGGTAATTGTCCAGTTCTGATGGCGTGCCGGCGAGCACGAGCAGACTGCGGTTCGGGTCGATGCTGACGAACGCGTCGCCCTTTGCATACGGCTTGAGCAGCTTCGCCGTTTCGCTGGCCGAAATGTACTTCAGCGGGAAGATGCGAAGGCCATAGCCTGGCTGCTGACTCGCGCCGACGCGCGGCGTCAGCTTGCCGGGAATCGCATCCTTGGCCTGCAGCACGGTGTAGCGGCCGCCTTCGCGCACCAGCGCGTTGCCGGTCCACGACAACAGCATTTCGAGCACCGGCATCGCGTCCTCGCGACGGATCGGACGCGAGGTCGAATAGGTCACGTTGCCGCCGACGTTCGGCGCGATCGTGTAGTTCTCCTGCAGCATGTCGCCGAGGATCGCCTTCACCACTGCCTGGATCGGCTGGTTCTCGAAATTGAACGTGACCTGCCCTTCGCCGCTGGAACCTTTCGCCTGCGGTTGCACGTTGAAGAACTTGCCGGTGCCCATCTCGATTTCGGGCTTTGGCGGCGGCCGGTTCGATTTCGTCTCCGGCGAAATCGAGATGCCGCTGACATCGCTGTCGGCGGCAATCGGCGCTGCGGGCTTCAGGATCGTGTCCGCCGTGAGAATGTCGCTGTTCCGCGCACGCGTTTCCTTCTGCGCTTGCGTCGCGCAGCCGGCCAGCAGCGCGACGCCGAGGGCCATCAGCAGGGTGGTCAGTCTCGATCGCACGTGGCTCACTCCAATCACTTCTTCGGTGGTGCGGGTTGTTTGCCGTTGCGCAGACGCTCGGCATCTTCGCGCATTTGCTGGCGGCGTTCCTCGATGCGGCGCGCCAAGTCGGCGCTGGCGGCATCGTTCGTCTTGCCGGCAGCTCCGGCCGGCTGGCCCGGTGCCGGCGCCTTGCCCGGCGGCGGGCCGTTCGGCTTCGGCGCGGCGCCGCCACGCCCCGGTTGCGGGCGCGCGTTCGCCGCAGGCGCCGCGACTGCCGTTTCCAGCTCGACTTCCGTCGTCTCGTTGGCAGCGCTCTTGAACACGACGAGCCGCGGCTTGACCTCGACCAGCGTCCAGCTCGCCTGATCGCCTTCCAGGGGCATTCCGACCTTCAGGGCAATCGCTTGGTTCCGCGACTTGTCCTGCAGCATGGCGATGCGGACGTGGTTCTTCTCGTCCAGGATCACGCCGGTCAGCGCGACATTCAGCGGACTCGGCGGCGGCGCGTCGCTCGCGCCCTCGGCCGCGTCCAACGGACTCGGCTTGCGGTCCTCGTTGAACAGCGGCCGCTGCTCGATCGCCGCGAACGCGCTGGCCGGCGGCAGCGTCACCGGCTTGTTGTCGATCGTGCCGAGCGTCGCATGCGTGGCGTCGCCATCGGCGTCGGGCGCCCACCGGTAGCCGCGGCCGACGCCGGCATAGAGCGCGACGACGAGCAGCAGCAACAGGCCGCAGATGCCGGCAAGAACCTGGGTGGTGAGTCGGGCGGTGCGGACGTTCATTTCGTCTTGCCCGGCTGGCGCAGGTAGCCCGACAGGTTGAAGCGCACGTCGAGCGGGCTCTGCAAGACTTTCGCGCCGGGCGGCGTGTAGGTCTGCTGCTTGTAGATCATGACCTGGTCGACGAACAGGTACGGCTTGCCGTTCTCGAGGTCGTACAGGATCGCCGCCAGAGGCTCGAGGTCGCACTTGAGGCGGGCCTGCACGGTGACGCGCTTGTAGAGTTCTTCCTCGCCGCCGGCGTAGCTCTGGGTGCCCACGTTCTGGCAGCGCCTCTCGTCCTTGGCATGCTCGCCCATCGCCTGCTTGAGGCGCTGGATCAGCGCCGCCGACGCGGCATTCGGATCCGCTTCCGAGAGGAACGCCTGGTTGCCCTGCTCGTAGGCCTTGACCTCACCGAGGCGTTTCTCGATCTCCGGCTTCTCCGCGCTGGTCTGGCGGAAGCGCAACTGCTGCTCGCGCAGGTCCTGCATGTCGGCGGAAAACTGCATCTGCGGCGCGACGAACCACCAGTGGACGCCGATCAGATAGACCAGCATCAGCACGATCAGCAACAGCACGACGGCAAGCAGGCGGCCATCCTTGGGCTGGAATCTACTTGCCGCCATGCTTGGCCTCCGCAGCTTTCTTCTGCGTCGCGTGATCGGCGACGGGCGGTGTCTTCGCCGTCGCAGCCGATGCGGCCGGGACCGCGGCCGTCGTCTTCGGCGCGGCGGCCGGACGCGCCGCTTTCGCGGCCTGCTCCGGCGCGCATTCGCGCAGCTCGGCGTTGATCTGGAAGCGCTCCTTGCCGGTGCGCGGATCCGGTTGCACCTGGCCCTGGAACCCGGGGTTGCCGAGGCAGGGCGATTCGCCGAGCAGCGCGATCAACTTGGCCGCCTCCTTCGCCTGCCCCTGCAACTGCACCTGCTTGTTCTCGATCTGCAGGCGTTCGAGGTAGGTGTCTTCGGGCAGGCGTTCGGTAATGTCGTTGATCAACGCCACGGTCAACGGCCCCTTGCGTTTGCGGTCGGCCAGGAAGTTCGCCCCGGCGATCGAATCGACCAGCGTCTTGCGCAGCGCGGCGACCTGTTTCGCCTCGTTGTTCGCTTTTTCCACTTCCAGGCGCATCGCGTCGACGGCCGCCGCGCGGTTCGCCAGCGATTCGTCCATCGCGACCATCAGCAGGATCAGCGCCAGCGCGGCGAGGCCGAGGTTCAGCGGCAGGCGCAGGTTGCGCCGGCGCGCGCGCCGTTCCGGCGGCAGCAGGTTGGTATGGCGGCGCCCGGCGCCCGGCTCGCTGCGCCAGCTGTCGACGCCGTCGAGATCGGCGGCGCCGGACGGCAACGCGCCGAGCTCCTGGTCGAGCCGGCCGCGCGGGATCAGCACCAATTCCACTTGTGCGTTGCGGCCGCTGGCGTCGTGGCCGAGCACGCGGCTGTCGAAATACACCTGGTCGGCCTTGAACGGCGTCTGCCGGTCCATCTCGAACGACAGCACCTGGCGCAGGTTGTCCTCCGCCGCGGCGGGCAGGCTGAGCACGCGCGTGAGCACGCGGTCGGCCGGGATGCAGAACACGCTGCGCACCGCCGGATCGCCGATCGCCGTGCGCAGGCGCTGGAATTCCGCGCTTTGCGCGTCCGCGGGCAGATCGCGCGGGATGCGCGCGTACTCGCTCGTCGCGTCGCCGCGTTCGCGCCAGACGACGATCTCCTCGTCGCGCAGGTCGAGCAGCAGCGACTCGGAACGTTCGGCCAGCACGCTGCGCCAGCGTTCCGGAAGGCAGGCGAGCAATTCCCTGCCCCACCACGCGAAAAAGCCTGGCAGCGGCGTCTTGGCAAGGCGCGTCCGCAGACGCGCAAGTTGTCTGTCGAGGGCTGGATTCACGGTGAGCTACGAGGTTTCGCCATCTCGCCAGCGCAGAATCACGTAAGGCCTGCCGGCCGCGTTGATTCCGCCCATGCGGATGGTCGCATCCAAGGTGGTGCTGGCGCCATTGGGCAGCTTCGCACGGGATTTCACACTATACGTGAGGCCGCCGCCACCTGCCATGAGCGGTGTTCCGTCGGGCATGGTCAGGCCGGCCCCGGCGATGTCGCCCTGCGACATCTGCTGGCGCTGCAGGACCAGCTGCTGCAGCTCCTCGGGCGATATGCCCGGATACATCGCGGCCAGCGTATCGGCCGAAGCGAATGCCGCGCTCGGCTGGCCGCTGCCGGAATAGATCGTCAATTGCGGCTCCACCTTGGAGAACAGCTCGTAGTTCATGCCGAGCACCTGCTGCAGCTCGGACACCGTGTTGAAGGGCGCGTTGGTCGGCCCATAGGACAGCCCCGCGGCCTTGTATTCGGCGATTTCGGCACCGTTCGGCTGAGCCAGGTCATCCTGATCGCACCAGTCCGAGATGGCCGCCACGATCGCCTGCGCCTGCTCCAGCGGAAGGCCGCCGCGCGAGGTGAACAGGTTGACGAGCAGACCGAGGCCGGCCGCCGGTGCGGCGGGGTTGGCCGCCGTCATGTTGAGGCTCTCGGCGCTGCCGCTACAGACTGAGTTGAGATCGATCTTGCCGGACTCGTCGGTGACCTGGACTTCGAGTTCCGCATCGCCGTAGCCGAACGTGTACGGTCGACCGTCCGCGACCCAGCGTTCGGCCGGATCGTTCTTGCGCAACTCGAAGACGGCCAGGTTGAGTCCGGCTTCCGCCGCGTAGCGCGCCTGCGTGGTATCGAACAAATGCCGCGACTGCAGGTTCTCGGTCCGCGCGACCATCGAGAAGCTGCCGAGCAGGATCGCCAGCATCGCGATCACCCACAGCACGAAGATGAACGCGATGCCGCGCTCGCGCGTCGGCAAGCGCCGAGCGCGCGCAAACGGGAAGCGGCCGGAGGCACTCACTGGCGGGTTCCCATCGGCGACGTCCCGGGACGGACGCCGAGGCCCATCATCTGGTTCGCGCGGTTCGTGTTGCGTACCGCACCGACGTCGAGCAGCAACGGGATTTCCATCTCGGGGAAATCGACATGCGCCTCCGGCTGCATGCGCACGACGACACGCACCATCACCGGCGTGACGCTCGGGTCTTCCCACCGGTCGGACCAGTCGGTCAACTCGCCCTGGTCGTCGATCGTGCGGTACTCGAAGTGGCCGTCGGCGATCTCGTCGAGCAGCACCGACGGCTCGTTGTCCGATTTCTGGTCGATGTCGAAACCGTTGAGCATTTCGTCGGTGAACAGCAATTGCTTGCCTCCGCGGCGCGAACCGGCGAACGACAAGGTCTGCACGTACGGTCCGCCCTTGGAGAGGTAGCCCGGCATAGGCGCGACGAAGCGCATGAAATTGCCCTTGCCCTCGAACACGAAGTTGGTGTTCGTGTTCTGGTCCTGGCTGAACGCGAGCGGCATGATGCGGCTGATCTGCCGCCGCACGAATTCCTGCGCGACGCGCAGGCGGTTGGTACGATCGATCGCGAGCTCGCCGGAGTGCATCGCGTGGACGGCGGTACGGATCGCGCCGTAGGTACCGGCCAGCAGCACCGCGAGCAGCAGGATCGCCAGCATCACTTCGAGCAACGTGAAGCCGCGGGCGCGGAAGTTCGTCACCGCGTCCCTCCACCGAAGCGCGGCGCCGGCATCTTCATGTTCGGCCCGTTCATGCCGTTGGCGGCATCCGGATTGGTCGCGCGCAAGGTGCCGAAATGCGCGGTGCGCAGCTTGGCGCCGTAGCGACCGCCCCAGAACACGGTGAGGTCCACCTGATAGAGATCGAACGGCGCAGCCTGCAGGCCGCCGCCGAGGCCGGCATTGCCGACCGAGGTGGTGTTCGCCTGCGGGTTCGCGGTGGTGCCGCCCTTGCCGTTGACGTTGCCGGCCATCGCCGGAGCCTGCTGCGGCGGGGGTTCGACGCTGGCCGGATCGACTTGCTGGATGTCCAGTTCCCAGCCGTAGGTGTCGTCGAAACGGCCGTTGCTGCGACCGGCTTCGATCGGCGTGCCGACCCCGACCGAGTCGAGCTTGGACTGCGCCCACAACGCCGCCATCGTGTAGTCCGAGGATTGGCGCGTGTTGCGCATCGAGGTCGCGAGGATCTGCATCAGCACGCCCATGCCGATCGCGAACACGAGGAACGCCGCGACCATTTCGATCAGGCTGAAGCCGCGCGCGGGTTGGCGGAAGGGTTTCATGGGAATAAGTGGACCGCAGGATCGGCGCCGAGTTCGTCGGCGCACTCCGTTCGATCCGGCGCATTCGTTTCACGCCGGGAAAACCGCATTGTCGTCACGCGGCGTCGCGCCCGGCTATTCGGGCTTCTCGTCGAGCGCGATGTCGCCGGTCAGCCACGCCACGTTGATGCGCCATTCGCGCTGCCCCTGCAGCACCGAAATGTGTCCGCCGGTGGAACTGCCGTCGGCGAAGAAGCGGATGCCGCCGGTATTCGCGCCCGTCACTTCGCTGTCGGCCGTGGTCAGGCGCAGCGCCATGCCTTTCGGCAGCGCGATCGCCGACTTGCCCGGCGCGGTATACGAATTGTCGTCGAGATTCAGCGTCAGCACTTCCTGCTTTCCCTTCACGATCGCCTGTCCGCGCGTATAGCGCAGCGCGGCGACGAGATCGCGGCTGGCGCCGCGGATCTTCGCGCTCTGCAGGCTCTTGGAGAACGACACCGTGACCACCGTCATCGCGATCGCGAGCAGCACGATCACGGCCATCAGTTCGATCAGCGTGAAGCCGCGTGAGACGTGGGAGGCGAGACGCGGGACGAGACGCGCGCCGGTGGCGCGCGCCGCGGAATCGCGCCGCGAGGAACATGCGGACGGCAAGCGATTGCAACGCCTCCCGTCTCTCGCCTCACCTCTCACGCCTCACGCTCCGTCATTGCCAGTTGCCGTAGTCCGCATTCACGCCGTCGCCGCCGGCCTGGCCGTCCTTGCCGAGAAAGACGATGTCGAAGTCGCCATGCTCGCCGGGCGCCTTGTACTGGAACGCGTGGCCGAACGGATCCTTGAGGTCCGACTCCTTCGCGTACGGACCCTGCCAGTTCGTCGCATTGCCGGGCTTGCTGATCAGGTCTTCCAGGCGCGCGGGCGGCGAACCGTTGTCGAGCGCGTAGCCCTCGATCTTGCCGGCCAGCATCTGCACCTGCGCCTTGCCGGAGCCGTACTTGCCCTTGTCGACGTTCTTGCCGACCTGCTGCACGACGATGCCGGCGACGATGCCGATCAGCACGATCACGGCCAGCATTTCGATCAGGCTAAAGCCGCCGGCGCGCGGCAGGCGGCGGATGTTGCGACGTGGATTGCTCATGGTTGTATCTGGTCCTCTCTGTGATTCTTCGCCCCGCACGCCACGCACCGGCGCGAGCGGGACAAGCTGGATTCCGGCTTGCGCCGGGACGACGAACGCGGAAGTGTTCCCGAATGCCTCACGACAGCTGAAAGCCGGTCATCCCGAATCTCCGATTCCGGCGCGCTACTTCACCGCGCCGGCGATGTTCATGATCGGCATGACGATCGCCAGCATGATCATCGCGACGATCACCGTCATCACGATCGTCGTCGCCGGCACCAGCGCGGCGAGCAGGCGATCGAGCGTGTTCTTCACTTCGATGTCGAAGGTATCCGCCACCTTCATCAGCATCGTGTCCAGCTCGCCCGATTCCTCGCCGACGCTGATCATCTGCAACGCGAGCTTCGGAAACCGCTTGGACTGGGTCAAGGCGAAACCGAGACCGCCGCCGGTCTTGACCTCCTCGGCGGCCTGCCCAACCGCTTCGGCCAGCACCGTATTGCCCATCACGTTGCGGGCGACGGTGAGGCCGGACAACAGCGGCACGCCGTTCTTCAACAAGGTGCCGAGCGTGCGCGACAGGCGCGCCGTCTCGACCTTGCGGATCACGTCGCCGATCACGCGCATGTTGAGCAGGCGTTCGTCGATCTTCAGCCGCGAGGCCGGATCCGACATCTGCCGCCGGAACCAGCCGACGCCGAACACGATCGCGGCGAGGATCAGCCACCAGAAGTTCTGCAAGGTCGAGCCGACCGCGAGCACCACCTTCGTGATCAGCGGCATCTCGACGTTCATGTCGGCGAACATTGGTGCGAACTGCGGCACCACGTAGATCAGCAGCACCATCAGCGAGACCATCACCATGCCGACCAGGAAGGCCGGATAGATCATCGCGTTGACGACGCTGCTCTTGAGGTTGGCGCTGCGCTCGAGGTAGTCGGCCAGGCGCGCCAGCGTCTCGTCGAGCGAGCCGCCGGCTTCTCCGGCGCGCACCATGTTCACGTACAGCTTCGAGAAACTGCCGTGTTCGGCTTCGAGAGCGTCCGACAGCGGCGTGCCGCCGCGCACCTGGTCGCGGATGCGCTCCAGCAGGCGCTTGGCCTTGTCGCTTTCCGGCAGGTCCAGCAGGATCTGCAGGCCGCGATCGAGGGGTTGTCCCGCACCGAGCAAGGTCGCCAGCTGCTGCGTGAACTGCACGACCTGCGCCTGGCTCAGGGCCGCGCGCTTGAACAGCGCCGCGAACAGGCTCGCCGAATCGCCGCCGTCGGCCTCGCGCACTTCCAGCGGGATGTTGCCGGCGTCCTGCAGCTTGCCGATCACTTCGTCGTGGCTGGCGACGTCGTACTGGCCTTCGAGCGTTTCGCCGGAAGGCGCGACCGCCTTGTAGTAATACAGCGTCATCAGCTCTCCGACGTCACGCGCAGCACTTCCTCGATCGTCGTCTCGCCCTGCATCGACTTGACCAGGCCGTCCTCGTACATCGTGCGCATGCCTTCGCTGCGCGCCTGCTGCTCGATCTCTCCCATGCCGGCGTGCTGCATGATCTGGCGGCGGATCGAATCGGACATCACGAGGAACTCCATGATCGTCGTGCGGCCGAAGTAGCCGGTTGGGTTGGTCGGACTGGAGCCCGGCTTGTAGAGCCTGATCGGCCGTTCCTCCGTGAGGCCCTCGAGGTTGAATTCCTTGATGACCTCGGGCAGCGGCTCGTAGGCTTCCGCAACCGAACGGTCGAGCCGGCGCACGAGGCGCTGGGCGAGGATGCCGTTCACGGTCGACGTCAGCAGGTAGTCCTCGACGCCCATGTCGAGCATTCGGGTAATGCCGCCGGCGGCATTGTTCGTATGCAGGGTCGACAGCACCAGGTGGCCGGTCAACGCGGACTGGATCGCGATCTTCGCGGTCTCCAGGTCGCGCATCTCGCCGATCATGATGATGTCCGGGTCCTGACGCACGATCGAGCGCAGCGCGTGCGAGAAGTCGAGGCCGATCTGCGGCTTGGCCTGGATCTGGTTGATGCCCTCGATCTGGTATTCGACCGGGTCCTCGACCGTGATGATCTTGACGTCGGCGGTGTTGAGCTGGCTCAACGCCGTGTATAGCGTGGTCGTCTTGCCCGAGCCGGTCGGGCCGGTCACCAGCATGATGCCGTGCGGCAACTCCAGCACGTTGATGAACTTCTGCAGGAACTGGTCGGTGAAGCCGAGCTTGTGGAAATCGAACACGATCGCTTCGCGATCGAGGATACGCATGACCACCGACTCGCCGTGCGCGGTCGGCACGGTGGACACGCGCAGGTCCAGCTCCTTGCCCTGCACGCGGATCATGATGCGGCCGTCCTGCGGCAGGCGGCGCTCGGCGATGTTCAGCTTCGCCATGATCTTGATGCGCGAGATCACCGCCGCGGTCGACGCCGCCGGCGGCGACTCGACCTCGTGCAGCACGCCGTCGATGCGGTAGCGCACCTTCAGGCGGCTTTCGAACGGTTCGACGTGGATGTCCGACGCGCGCTGCTCGACCGCGCGCTGGATGATCAGGTTGACGAGGCGGATGACTGGCGCTTCCGACGCGAGGTCGCGCAGGTGCTCGATGTCGTCCTCGCTGCGGTTGTTCTCGTCGGTCAGGTTCTCGACGATCGTGCCCATCGCCGAACGACCGGAGCCGTAGTAGCGCTCGATCAGGTCGTCGATCTCGCTGCGCAGGCCGATGTTCAGCTTCACCGTGCGCGCGGTCGCGAGCTGCAGCGCCTGCAGCGGGAACGTATCGGCCGGGTCGGCGACCAGCAGGGTCACCTCGTCGTCGCTCTCGCCGATCGGGCAGACATGGTGGTGCTTGAGGAAACGCACCGAGGTCTGCACGTTCTGCGGCGGCGTTTCCGGGAATTCCTTGGCCGACAGCAGCGGCAGGTGCAACAGCTCGGAGACCGCCTCGGCCATCTCGCGCTCGGACACCAGGCCGAGTCGCGTCAGCAGCGAGACGAGGCTGCCCGATGCCGGATCCTCCTCGTGCAGGCGCCGCCCGCGCAGCAGGTCGGTTTCCTTCAGGCGGCCGCGCGCGACCAGGAACTGGCAAATGCGGTCGTCCAAGCTGCCCGTGGCGACGGTTCCGGAAGCGACAGGTTCGAGTGGTGCGACGGCTGCCATGAATCCCCTAAGCGCAAAAACGGTCCGATGGACCCGATTGTTCCATACCGCCCGTCAAAGGCGGCCGATCCGTGCTATGGACCTTCGATCGTGGCCGCGGGTTCCCCGCCCGAACGGACCAGAAGGTCGATGAATCCGCGGTTCAGGCCGATCCAGAGCGCGACCGGCACCACCGCAGGTAGGATCAGATACCCGAATTGATAGGCCAGCGCAATCGCGTTCGGCGCCAGGTCCGCGTGCGCGATGGCGGCCGCGCCGTTGGCGCCGCTGTCGAACGCGATCGTCTTCAGGCTCTCGGCGACGATGCCGAACGCGAGCGCGAGCCAGATCACGACGAACGCGATGGCCAGCTGGCCCATGCGCCGCCAGCCCGACAGCGGCGTCGCCATCGCCAGGCCGCCGAACAGCGGCAGCGAATATGCGTAGACCATCGGGTTGATCGTCGGTTCCAACACGCCGACGCCGCCCGGGCCATCGGGACCGGCCGGCACGACCACCCGCACCGCGGTCGACAGGCTGACCAGGTAATCCGCATGGCCGACGACGCGCCCGCCCGCGTCGAGGAAATCGCCGCCGCGCGCGACCATCGTGAAGATCTCGCCCCACCCGCCCAGCAAGGCCAGTTTCGCGAGCAGCACCGACGGCAAAATCCACAAGGGCGCGAGAACGAACCAGACGACGAACGCGAGCGGCAGCCACAGCAGCGCCTTCAGCGCGAACTCGCGGATCGGCGAAAGCTTCACGGCGCGCCGCTCAGCCGACCCACGCGCGCGCATTGCGGAACATGCGCATCCACGGCGAATCCTCGCCCCACTCGCGCGGCCGCCACGACAGTTGCACGCTGCGGAACACGCGCTCGGGGTGCGGCATCAGGATCGTCACGCGGCCGTCGGCGGCGGTGAAGCCTGCGTTGCCGAGCGGCGAGCCGTTCGAGTTGAGCGGGAAACGCTCGGTCGCGCCGCCGTGATTGTCGACGAAGCGCACGCTGGCGATCGCCCGCTTCATGTCCGCCGGGTCGTCGAACAGCGTACGTCCTTCGCCGTGCGCGACCGCGACCGGAAGGCGCGAACCGGCCATGCCGGCGAAGAAGACCGACGGCGAATCGAGCACTTCCAGCGTCACCAGGCGCGCCTCGTACTGCTCGCTCGCATTGCGCACGAACTGCGGCCAATGCCCGGCGCCCGGGACGATCGACTTCAGCTGCGACAACATCTGGCAGCCGTTGCAGACACCGAGCGCGAACGTCGAGGTATCCGCGAAGAACGCGGCGAACTGCTCGCGCAGGCGCTCGTTGTAGAGCACCGACGCGGCCCAGCCGCGGCCGGCACCGAGCACGTCGCCGTAGCTGAAACCGCCGCACGCGGCGAGGCCGTTGAAATCGGCCAGCTTACGACGGCCACCAGCGAGATCACTCATGTGCACGTCGAACGCGTCGAAGCCGGCGCGCGTGAATGCGGCCGCCATCTCGACCTGGCCATTGACGCCCTGCTCGCGCAGGATCGCGATGCGCGGCCGCGCACCCGTCGCGATATACGGCGCGGCGATGTCGTCGCGCGGATCGAACGCGAGCTTCGGCGTGATGCCCGGATCGCCGTCGTCGCAACGCCATGCGTTCTCGGCATCGGCGCTGGCCGGGTTGTCGCGCAGGCGCTGCATCGCGTGGCTGGTCTCCGACCATGCGCGCATCAGCTCGGTCCATTGCCACGACGCGAGCGTGTCGTCATCGGCGGCCAGTTCGATGCGCATGCGCGCATTCGGTCGCGCGACGACGTGCGCGATCGCATCGACGCCGTGTGCCGCGAGGATCGCGGCGAACGCATCGCGATCACCGCGACGCACCTGCACCAGCGCGCCGAGTTCCTCGCTGAACAGCGCCGGCAGCGTATTGGTGGCCCAGCCGTCCAGCGCGATGTCGAGGCCGCAGTGGCCGGCCAGGGCCATCTCGATCAGTGCGACGACCGCGCCGCCGTCGCTGCGGTCGTGATAGGCGAGCAGCAAGCCGCTCGCGCTCGCCTGCTGGATGGCGGCGAAGAACTTCGCGAACGTCGCCGCGTCGTCGAGGTCCGGCGGCGCGCCACCGTCCCGGTTGAACGCCTGCAACAAGGTGCTGCCGCCGAGGCGATTGCAGCCGGCACCGAGGTCGAGCAGCCAGATATCCGTTTCACCCTGATCGAGCGCGAGCTGCGGCGTCAGCGCCTGGCGCACGTCGAGCGCGCGCGCGAACGCGGTCACGATCAGCGACACCGGAGAAATCGTTTTCTGCTCGCCGTTGGCGTCCTGCCATCGTGTCTGCATCGACAGCGAATCCTTGCCCACCGGAATCGAGATGCCGAGCGCCGGGCACAGCTCCATGCCGACGGCGTGCACGGCGTCGTACAGCGCCGCGTCCTCGCCGTCGACGCCGACGGCGGCCATCCAGTTCGCGGACAGGCGCACTTCGTCGAGTTTCACCGGCGCCGCGGCGAGATTCGTCAGCGCCTCGCCGACCGCCATGCGCGCGCTCGCCGCGGCGTCGAGCAGGGCCAGCGGCGTGCGCTCGCCCATCGCCATCGCCTCGCCGGCGTAGCCGTCGAAATCGCTGATCGTGACCGCGCAATCGGCAACCGGCACCTGCCACGGCCCGACCATCGGATCGCGCGAGCACAGGCCGCCGACCGTGCGGTCACCGATCGTGACGAGGAACGACTTGCTGCCCACCGCAGGCACGCGCAGCACGCGCATGATCGCGTCATCGAGCGCGATGCCGTCGACGTCGGGCACGAGATCCATGCGCATATCGCGACGCACCGCGTCGCGCTGCATGCGCGGCGGCTTGCCGAACAGCACGTCGAGCGGCAAGTCGATGGGCGCCGAGGACTCGGCGTCCGCGACGACCAGGCGGCGTTCGGCGGTGGCATGCCCGACGACGGCGAACGGGCAGCGTTCGCGCGCGCAGATCGCCTCGAATTCGGCCACGTTTTCCGGGCGCACGCCGAGCACGTAGCGTTCCTGCGACTCGTTGCACCAGATCTGCATCGGCGACAGTTGCGGATCGTCGCTCGGGATCTTGCGCAAGTCGATGCGTCCGCCGACGCCGGAATCGTTGAGGATTTCCGGGATCGCGTTGGACAGGCCGCCTGCGCCGACGTCGTGGATCGACACGATCGGATTGGTTTCGCCGCGCGCCCAGCACGCGTCTATGACTTCCTGGCAGCGGCGTTCCATCTCCGGGTTGTCGCGCTGCACCGAGGCGAAGTCGAGCTGCTCGGAACTCGCGCCGGCCGCCATCGACGAGGCAGCGCCGCCGCCGAGGCCGATCAGCATCGCCGGGCCGCCGAGCACGATCACCGCGTCGCCGTCCTGCAGGGTGCGCTTGTCGACGTGCGGCGCGCGCAGGTTGGCGAGACCGCCGGCGATCATGATCGGCTTGTCGTAGCCGCGGCGCGTGCCCAGGATCGGCCCCTCCTGCTCGAATGCGCGGAAATAGCCACCGAGGCAGGGCCGGCCGAATTCGTTGTTGAACGCGGCGCCGCCGAGCGGTCCGTCGCGCATGATCTCGAACGCGCTGGCGAAACGCGGCGGCAGCGGACGATTCCTTTCCCACGGCCGCGGCAGGCCGGGTATGCGCAGGTCCGACACGCTGAAACCGACCAATCCGGCCTTCGGCTTGCCGCCGCGGCCGGTCGCGCCTTCGTCGCGGATTTCGCCGCCGGATCCGGTCGAAGCGCCCGGATACGGCGAGATCGCAGTCGGATGGTTGTGCGTCTCGACCTTGATCGCGTAGGGCACGTCCTCGGCGTGCGCGCGGAACGCGCCATCGGCCGGATCGGCGAAGAAGCGTCGCGCAGCGTTGCCGGCGATCACCGCCGCGTTGTCGTGATACGCCGACAAGGTCTGCGCGGGCGAAACCTCGTGCGTGTTCCTGATCATCGCGAACAGCGATTTCGGTTGCGCGACCCCGTCGACCGTGAACGAGGCGTTGAACACCTTGTGGCGGCAATGCTCGGAGTTCGCCTGCGCGAACATCATCAACTCGGCATCGGACGGATCGCGCCCGAGTTCGGCATAGCGTTCGGCGAGATAGTCGATCTCGTCCGGCGCGAGCGCGAGCCCCAGGCGTGCGTTCGCGTCATCCAGCGCGCCACGCGCATCCGCGCCGAGCGCGACGCGCACGAGCGGCGCCGCGGCGCCGGCGTCGAAGATGTGCGCGGCGTCGGCGAGCGTGGCGACCACCGATTGCGTCATCGGGTCGTGCAGCGCGCGCGTCACCGCGATCCACGCTTCGCTGCCGGCTGCCGGCATGCCGTCGAGTTCGAACGCGATGCCGCGCTCGATGCGGCGCACCGGGAACGCGCAATCGGTCAGGATGTCGGTGGCCTTGCTCGACCACGGCGAGCGCGTGCCGAGCCGCGGCACGACCCACAAGGTCGCCGCGCGCGCGGAGCCCGCCTGCGCCTGGACAACTTCGCACAATCGCGGCAGGTCGAGCGTGGCGTCATGCGCCGCATCGACGAAATAGACATGCCGCGCGGCTTGCAGGCGCACACCCGGCACGAGGCGCTCGAGGTCTGCGTTGAGGCGGTCGATGCGGAACGGGGAAAGCGCGGGCAGGCCGTCGAGAGCGATCATGGCGCGGGCTGGAAAGGGCAGCCCCTAATGATAGCGGAAGCATCACCGGGGCGTGTTTCAGCCACCGGAAGCCGCAGCGGCTGATGGCCTTTTTCGGACTCGACGACGCGCCGCGGCGCAGGTGCCGGCGTCGCGAGACGCCGAGGCAAGGTCGACGGCGAGCACCCGGAAACGACGACGCCCGGCACGGGCCGGGCGTCGTCCATGCACGGAAACCGCCGTCAGTTGCCGGCGAGGTTGACCGAACCGAGCGATTGCAGCTTGGACAGCATCTGGTCCGGCGTGAGGTAGCCGCCGAGCTTGGTTCCGTCCGGCGCGAGGATCGTCGGCGTGCCGTCGACGCCGACCTTGGTGCCGAGCGTGAACTGCTCGGCGACCGGGTTGTCGCACTTCAGCGGCGCCGGATCCGCACCGGATTTCGCCGCCGTGAAGGCCGCCTTGCGGTCCTTCGCGCACCACACCGACACCGCCTTGTCATACGACGGCGTGCCGATGCCGCTGCGCGGGAAGAACAGGTAGTCGACCTCGATGCCCCGCTTGTTGAACTCGGCGATCTCCGAGTGCAGCTTGCGGCAATAACCGCAGTCGATGTCGGTGAACACGGTGATCTTGTACTGCGGCTTGCCCGATGGCGCGAACACGATGCGCTGGTTCTCCGGTACCGCATCGATCTTCGCCTTGTTCTCGGTCGCGAGCCGCGCCGCGGTCAAGTCGCGCTTGGCCTGGGTGTCATACAACGCGCCCTGCAGCAGGTACTTGCCGTCGTCGCTGACGTAGACCATCTGGCTGCCGACGATGACCTGGCGGAAGCCCGGCAGCGGCGCCTGCTCGACCTTGTCGATCTTCGCCTGCGGAATGAGTTCGCTGAACGCCTTGCGCGCGGCGGCATCGGCCGGCTCGGCGGCCTGCGCGAACGGAGTCAGCGCGACGAGCGCGAGCGGAAACAGGAGGGAACGGTTCATCGGCGGGTCCTCGGATTCTTCAGTTCGTTGCGGCGTTGGCCTGCGCCAGGCGGTCGAGTTCGGCGGCCAGCTGGTCGGGCGATTGCGCGATCTGGGTCGGGATCTGCGATCCGTCGGCCGCCAAGATCGTCGGCGTGCCGCCGATGCCGAGCGACTGTGCGAGCTTGGTCAGTTCCGGCACCGGGTTCGGGCAGGTCGCCTTGCCCGGGTCGGCGCCCGACATCGCCGCGGTGAACGCGCTTTCCCGGTCCTTCGAGCACCACACGGCCTCGGCCTTCTTGTCGGCGCCGGGATGGATCGAGAGCGGGAAGAACAGGTAGTCCACCGCGATGCCCTTGGCGTTGTACGCGGCGATCTGCTGGTGGAAATGGCGGCAGAACGGGCAGTCCACGTCGGTGAACACGGTCAGCGTGTGCTTGGTCGCGATCGGCGCCTTCGGCGCGAACACGATGCGCTTGTCCGGGCCGATCTTGTCGAGCGCGATCTTGCGCGCCTTAGCGCGCGAACCGGCGGTGAGGTCGCGCTTGGCGGCGACATCGTAGGCG
>Ga0153956_1001839_pt1 | contig 17298 bp, 14 predicted proteins | sample TSFL040MetaG_FD_104704 | JGI IMG/M metagenome (GOLD analysis project Ga0153956, IMG submission 104704) | Attine ant fungus gardens microbial communities from Florida, USA - TSFL040 MetaG | ecosystem: Host-associated > Fungi > Mycelium > Unclassified | place: USA: Florida, Wekiwa Springs...
CGCAGATGCCGCGCCCAGCCTTCGTTCGCCGGCAAATCGTCGCGGTCGACCAGCAACACGTGCGGCGCCGGAGCGGTCGGCTGCGCGAGCAGGTCGATCGCGGTCAGAGAAGCGCGCGTGGGCGCATCGAGCGCGAAGCCCACCAAGCCCTGCACGTCGTCGCCCGACGCTGTCGGCGGAGGCTTCAGGCCGAGCGCCATCTGCAGCGCGCGCCCCTCGCGCAGGAAGGCCTTGCCGGTCGGCACGGCGGCGATCGCGACGAGGCCCGCGACGTCGCCGCGCCGCGCCGCGGCGAGGGCGGCGAGGATCGCGCCGAGGCGCACGCCGGCGAGCACGATCCGCGTCGCTCCGGCTCCGCGCGCGAGCGCGCAGGCGTCGTCGATGCTGGCGAGCCAGGCATCGAGGCGTTGCGGGTCGAGGTCGTCGCCGGCGCTGTCGCCGCAGCCGTCCAGGTCGAACCGCACGGCCGTCGCTCCCGCCGCCGCGGCGCGCTCGGCGAGATGGCGCAACGAACGCTGCGCGCATATCGCCTCGTAGCCGAACGGCGGCACGATGACCAGGCCGACGCCCGTGCCGATGCCGGACGGCCGATGCAGCCAGCCGAAACGCGGGCGCGCCGGATCGCCGAAATAGCCGGGCTCGGCGTCCCGCGGCAAGGCCGTCGCGAGCGCGCTCACCGGAGGTCGAACCGTGCCGTCGCCTCGGCGTTCAGCGCCGACAGCGTGCCCTTCGCGGGAGCGGGCGTTCCGGGAACAGGCCGCAGCCGTACCTGGCGGGTCTGGCCGGGCGCGAGATGGAATCCCTCGTCGTCGGCCACGAAGCCGGGCGCGTCGATCGCGATCGATTGCGCGAAACGTCGTGCGCCGACCTCGAGCAGGCGCGTTCCGTCGTCGCCGGGCCGCGAGGCGACGGCGAGGCCTACGTCGGCTTCGCGCGCGCCTGGCAGGCCGACCGGGAACCAGAACGCGTCCGCGACCGGCGCATCGCCGGCCAGGAGGCGCGCGTGCACGATCGTGGCCAGCGGCGGGCCGAAGCGGTAGGCGAAGGAAAGATCGAGGAACCCTTCGAACAGCTCCGCCGCGGCGATCGTGCATGCGCCGCGCGCAGGGACGTCCACGCGCGTGCCGGCGTGGCCGACGCGTTGGTCGCCGAGACGATGGAGGTCGATCTCCAGCGTCGCGGCGAAACCCTCGGCGCGGTCGTTGGCGATGTGCACGTACAGGCCGTTGACGCCTTCGTCGGTGATCGCGAGCGCGCAAGGGGCGAGCGCTCGGCGCAACGCGTACCAGCACGGTTTCGGCCGGCCGTTCGCGTCGACGACACCCCAGCCGGCGCCGGGCCACAGGTCGCGCAGGAAGAACACCAGCGCGCCGCGCGTCGGCGATGCGGCGCGACGCCATTCGGCGAACGCGCGCGCCATCGCCTCGCCGCTCGCGGCGCGCCCGAGCGCCAGATAGCGTTCGTGGTCGCTGGCGCGCAACGCGGCCGGATCGACCCCGTACAACGCCGCGACGTAGTGGTCGCGCACGTCGTCGAAGTCCCAGCCGGCGCCGAGGTCGCGCGGCGAGCGTGCTTTCCAGGCCGCATGGTGCACGCGCAGCCCCGGTCCGCCGGGCAGGCCGCTTTCATGCGGGATGTTGGCGAACGCGAGGCACTCCGAGGCGAAACGCAATCCGCAGCGGCGCGCGTCGTCGAACGGGCGCAGATAGGCGCCGACGCCGTAGTACGAGGTCGCGCCCGAATCCGCCGCGTGCGGGAACGCGCCGCCGTGGGCGCTGGAAGGGATGTACTCGATGCCCGCCGCGCGAACATGCGCGGCGAGGACGTCGTGGAACAGCGACGGCGACCAGTGCTCGCGCCCCGCACCGCTCATCGCCGCTTGCTGCTCGACTTCGCTGTTGCCGCAGACCAGCGCCAGGGCCGGGCGCCCGCGCAGGCGCGCGAGCTGCTGCTCGACCTCGGCAGCGGCGGCAGCGACGAAGGAGTCGTCTTCCGGATAGTCCATGTTCGCGAACATGAGGTCCTGCCAGAGCAGCACCCCCTGCGCGTCGAGCGCATCGAGCAGGGCATCGTCCTCGTACGTCATCGTGCCGCCGATGCGCAGCATGTTCATGCCGGCGGCGACGGCCTGCGCGACCGCGGCGGCCTGGTCCTCGCGCGTCGCGGCGAGCGAGACGACGTCGAGCGGCGTCCAGCACGCGCCGCGGCAGAATACGTCGACGCCGTTCACGCGCACGGCGAAGTCGCCGCCGTCGCGGTCGATGGCGATGCGCCGGAATCCGCAGTGGCCGAGGTCGATCGCGAGCGGCCGTCCCGCCGTGCGCGCCTGGACGGCGACCGCGTAGCGCGCGGGCTCGCCGTGCGTGTGCGGCCACCACAGCGCCGGCTCGGCGATGCGGGCGCGGCCGCGCCAGCGGCCGTCCTGCAGGGTGAGCGCCGCCGTCGCGCGCCGGTCGCCGCGCTCGACGACGAGGTCCGCCGTCTCGACGCCATCGCCGAGATCGGCCACGATGTCGACGACGCCGTCGGTTCCGTCCAGGCCCGCGTCGACGACGATCTCGCCGATCGCATGCTCGCGCCGTTCCAGCCAGACCGGACGCCACGGTCCGACCGCCGGGCACGGCGGCGACCAGCCCGGCGTGCGGCCCAGCAGGCTGGTACGGAACCAGCGCAGCTGCGCGTGCGCGACCATCGGCACGCGCCAGCGCGGCCGCGGCCGTTTCACGGCGAGTTCCGGCGCCAGCGCCGCGCAGCGGATCAGCAACTCGTGCTGACCGTCGAGCACGACCGGCAGCGCATGCGCGAGAAACATGTTCTCGCTGCGCAGCAGGTGCTTGCCGTCGAGCCAGACGTCGGCCAGCGTGGCGAGGCCGTCGAATCCGAGCACGGCCGGCCCGGTGCCGGCGACGGCTTCGTCCAGGCGCAGGCGCCACCAGAAGTCCTCGGCGTCGAAGTCGCGCGGCGTGTCGAAACTCCACGACCCGAGCGCCCGCAACGTCGCGGCCGCGGTGGTCGGCGCGCCGACGGCGCGCCAGGAGAAATCGCGGGATCGATCGACCGCCGAACCGGCCGGCGCGACGGCGAACTCCCAGCCTTGGTCGAGGGCTGTGCGCTGCGTCCCGGTGACGGCGCGCACCCGGCCCATCAGCGCCCCGCGGTCAGCTCGTCGATCGCGCTCTCGATCGCGCCGACGCTTTCGAACACGCTGCGCTTGAGCATGTGGTCGGGAAACTCGACGTCGAACTCGCCTTCCAGCGCCAGCATGACGTTGACGCTGGCGTGCGACGTCATGCCGGCCTGGTAGAGGTCGGTGTCGTCGGCGAGCGTGTCGGCCTCCTTGCCGAGGCGCGCATGCTCCTTGAGGATGGTTCGGATCTTGTCGGCGTTTTCGCTCATCGATGCATTCCCGTTGCTCGTCCTGCAGGCGTGGCAGATGGCCAGCGGCGGATGCTAATGGATCGCCTCCAGCGTCGTCATCGCGCGTTGCCAGGCCGCCGCCCATTCCTCGAACACCGGCCGCGCATCGAGCGGACGCTTCGTGTTGACGGCGCGCGCCGCCTTGAGGATGAAGGTCTTGGCGCCCGTTGAAATCGCTTCGTACGCGACGACTGCGGCCGCATAGGGGCCGTGGTCGTCGCCCGGGCCGTTCCCGCCGGCGGCGAGCCAACGCAAATGCAGCGCCATGAGCTCGGCCGCGGAACCGAGCTGGCGCAACGTCGCGAACGCCCAGGCGTGGTAATGGGCCAGGCCTTTTTCCTGCAGGCCCGGCAATTCGCGCTCGAAGCGCGCGGCGAAGCGCTCGACCGGATTGTCGCGCGGGCGCCGCGCCAGGTGGCCCGCGAGAAACCGCCCCGACAGCGCGGCGAGCTCGGCCGGCGGTCGCCGCACGAACCGGTCGACGCGCACGAGTTCGGCGAAGAACGGCAGGAACGAGGGCGAGCGGCCGGCCAGCTGGAAGGTATGGTCGAAGTCCTCTCCCTCGAGCGCGTGGTATGAGGCGTTGTGGAAATAGCCCAGGCGCTTCGCCTCGACGTCGACGTCGTTGAGCGCGATCGTCGACTTGACGTGGTTGGTGCGGTAGTCGGTCCCGGAAACGTCCGGCAGCCACCAGGCATCCGCCTCCACGAAGATCATCTTGCCGGCCGGCAGGTGCTCGAGCGCGTGCTCGAGCATCGGCCGCCATGCGTTCAACTCGTTGACTTCGATGCCGTAGAGCGCGTGCAGCTCGTTGTGCGGCGGCTTGAAGAACGTCCACTGGTCGCCTTCGAAATCGATGGCGGCAGCGACCGGCAGGACCGCGTGCGGATCGCAGCCGAGCGCGTGGATCGCCTCGATCCAGACATCGATGTAGCAGTTCTTCTCGACCCAGGCGCACCCTTCCCCGTGCAGCGCGTGGCGCCGGTAGGTGGCGGGATCGATGGCGAGCGAGCGGACGCGCATGTCACGCCCAGAGCAGCTTGCGCACGTCCGCCGGCCAGCTCAGTGGATCGAAGCCGTGGGTCTGGAACAGCGCCATCGTCACGCGCTCGAGCCCGAAGCCGAGGCAGGCGGTGTTCGCGACGCAGCCGTCGGGAGTGCGGATTTCGAACGCCTCGCCGAACTTTTCCTGGTGGTAGTTGAAGCTGCACACCGCGGTCGGCTTTTCCTCCGAGATCACCGGCACCAGCACCTCGAACTTGAGCTGCTGCTCGAGCTGGCTCGTCGCCAGCATCTTGCCGCCCTTGCCGAAGAACGGGTCGGAGGCCACGTCCGAGCGCGCCGGCAGGCCGAGCGACTTCAGCAATGCGAGGCCGCGCCGCAGCCAGAGGTTGCGCCACTCGACGACCTGGTCCGGCGTGCCGCAACGCACGTACTCGCGGATGCGGAATGCCTGCATGCGCGTCGGTTCCAGCGACGGCTCGTGCCGGTACACCCAGCCGAGCAGCGTCACGAGGCGGCCTTCCGGCGGCACGGTGCCGCGGAAGGTCGGGTAGACCGGATAGCACGCCGCGGGATTCAGGCAGACGTCGGTCATCGAGAGGAACTCGCCCCACGACTCGCCGGCGTGCACGTGCTCGCTCATCCGGCGCGCGGCCGGTTCCTTGCCGAAGAAGCTGTACACCGCGCCGACCAGGTGCGGGAAGCTGTCCATGTAGTGCGTCTTCTCGATGATGCGGCGGTCGATCGTCGGCGGGAAAGTCATCACTTCCGCGCCGTCGTCGCCGGCCGTGCGCGAGACGAGATCGTTGAAGCGCTCGAGCACATCCTCGAACACGCGCCCGCGCGCGAACACGCCGTCGACGCCGGCCGGGATGATCAGGCCGTGCTCGACGAGGCCCTCGTGCAGGGCGATGGGGTCGTAGGCGGTCGCGCTCATGTCATTCGTCCTTGAAGACCAGCAGCATCGAGGCGCTCTTCGCCGCGATGCGCTCGTTCGACACCATCAACGCGCCGGAAAGCAGGTCGCGGTAGTGGCGGCCGACGCTGAATTTCGAATCGTTCTTGTAGCCCATGATGCCGATGATCTGCAGCGCCTCGTGGCACAGCCGCGGACCCATTTCCGAACAAGCCATCTTGAGGTGGTTCAGCTTGAGCGCCCAGCGCATCGTGCCGAGTTCCTCGCGTGCGGCGGCGGCGTCCTCGCGCGCGATCTCGTCGAACTCGATCGCGCAGGCTTCCCAGTTGTGGCGCATCGCCTGCAGTTCGACGTGCGCACGCGCGAGCCGCGTCGCGTTGGCCGGCACCGTGCCCGGCTTGCGGCGCGCCTCGGCGCGCACGAACGCGGCGGCGCGGCCGATCGCGTCGGCGGCGATGCCCGACCACAGGGCGGACCAGAGGATGTGCGAATAGGGGACCATCGTCTGCGCCGAGATGTCGGCGTAGGGCACCGGCAGGATCTGGTCCGCCGCCCCGCGACCGGCGAACTTCGCTCCCGGGCTGCAGGTGCCGCGCATGCCGAGCGTGTCCCAGGTGCCGGTCTGCTGCAGGCTGTACTGATCGCGCTCGAACAGCACCATGACCTGGTCGCTGGCCGCCGCGTCGGCATCGCGTCGGCACGTGACGAGTTGCGCGTCGGCGTGCGCGCCGTACGAGACCGTGGTCGCGTCCTTTTCCAGCGACATGCGCTCGCCGTCGACGGCGACCGCGCAGACGCTCGAGCGCGTGTCGCCGAAGGTGCCGTTCTCGGACGTGATCGAGGCGATCAGGTGCTGGCGCTCGACCAGGCGGTCGCGCAGGTAGCGCTCGAAATAGGCCGAGCCGCCCGCGTGGCGCGCGATGCAGGCGACCTGGATGTGGTGCATCGCCAGCACCATGCCGGAAGCGCCGCAGCCTTCGGCGAGCGCGGCGCACTGGGCGCCGAGTTCGAGCATTCCCGCGCCGTCGCCGCCGCAGGCCTGCGGCACCGCGGCCGACAACAGCCCGGCCGCGCGCAAGGCGGCGAACGTCTCGTCCGGGAAACGGCTCTTGGCATCGACGTCGGTCGCATGGACCGCGGCGACCTGCTCGGCGATGGACGCAGTACGAGCCACCAGCGGGCTGGTCTTGATGACGGAACGCGCGGTCATGGGCGTGGCGGCTCGAAAGGGAGGACGCGGGTCGTGCTGGCGGCCGCGCCGATCGATCCTGCTTCCTGTGCAGTGCTTGCGCACGAAAAAGTGTGACCTAATTCACAAACTAATGCAATTTGCTGCATGATGGGCTCATGTCGCCGACCCATTCGGACGCGGATTCCTCGTGCGGGCGTCGGCGGGCGGGAATAGGGATTCGGCTTTCGGCTCGGGTTCGCATCGGCAGGCCCCGGCGCGGACGGGCACGGTTTCGGGAGGCGGGCATGTGCGGAATCGCCGGCTTTGCAGGGAGTGGAGACGGCGCGGTCGACGACCGGGCGCTGCTGCAGGGCATGATCCGCACCTTGCATCATCGCGGGCCGGACGGCTACGGCTTCCACGTGGCGCCCGGCATCGGCCTCGCGCATGCGCGCCTGGCGATCATCGACCTGGCCACCGGCGACCAGCCGATCCACAACGGTCGCGGCTCGGTCTGGACCGTCTTCAACGGCGAGATCTTCAATTTCATCGAGCTGCGCGCCGAGCTGGAGCGCGCGGGATACCGCTTCCGCACGCGCTCGGATACCGAAGTCATCGTGCATCTCTATGATCGTCATGGCGATCGCTTCGTCGAGCATCTCAACGGCCAGTTCGCGATTGCGCTGTGGGACGCCGATCGCCGGCGGCTGCTGCTCGCGCGCGATCGCGTCGGTATCAGGCCACTCTATCACGCGACGCGGCGCGGCCGCCTGTGGTTCGGCTCGGAGGCCAAGGCGCTGCTCGCGGCGCTGCCCGAGTGCGCTTCGCTCGATCCGGCCGGCCTCGTGCAGACCTTCGCCTGCTGGGGTCCGGCCGATCCGCAGACGCTGTTCCGCGGCATCGAGAGCCTGCCGCCCGGACACCTGCTGACGCTGGAGACCGACGGCAGGCGAACGCTGCGGCGCTGGTGGGATTGGGACTTCGCGCCCGGCGCGAACGCGCATGCCTCGATCGACGAGGCCGCGGAAGAATTGCGCGCGCTGCTCGTCGACGCGATCCGCCTGCAGCTGCGCGCCGACGTGCCGGTCGGCGCGTACCTCAGCGGCGGGCTGGATTCCTCCGCGATCGCCGCGCTGGTGCGCGGCTACTCGAATGCGCGCCTGCGCACGTTCTCGATCGCCTTCGCCGAGCGCGAGTTCGACGAGCGCGCCGAGCAGCTCGCGATGGTGCGCCACCTCGATGCCGAGCACGCGACGCTGACGATCGACGCGAGCGACATCGGCCTCGCGTTTCCCGACCTCGTGCGACACACGGAAGTGCCGGTGCTGCGCACGGCGCCCGTACCGCTGATGTTGCTCGCGCGCAAGGTGCGCGAGGCCGGCTGCAAGGTCGTGCTCAGCGGCGAAGGCGCCGACGAGGTGTTCGCGGGCTACGACCTGTTCAAGGAAGCCAAGATCCGCCGCTTCTGGGCGCGCCAGCCGGCTTCGGCGTTCAGGCCGCTGCTGCTCGGACGCCTTTACGGCTATCTGGAGCAGTCGCCGGTCGCCAATCCCGCATTCGCCCAGGCGTTCTTCGGCCAGGGCATGCAGCACCTCGGCCGGCCGATCTTCGCGCACGTGCCGCGCTGGACCACGTCGCAGCGCGCGCTGGCGTTCCTGTCGGCCGATCTGCGCGCCGAGGCGGCGGGATTCGATCCGCTCGCGTTCCACGAGGCACGGATGCCGGCGTCGGCGGCCGATTGGCCGCCGCTCGGCCAGGACCAGTACGTCGAGGCGAAGACGCTGCTCGCCGGGTATCTGCTGTCGTCGCAGGGCGACCGCGTCGCGATGGCGGGTTCGGTCGAGGGGCGCGTGCCGTTCCTCGACCATCGCCTGATCGAGTTCGCCAACCGCCTGCCGCCGTCGTGGAAGATCCGCGGCCTGGAGGAAAAGCACATCCTGCGGCGCGCGCTGCGCGGGATCCTTCCGGAGTCGATCCGCCTGCGCACGAAGCAGCCGTACCGCGCGCCGGACGCGCAAAGCTTCTTCGCCGGCGGCCGCCCGCTCGACTACGTGGACGAACTGGTCGGCGAGGCGCGCCTGCGCGACGCCGGCTATTTCGATCCCGCTGCCGTCTCGCGGCTCGTGGCGAAATGCCGCGCCGGCCGCGCCGGCGGTTTCGCCGACAACCAGGCGTTCGTCGGCATCCTCTCCACGATGTTGCTGCACGACCATTTCATCCGCTCGCGCGGTTCCGCCCGCCTCGCCGCAGCGGACGCGCCCATTCCCGGAGCCCTGCATGTCCAGTGACGCGAACACGATCCGCGCGGCGGTGCGCGGATACATCCTCGAAAACCTCATGTTCAGCAGCAACGAGGCGGACCTGCCCGACGACGCCTCGCTGCTCGACCGCGGCATCATCGACTCGACCGGCGTGCTCGAGCTGGTCCTGTTCGTCGAGGAGCGATTCGGCGTCAAGGTGAAGGACAGCGACATGCTGCCGCGGAACTTCGACACGGTGAACGCGCTCGCGCGCTTCGTCGGCTCTCTCGCAAGCGCGTCGTGACGATCGGCGCGCTTCGCCTGTTGCACGATGCGCTGCTCGACGCGGCAGCCGATCCGGCGCGCGCCGGTCGCGTCGCCGCGGTCGTCGAGGGCGTGCCGCATCGTTGCGGCGAACTCGCCGACGCGTCGCGGCGGCTGGCGGCGGCGCTGGTGGATCGCGGCGTGGTACGCGGCGCGCGCGTTGCGATCTACATGGACAACACCTGGCCGTGCGTGGTCGGCATCTACGCGACCTTCATCGCCGGCGGCGTCGTCATGCTGGTCAATCCGCAGACGAAGGCGGACAAGCTCGCGTTCATGCTCGCGGACAGCGGCGCCGCGGTGCTGCTGAGCGACGCGCACCTCGAGAAGGAGTACGCCGCGGCGCTCGCCGGCCTCGATGCGCCGCCGCGTCTGGTCGTGTCGAACGGCGGTGGCGCCGCCGGCGAGGATTTCGATCGCCTCGTCGCCGCGACCGCGCCGCTTCGCGATCCGGTCGGGACGATCCCGCTCGATCTCGCGGCCCTGATCTACACCTCGGGCAGCACCGGGCATCCCAAGGGCGTCATGCAGACGCACCAGTCGATGATGTTCGCCGCCGGCAGCCTGATCCAGTACCTGCGCCTCGACGCGCGGGCGCGCATCCTGTGCGCGCTGCCGCTCGCGTTCGACTACGGCCTGTACCAGCTGCTGATGAGCGTCGCGCTCGGCGCCACGCTGGTGCTGGAGCGTTCGTTCACGTATCCGGCGCAGGTGTTCGAGCGCATGCGGGCGACCGGCGTGACGGTGTTCCCGGGCGTGCCCACCGTGTTCGCCATGCTGCTCGCGGCGCACGCGCGCAGTCCCTTGTGCTTTCCGGACGTCGTGCGCGTCACCAATACCGCGGCGGCGCTTCCCGACGACGTGGCGCGGCGCCTGCGCGAGGTGTTCCCGAACGCGCTCGTCTACAAGATGTACGGGCTGACCGAATGCAAGCGCGTGAGCTACCTGGAACCCGAGCGCATCGACGACAAGCCCGGCTCCGTCGGCAAGGCCATCCCCGGCACCGAGGTGTACCTGCTCGACGCGGACGGCGCGCCGGTTCAGCCGGGCGCGACCGGCGTGCTGTACGTGCGCGGGCCGCACGTGATGCTCGGCTACTGGAACCGGCCCGAGCAGAGCGCGCGCATGCTCAAGCCCGGACGGTTGCCAGGCGAGCGCGTGCTGTGCACGCAGGACCATTTCCGCATGGACGAGGAAGGGTACCTGTACTTCGTCGGCCGCAGCGACGACATCATCAAGACACGCGGCGAGAAGGTCAGTCCGGTCGAGGTCGAGAACGTGCTGCACGCGATCGCGGGCGTGCGCGAGGCGGCCGTCGTCGGCGTCGCCGACGCCTTGCTCGGGGAAGCGATACGCGCCTACATCGTCCGCGTGCCGGGCGCGGAACTCGGCGAGCGCCGCGTGCGTGCCGAATGCGCGGCCAGGCTGGAGAACTTCATGGTGCCGAAGGACATCGTGTTCTGCGACGACCTGCCGAAGACGGCGACCGGCAAGGTCAGCAGGAAGGCGCTGCTCGAGCATCCGCCCGCGGGCCTGCCGGCATGAGCGCGCACGGCGACGAACGCCTCGCGCGGCTGGCGGCCGGCCTGCGCCTGTTGCCCGACAAGCCGGAGGAAACCGCGGCGAGCACGCTGGCCGCCTTGCGCCACGCCGCGGCGGGCGCGCCGCTGTCGGCGGAGCGGGCGCTCGACGCGACGCGACCGGCGCTCGACGCGGCCATGCAGCAGCGCCTCGATGCGCTGATCGAGCGGCGTCTGGCCGGCGAGCCGCTGGCGCACCTGACCGGCCGGCAGTCGTTTCTCGGACTCGAACTGCTCGCCGGGCCGGCCGCGCTCGTGCCGCGGCGCGAAACCGAGTTGCTCGGCCGCGCCGCGGTCGCGCTCGCGAAGGAGCTGACGGCCGCATCGGCCGCGCCGATCGTCGTCGTCGACGCCTGCACAGGCTCGGGCAATCTCGCCCTCGCCGTCGCCGCGGCGGTGCCTGCGGCACGCGTGTTCGGCGGCGACCTCGACGCGGCGGCGGTCGACCTCGCCCGGCGCAACGCGATGTGGCTCGGTCTCGCGGATCGCGTCGAGTTCCGTCACGGCGACTTGCTCGCGCCGTTCGACGCGCCGGAATTCCGTGGCGGCGTCGACCTGCTGCTGTGCAATCCGCCGTACATCAGCAGCGCGAAGGTCGAACAGATGGATGCCGAGATCGCCGCGCACGAGCCGCGCCTGGCGTTCGACGGCGGCCCGCTCGGCGTCGGCCTGCTCATGCGCCTGCTGCAGGAGGCGCCGCGCTATCTCGGGGCAGGCGGCTGGCTCGGATTCGAAGTGGGTCTCGGGCAAGGGCCGGCGATGGCACGGCGGTTGCGTGCGAGCGCCTATGCCGACGTGCGCGAGCTGGCCGACACGAGCGGCGCCACGCGGGCGCTGCTGGCGCGTCGCGGGAAAGAAGGGGAATGAGCATGGGCGAATTCGGATGGCAGGTGCTCGACCTCGATTGCGCCGCGGAAATCACCCGCATCGAGCAACGCCTGCGCGAAGTCGCCGCACAGGCGTTGCGGCGCCGCGGGTTCGTCGTGGCGATCTCGGGCGGCATCGACAGCTCGGTCTGCGCCGCGCTCGCGGTCCGCGCGCTCGGCGCCGAGCGCGTCCTCTGCCTGATCCTGCCCGAGCGCGATTCCGACGACGACAGCGCCGCGCGTGCGCGCATCCTCGTCGAGCATCTCGGCCTGCGCGTGGTCACCACCGACATCGCGCCGGTGCTCGACGCGATCGGCTGCTACGCCGCGCGCGACCAGGCCGTTCGTGCGGTGCTGCCCGACTACGACGAGCGCTGGAAGATGAAACTCGTCATCGGAGGCGGCGCGCAGGGCGGCATCAACCGCTTCCGCGTCGTCGCGCGTCGCCCGGACGGCGCCCTGTTCGAGCGCGAGCTCGGCCTCAACGAATACCTGACCATCGTCGCGGCGACCAATTTCAAGCAGCGGATCCGGAAGACGCTCGAATACTTCCACGCCGACCGCCTCAACTACGCGGTGGTCGGCACGCCGAACCGGCTCGAGTACGACCAGGGCTTCTTCGTCAAGAACGGCGACGGCTCGGCCGACGTCAAGCCGATCGCCCATCTGTACAAGAGCCAGGTATATGCGCTGGCCCGCGCGCTCGGCTTGCCCGAGCGCCTCTGCAACGCCGCGCCGACCACCGACACCTACAGCCTCGAGCAAGGCCAGGACGAGTTCTACTTCGCGCTGCCGTACCGGTCGATGGACCTGGCCCTGTGGGGGCTCGACCACGACGTGCCCGCGGTCGAGCTGGCGCGCGTGCTCGGCACCGATGCCGCCCACGCGGAAGCCGTCTACACGGACATCCGCAACAAGCGGCGCACGACGCGCTACCTGCACCTGCCGCCGCAACTGGTCGGCGACGTGGCCGAAGCCGGCCGACCGGCATGAGCGGCGACGCGGGCGTCGCACCGGCGCCGTATTCGACCCACGCGGGCGACGTCGAACGCGACCGCGAGATCGTGCTCGGCATCTGGCGCGGCAACCTCGGCCGGCCCGGGCAGCTCGCCGCGAAATACGACTGGTTCTACCGGCAGTGCCCGTGGGGCGTGCCATTGCTCGTCCTCCTGCGCCACGATCCCAGCGGGGAGTGGGTCGGCGTGGCGGCGGCGGGTCCGCGCCGCCTGCGCTGGCAGGGGCGCGAACTGCATGCGGGCCTGCTGGTCGATCTCGCGGTCGTGCCGGGCCATCGCACGCTGGGACCCGCGCTCGCCCTGCAGCGGGCCTTGTTCGCGCGGGCGGCGGAAGCCTTCGACGTCGTGTACGGTTTCCCGAACGCGAAGGCTGTCGCCGCGGTCAGGCGCATCGGCTACGGGCATTTCGCCGACATCGTGCGTCTGTCGCGCGTGCTGCGCCATGCCCCCTATCTCGAACGACACCTGCCGAAGCCGCTGGCGCGCGTGGCCGGCTGGTGGCTGGACGCGTGGGATGGCCTGCGCCAATGGCGCGGACGCCCCGCCGGCGGCGCCGAATGGCTGGACACGGCGGATCGGCGGCTCGTTGCGGCGACCGCCGACGGCATCGACACCCCCGACCTGGTGTCTCCGCGCGATCCGGTCGCGCTGCAGTGGCGCTTCGACCGCGCGCCGGGCGCGCGCGTGCGCTACCTGCGCATCGCCGATTCGGCCGGCGGCGCCCGCGCCTGGTTCGCCTGCCAGGTCGAAGGCGACGTCGTGCGCGTGCAGGACATGGGCGGCGCGCTGGATGCGTCGGCGGCAGCGGTCCTGGTCCGCTCGGCGCGCGCGCTCGGCGCGCGCTCGGTCTCGATCGAACTCACCCGGGTGGACGCCGTATGGTCGCGCGCGGGTTTCGTCGAGCGGTCGCGCCGGCCGGTCTACGGCCATTGGCGATGCGCGTCGGGGAACCAGCCGCCGCCGGAGCGGATCCGGTTCACGCCGGCGGACGAGGACGAATAGGCGGCGCGCGCGGATCATGGAGGGCGGGACGCGGTCGTGCATTCTTCGAGCGGGCTTCGCGCGGGCGCGCGCTGACGCGATCCCGTGTCCCGTCGGCGCTGCGTTCCCGCGCGATATTCGCGATAATCCGTCATCGGGCGCTGCCGCGACCCCGGCCGCATTGACGGATATTGCATGGCGCAGACCGCCGACAGTTCGCCCTTCGATCCCCGGCTGTTCCGCGAAGTGATGGGTCGTTTCGCCACCGGAGTCACGGTCGTTTCGTACATGCGCGCCGGCGCGCCGGCCGGAATGACGGTCAACGCGTTCATGTCGGTCTCGCTGGAGCCCCCGCTCGTGCTCGTTTCGGTGCGCGGCGAATCAAGCTTCAACGACCACGTGCGCGTCGGCTCGCGCTACGCCATCAACATCCTGACGGAAGACCAGCAACACATCGGCGGACAGTTCGCGAGCCAGGGCACGCGCGACCACTCGATCGCGTTCTCGGTGCTCGACGGCACGCCGCTGCTCGGGAACAGCCTCGCGCACGTCGTCGCGAGAGTCGTCGACGTCCGCGCCGCGGGCGACCATTTCCTCTATCTCGCCGAAGTCGAGAATCTCCTGCTCGGAGCCGAGGCAAAGCCCCTCATCTTCTTCACGGGGCGGTACAAGCAGATCGACGCGCACGAGCCGACCATGCAGTGGAGCGCGCGCGATGGCTGGTGAAGAGGATCGCGTCGCGGCGGGAGGAGGCGCCGTGCGTGCCGCCGGCCAGCGCGCCAGCGACCGCGAGATCGCCGTGCGCGCCGAGCTCGTCGCGCGGGCGCGGGCGATGGTCCCCGTCCTCGCCGGCAACGCCTCGCTGACCGACCGGGAGCGGCGCGTCGCCGAGCAGAACATCGGCTTGATGACCGATGCCGGCTTGTTCCGGATGATGGTCCCCAGACGGTACGGCGGCTTCCAGGTCAACCTGCGCACCAGCCTCGACGTCGTCTCGGCGGTCGCGGAGGGGTGTGGTTCCTCGGCCTGGGTGCTGAGCCTGATCAACAACTGCGCATGGATCGCCGGCCTGATGCCCGAGCGCGCGCAGGACGAGATCTTCGGCGCCGATCCCGATGCGCGCATCGCCGGCGTGCTGGCGCCGAGCACGGAGGTGCGCCGCGTCGAAGGCGGCGTCGTCGCGTCGGGTCGCTGGTTCTGGGCATCGGGTTCCTTGCACGCGGGCTGGAGCATGCTCGGCATCGTCGTGCCCGATGCGGCCGGGCGGCGTCCGGTCCAGCATCTCGCGTTCGTGCCGATGAGCGAGCTTTCGATCGAGTACACGTGGAACGCGTCGGGCATGAAGGGCACCGGCAGCAATTGCCTCGTCGCCAGGGACGTGCTGATTCCCGACCACCGCATGATCGCGCTCGCCGACGTGGTCGAGGGGCGCTCGCCGCCGCCGTTCGGCGAGCGGCTGTACCGTTCGGCGTTCATTCCCGTCATGGTGCTGGCGATCGTCGGTCCGCAACTGGGACTCGTGCGCGCGGCGCTGCGGCATGCGACCGACGCGGGCAGCGAACGCAACATCCCCTACACGACCTACGAGCGCCAGAGCGATTCGCCGGCCTTCCAGCTCCAGATCGCCGAGGCGGCGATGAAGATCGACAGCGCGCATTTGCATGCCTACCGGGCGGCCGACGACATCGACGCGACGGCCGCGCGCGGCGAGTACATGCCGTACGAGGCCCGTGCCCGCGTGCGCGCCGAGGGCGGCTACATCGCCAGGATCGTGACCGAGGCGCTCAACACGCTCCTGTCCGCGCACGGTGCGGGATCGTTCGCGGACGCCAATCCCATGCAGCGCATCTGGCGCGACGCGAACACCGCCGCGCGGCACGCGTTCGTGCTGCCGCCGGTGTGCGAGGAGATCTACGGCAAGGTGCTTCTCGGCGTCAAACGCAACATCACGCCGCTGATCTGAGCCGTGGTCGGACCCGTGTCGACGGCCGGTATCGAATCCGTTCGCGAGGATCGAGCCGGAGCCGCGCGCGAAAAGGCGCGGGACTCCGCGACGACCGCCTTGCGGGCCGCGAGCGGGCCGGGAGGTGCGTGTCCGGAGCCATCGAGGTTGACTACAATCGAAATCGCCTCCGCTCGATCGCGGCGGGTCTCAGCCCGGACGGGTTCGGGCTGTACGATGTCGCTCGGGCGGGCGTCCGCGAAACGGAAGCAAGGCAACGGCGTCCGGCGATCCGACCTCGGGCGGAATCGGATGTTCGGCCGGCGGCATGCCGGGTGCGTCCAGCGCACGCATCGCCGCGGTCCGCGGGTGTTGGCGGGGCAAGCCGGGGAACACGCCGCACGGGAGCGGGTCCACTTCCCGTCGGCTCAGGGGGTGAGCGATGTGCAGTGAAGATGGACACCGGAACATGGCGATGCCTTCCGTGCCGGGACTGCCGGCGGCCGCCAGCGGGAGAGAGGCCGGAAATCGAGTCCGCGTCCGATCGTCGGCCGCAATGTCCGACGAGGCCGCCGCCGTCGGCGGCAGCAAGCGCTCGGCGCTGGCCAAGGCATGCGCGAGACTCGGCCTGATGCCCCTGATGCAGGCGACGCGCCGCTTCCTGCGCGGCGACTTGCGCATCCTGGCCTACCATCGGGTGCTCGACGTGGACGTCGAGACATTCGACTTCGACCTGGCCCTGGTCAGCGCGAGCGCCGCGCAATTCCGCGCGCAGATGGAATACGTGAAAGCGCATTACCGTCCGATGCGTTTCCGTGACGTCATCGAATATCGCGACGCCGGTCGGCCGTTGCCCGCGGACGCGCTGGTCGTCACCTTCGACGACGGCTACGACGACAACTACCGCGTCGCCTATCCCATCCTGCGCGACCTCGGCGTGCCGGCGACCTTCTTCGTGTCGACCGGCCACGTCGACAGCGGCCGCCCGTATGCGTACGACTGGCTCGCCCACATGATCGTCACGACGCCCGCCACGAGCGTCGAACTGCCCGAGTTCGGGCTGACGCTGCCGCTCGCACCGTCGCGCAAGGCTCGCGCCGCCGTCGCCGCGGACCTGCTGGACCGTCTCAAATGGCTCGACGACGACCGGCAGGGCGCGTTGATTTCGCGCCTGGAAAGCGCCTGGTCGATGCCGCGCGCGCCGCATCCGGACTGCCGGCCGATGAGCTGGGACCAATTGCGCGAGATGCACGCCGGCGGCATGGAGATCGGTTCGCACGGCGTGCACCACCGGATGCTGGCGCGCCTGCGCGGCACGGCGATGCGTGCCGAAGTGGCCGATTCCAGGGCCGCCATCGAGCGCGAGCTGGGCACGGCCGCCGAGGTGCTGTCGTACCCGGTGGGCGGGACCAACGCGTTCAGCGCCGAGGTCATCGACGCCCTCAAGTCGGAAGGTTTCCGCATCGGCTGCAGCTACATGAGCGGCAGCAACCGGGTGCCGCTGCGCGACCTGTATGCCCTGCGCCGCCTGCCCATCGAGCGATACATCGACCAGGACTGGTTCTGCGGCATGCTGGTTTGGCCGGAGCTGTTCACGCATCGGTCGCGACAACGCAGCGATTGAGCGAGGAAACGCGGTTCCATGCTGTTCATCCTGATCTACATCGCCCTGGTCATCCTGCGGCCGCAGGAATACCCCGCCTTCGCGGACATGGGTATTCCGTTCCTGCAGATCGCGCTCGCCGTGGCCGTGCTGGCGTGGCTGCTCTCGAACCGCAAGACGTTCGCCCAGCCGCAATACGGGCTGCTGTTCGCGTTCTTCGTCGTCACGATGGTCTCGGTC
>Ga0153956_1001841_pt1 | contig 17274 bp, 14 predicted proteins | sample TSFL040MetaG_FD_104704 | JGI IMG/M metagenome (GOLD analysis project Ga0153956, IMG submission 104704) | Attine ant fungus gardens microbial communities from Florida, USA - TSFL040 MetaG | ecosystem: Host-associated > Fungi > Mycelium > Unclassified | place: USA: Florida, Wekiwa Springs...
AACAGTTCCGACGCGTCGCCACCCGATACGACAAGCTCCTCGCAAACTTCATGGGCTTCGTCACTCTCGCCGCTATCCACATCGCTCTGCGATAAAACGTTAAATCCTCACCACAACCTAGACGGCCCCAGCCCCGGCTTGGTCGTGGTTACAGGCGGGAGCCGAGGCATTGGTGCGGCTGTTGCGTCCCGGATCGCTCAACTCGGTCACCACGTTCTTATCAATTACGCGGAAAGTCGTGAGGCCGCCGAACAGCTTACCCGGCGCATCCACTCGGCTGACGGAAGCGTGTCGCTATGCAAGGCAGACATCGGGAGCGAAGAGGGGGTGACCCGCATCGAACGGGGAACACTGTGGCCGGGACAACGCATCATGCCACAGGAACTGGCACAAAAGATCGGAATCAGCGCGACACCGGTACGCGAAGCGCTCTGCCAGCTCGTCGGCCGCGACATTCTGGTCGAGCGGCCCCGCGAAGGCTTTTATGTCGCGCCGATCACCAGCGGCACGCTTCGCGCGCTCTATGCGGCGCATGGCCGCGTGATCGAAATGCTGCTGCCGCATTGGCGGATGGGCGCGCGGTTCGGCGACCGCGCATCGACATACTGGAAGCTCTTCAACGCGGTTGCGGCAAGCGCGGATGATGATGCGCTCGCCGGGATGCAGCACTACCTTGCCGGTCGTCTGGCGATCGCGCGGAAGCACGAGGCGGCGCACCTTGCGCGCGGGGCGGTCGCGAGCGATTTCGCCGGGGCGCTACGCGCGGACAACCATGACGCCGCCCTGCAAATAAGCCGCAATTTTCACTGCACTTGCGCAAGTGCCGCACCGTCAATTTGGCAGCAAATATCAGATAGATAGTTAAGAACTCGAATATATTCCAAGTATATTCCAAATATGATTTTACAATCCCGCCGTCGACGTGCCGTAATGGGTCTGCGGCGCGCAACACGAAACGTCGCATTACTCAAGATATGGGAGTGGATCATGCACAAGACAGCAGCAGTATCCGGCCAGCGGGCCGATCGGCGTATCGTCAAGCTGGGCAGCGCGCGACGTCTGACGCAAGCCGCGCAACTTGAATCGTACCCCGAAATGGCTGGCGACAAAACCCAGCGTTTCGGCGGCTGATCGCGATGCCGGGCTACGGCGCCGCCGCGGTGCCGTAGCCCGGCACTGCGCGATACAAGGGAGTCATACGGGGGGAGGCCGTCGTGCTTGAAGTCCGCTCAGGGGAGGGGCTGGTATTTCTCGATCCTCAAACCGACGAATATTCGTGTTGTTACGAGGCCGAGCGTTTGATCGGCGCTTATTCCGATCTCGTCGCGCCTGTTCGCGCTACCGGCCTGGATCTCACTCACCCCGTCGCCGAGTCAGGCTGGGTGGATGCGCAGCAATCGGATCTTCCGAGATTGAACATCGGCCATGTCATCCGGTTCCTCCATGCCCTCGCTCTGGCGCGCTTCCGGTTTCAGGGCCGATCCGTCGCGAAGTTGGCCGCCATTGCTCAAACGCTGGGAGCAAGGAAACCATCCGCCGAGTTTACACGACAACAGTTGGCCAATCTGTTTCGTTATTTATTGGCGCTGACTCCATTTCGTCCAAAATGCCTGCTTGGGTCGTTCGCCCTGCTCCATTTTCTTGATCGCTACGGACACGCCGCCGATTGGGTGTTCGGTGTTCAGCTTTTTCCGTTTCGCGCGCATTGCTGGATAGCAGCCGACGGCGCGCTGCTGAACGAACTCAAGCACAGCATTGAAGATTTCCAAGTGATCTGGGTCGTCGCTCCGGCGCGCGTATGACACCGTATCTTATCTTGTCGTGGCGGGCGGACGACGGGCAGGCCAGCACAGCCGCGCAACGCATCCGGGCGGAGATCGAAACGACGCAACCCCGCTGGCGGGTGGTTTTCGACAAGCCCGGTACGGTGATCGTGCTCGGCGGCGACGCCCGGGCGCTGGCCTCGCGGATCGACAGCCATCCTACTTTCGTCATCGGCGACGTATTTCCGAAAACCGGAAGCGGCGGTCCGGTGCAAAATCTCTTGTCGGCGGAGCGCCCGTTTTCCGATCTGTGCGCCACACTCGCCGAGGACTATTGGGGCGCGTACCTCGCGGTGGAAGTTCGCCGCCACGGCGACGTCGCGGTTTTTCGTGACCCCATGGGTATGCGCGACGGGGTTTACTGGATTCATTCAGGCGTCCATGTCTTTGCATCCGAAGCGATGCCTTGGCTTGCGGTGTCGGCACCCGAGCAACTGACGGTTGATTGGCAGCGAATTTCCGAATTGCTGCTCGATTCCGCCACCGTCGCCGAGAAGACGCCGCTATCGGGCATCGAGACGCTGCCGCCGGGAACGCTGGTCGATATCCGGGCGGGCCGGACAACAATGCGGCGCCTGTGGAGTCCCGATCGCTTCTATGAACGCGGCCGCCCGGCTCCACTCGATGCAGCGACATTGCGGAACGAAGTGCTGCGCTGCGTCGACGCATGGACGCAGACGTATCCGAACTGCATGATCGAAGTTTCCGGCGGGCTGGATTCGGCAACCGTGGCTGCGGCCGGAGCGGCGACCCCGGCGCGCTTCCGGCACGCGATCAACTTTTTCACCGATCACCTGTCAGGTGATGAACGGCGCTATGCACGAGACACCTGCGAGCGCTGTCATATTCCGCTCGATGAGGTGTTCATGCCGGTCGGTCATCTCGGCGATGCCGATCTTCATGATATCCCGACAGGCGTGCGTCCCGGCCTCAGCAGCGTGACGTTCTTTCACGACAAGTTGCTCACGCGTATCGCGATCGGGCACGGCGTAACGGCCTTGTTCACCGGGCATGGCGGGGATTCGGTTTTCTACCAGCACCCGACTGCCATGATTGCGGCCGATCCGTCGTTTCCGCGCGGCGATATCCATGCTTACACGACCTTGGCGAAATGGAGCAGAGAGTCGATCTGGACCGTAGCCAGCCATGCGTTCGGGTTGCCTGTACGTTCGATCAGGCATACCGAAAATGAAGCACTGGCCGGGCTTCCGCTCTGCGGAGAGGTGCGTCGTGCAGCATCGGAATGGGAAGGCGAGATCGCGGATTTCCCACCGGCAAAGCGCAGCCAGATTACGGCGATCGCGACGGACCGAAGCGTGATCGGTCCCTCGTCACGCAGTCAGGCATTGACGATGCTGCATCCGCTACTGTCGCAGCCTCTGGTCGAACTGGCGATCGCCACCGATATCTATCGGCTCACCGAGGGGCGTCAGGATCGTGCGTTGGTGCGGCGCGCGTTCGCGGACATGCTTCCCGCATCCGTGATCGAGCGCAGGGGGAAAGGCGTTCTTGCCCAATATTTCGGGCGGTGTCTTTGCGCGAGCGTGCCGTTCCTCCGCGATTTCCTGTTGGACGGCTTGCTTGTATGCAATGACGTCCTCGATCGCGCTGAGCTTGAAGCGATGCTCGACCGCGATTTTCTCATGAGGTTCGACTGCTACGCCAAGCTACGTTCCGTCATCATCACGGAGCATTGGGCGCGTGCGTGGCAGGAGAGGATCACGGCGATGAGCGTGAATCACAGCGCTTCGCGCGCGGCGGCGTGAGCGTTTTATCGAGCCACTCGAACGCCCGCTGATACATGTCGCGCACATTGGCCAGACTACCGATGACGTGCCCCTCTCCCCAATACGTCACCAGTTCGGCATCCTTATCCTGCCGGAACAGGGCGGAGAATAGTTCCTCCGCCTGCTGAACGGGAGATACGTCGCGGTCGGCGGCGATCAGCAGCATCGGCGTCTCGATCCTGTCCGCGCGATAAGCAGGGCTGGCGGCGATATAGCGTGCCGGGTTGACCCAAGGCGGCACGCCGATCCTGCCCTGTCCGGTTTCCGCCCACGCGAATTGCAGTCCGATCGGTATGCCCGTCTCCGGCGCCAGGCGCATGGTCGGTCCGAACACCCCGATTGCGGCACCAAGATCATAGAGACCAGCCGAGGCAATCGCCGTGGCGTATCGGCAGGTATGCGCAGCAATCGCAGCCACCGCGTAACCACCGTAACTGTGCCCCCAAAGCGCGATACGATCTGAATCAACGGTGCCGGTTGCGACGGCTGCATCGACCGCATCATCCACGTCGGCGATGAAGGCCGGCGGTTCTTTCTCCGGCCCCGACTCGCTTGGCAGGCTCGGCAAGAGCACCGCGTAACCTTGCGCGGCGAGAAGCTGCACATTGATCTCAAACCGCTCGCTTGCCGGACCGGCCGCCAATGGCGGCTCTGCCCCGTAGCTTTGACCGGGATACGGAACGACGAGGAGCGCTCGCTTTTCATCCGTCGAAGCGCCGGATGGGAGATATAGCCAGCTCGTGACCTCGCGTCCGCCGGACACGCGATAGTGTAATGGACGCGCCACTGCGGGCTGAATACCTCGAAGCGAAAGATTGGCCTGCGCTACAATGGAAACGTAGTCCGCCGTTACCAGCGTTAGCGTTCTGACGCCATTGTCCGCGACCGATCGAACAACCGCTACACCGTCAACGGGAGAGGCATCGACCTGTTCGATACGGTCCGTCGCGCCAACCGCTACGCGGCGGCCGTGCAGCGCACCGCCAACGAGTAGCACCTTCCCCGCCGCGAGCTGCCAACCGATTGGCGCACCGCCGTTGATTTGGACCGAGCGCGTGAAAATCTTCCGCGGCCTCCGGCCATCAAGGCACCATATTCCGTCCTCGATCGTCAGGGCCGCCGCACAGCTTTTGACCGAGGCAAGGTCGGCGCTGACGTCGGGAAGCGCGGCGGTGAGTGCTTGCGGGCGACTCCGATCGCCGAGAAGGAACCATTCCGAACGTCGGGAGGCGTCCGCGACCGGCTTCCCGAACAGCAACAGGCTCGTGCCGTGCCAAGCAAATCCAGCGCCGGCCGCGCCATTGGAAAGCTGCGCAATGGTTGCGGCGATCCCGGTATCATCGAAACGTCTGACCGTCCGTGCAGGCGCATCGGCGCGGAACAAGGTCGCGGCGGGCCAGCCCTCTCCGGCGTGGCGGGCAAAGAAAGCGAGCCTCTGGCCATCGGGAGACCAGGCTACCGTTCCGAGAACGTCACATTTCGAGCATGGACGCCACAATTGCCGACGTCCGAGGTCATAGATCGACAACGCGCGCCGGAATGGCCAGTCGATCTGGCTGACGGGTCGATCCATCGGAAGTGGTGCGGTATCGCCTTGTTCGATCAGGGCCAGGCGTCGCCGATCAGTCGCCAGCGTTATCGAGAGAAAACGCCCCGACACCAGCGTCGTCGCCTTGCCCGACCGAGTATCGAGCAGCACCAGACGATTTTCGGGGAGCTGCGCATTGACCGTCCTAAACCGGCCACTTCCGATCGCCGTCACGGCTGGAGCAGTTCCCGATCGGGTCGCGGCCCAGCGCGCCGGAAGCGTATCGGCGGGGAGACTGTCGGCGCGCAGCCACCACGGACGCTTTCCGCCCGGATCGGCAATGGCGACCAGTTCCCGATTCGATATCCATCTGACCCTCGTGTCAAAAGGGCTATAATCCGGCGCAAGGTCGAACCATCGCACCGCGCCGGTCGCCATCGTGACCACGCCGAGCTGCCACTGCTCGCCGCAGAGATGGCCAACCGCAAGGTAGTCGCCATTTGGGGAAAAGCCGTAAGCGACGGTGCCTGGTTTAACGCCGGAGAGGAGTGGCAGGGCACGCCCCGGCGCGCGAAGGTCGACGCGGTATAATTGTGACCGCAGTTCCATCATCCGTCCGGCCATGTCGAACCGCTGCATGTCGACGAACGGGACGAGTCGTCCAAAGACCAGCCATCGCCCTTGCGGATCGAACGATACCGTGCCGAAATTCTCGGTCCGCAAGAGGTCGTCGACGGTGAAGGTGCGGGCCGCTACCGGCGCACTCTGCCCGAGCAGAATAGCGGCGGCGACCAGTTGCGTCGCATGGCGAAGCATCGGGCCTCACCAACGCTTGTCGATCTGAAAGGAGAGGAAGCGGCCCGTCGCATCGCTATTTGCCGCGTCATACCCGACCCCCGCGCTGGAATCATAGAACGGCGGATCACGATCGAGGAGATTACGCGCGACCAGCGAGAAGGTGGTCCCCGCAATCACGCTGCTTTTGGGCGCGGTCCATGCGATGCGCGCGTCAACCGTCGTCCACGCGGCGATACGTGTTCCCGTCAATGCGCCGCGGTAAGCGTTGACATAATTCAGCCCGGTCAGGACATTGAAACCGCCGCGCGCCCAAGATGCGGCAAGCCGTCCGCGAAAACTGACCGGCTGGCCCGAGCGGTTACGTTCATCGATCGGCGTAGATGTGGGCGTGGTCTGCTGACGCCACGCCAGCAGGTAGGTCGCATTGCCATCAAATGAGAAGGTATCGACGCCGGAACGCACGGTATAACCGATCGCCATGTCGATGCCGCGCACGTCGTTCGAGGCCGTGTTGACATAGCGCGCATCGACGACCGCCGCGATACGATCGATCGGAAATGTCGTTTTTCCGTTGGCGAAGTCCGCGATCAGCGAGGAGACGTAATCGTGATCGCCGGCATTGGTCGCCGGCGACACCATGCGAACGAACGACGCCAGATCGGGGTCGATCAGGGCATTGCTCAAATTTTGCGCGACGGGCCGGGCGATGCGCTGATCGAAGATTGTTCGGAACAACGTGGCGCTGGCTTGAAGCCCCGGTATGGCGCGCGGCTTGATTTCCGCGCCGAGAGTCCAGCTCCGCGCCTTCTCCGGCTGGAGGCCGGGATTCCCGCCACCAAGGTACAGTACGAGCAGCGACGCGGCGCTTGCATCCTTCAATGTCGTGGTGACGACAGCGACCGAACTGCGCAACTGGCTGAGATTCGGCGCGCGGAACGACGTGCCGTACGTGCCGCGAAATATCAGGCCGTCGAGCGGCGACCAGTTCAGGCCGACCTTGGGATTAGCGGTCGTACCGAAATCGGGATAATGTTCCACACGGCCAGCAAGCGAAAGTTCAAGGCTGCGAAATCCGGGCCGTGCGTTCGCGCTTCCAAAGATTGGAATCCGGGCTTCCGCGAACGCGGCCTTGATCGTGCGCGCATAGCGGATCGGATCTTCGACTTCGGGTGTCGTGGTGACGTAGAAGGAGGTGTAGTCGCTTTCGAATACCTCGCGGCGGATATTGGTGCCGACGGCTATGCGGACCGCGCCGGCCGGAAGATCAAACAGCGCACCGTCGGCCTGAAGGTTGCCGGTTACGATATCGTCGATATTGCCTGCATCGAAATATCCGCCCCCGATGGCCGCAAGAACCGCCGACGAATTGGCGGAGCCGTCACCATATGGATTGAAATAGCCATCGCGCGCCGGACTATAGGCTGTCGCCGGATCATCGTCCGTCGCGCCGATCGCTTCGGCGAGGAGGGCTTCGTTGGCGATGCGATCAGTCAAATGACGCTCATTTGACCGTCCATAAGCGGCATAGCCGGAAAGCTTCCAACTGCGTCCGAGATCGATATCGAGCGCGCCGGTGAATCCCATCGTCTCGGAGAAACCGAAGTCACGCGACGCACCGAGTTCCTTCGTGAAATTGTAGGTGATCAGGTCCGAGGATTGCCCATCGGGAGAAACGAACCAGGGATTGGCATCGGTGGCGGTAAGAACCGTGATATAACCGCCGCTGAGTGCAGTGAAATCGCGGTGCGTGTATCGCCCCTCCAGTGAAAAGCGAACACCCTTGGCGACATCCTGACGGAACGCCGCATAGAGGCTGTGGCGTACCTGTTTCGGCGTCAGGTAAGCCCCATCGAGGGAGTCTCCGTAATTGATCTGCCCGGCGATGAAGTCGCCGGGTTGCAGCGCCGTTCCGTTCTGCCCCGAAGGAACGGCATAGACAGGTTCCAGCGCGCCCGTCGCCGGATCGAAGCCGAGAATATTGCCGGGCAGGCCGTAGATTGTGCGATGATCGGCACCACCCAGCGGGCGGGAGTCTGCGGACCGCGAGAAGCGGCGATCCTTCGCGAACAAAGGCGTGCGGTCGTCAAATTCGTACGAGAGAAGGATATTACCCGTCGCCCATGACGTACCGGCCGTCGCATATGCCTGAACGTCACGCATGTTGCCCGATGTGACGGTTCCGAAGCGCCCGCCGGTCTCCACCCCCTGAAACCGGTCTTTCATAACGACATTGACGACACCGCCGACCGCATCGGAACCGTAGATCGCGGACGCACCATCCATCAGCACCTCGATCCGATCGACAATGCTCAACGGAATGTCGGACACATCGGCGAAATCGCCGAGATTGCCGGCGCCGGCGAGCCGCCGCCCGTTCACCAGCACCAGCGTCGCACTGGCCCCGAGGCCGCGAAGGTTGACGCCGGTGGATAAGGTGGCGTTGGAGCCGGTGCGATCGACGAAAGATAGCCCGCTCTGCTCGGTGGCAGCCCCGCCGAAATTGCCGGGAAGCGCTTGGAGCACTTGCCCGACGCTGCCGTACCCATTCTCCTCGATCCGCTTGCGGGTAATGGTGTTGACGTGTGCGCCGATCGGCAGCTCGCCGCGAATGTTCGTGCCGGTGACGACGATATCTTCCATGGGCAAGGGATCGCGCTCGGGCCGTGAGAGGCCGCCGTCATTGTCCGGTGCTATTGTCACGGGCGCGGTGGAAATCGGGAGCGTGGCCGGTGCGTCGTTTTTTGCCCCGATACGTGCCGTCCCTTTCCTTTCCAGCACGATGACCTTGGCGTTGACCTGACGGATATGCAGACCGCTATTGGCGATCAGCCGTTCGAGGGCAGCACGCACCGTCAGGCTGGCATGGAGCCGCACGACCTGTCGCCCGGCGATGGCATCAGGGGCATAGATAAGTTGTAGTCCCGATTGGCTCGCGAACACGGTCAGCGCCGATTGCAGCGATCCGGCCGGAATATCGAAGGCAACTGCGCGGTCCTGCACCGCCTGAGCGTAGGCCGGGGCACCGGCCAGCATTGCCGAAGCGAGCGCGGCACAAGCCGCCGCATTGCGGAGGTGCGCGAAAATTTCCCTTTTTCTTGTCATTATCATTCCCCTCATTGGCGTGTGAAAGGCCGAGGGGCAAAAGCCATCTCACCCACGATCACCGCCGATGGGAAAGAGACGCGCGAGATTGGGGGCGACCCTAACGGGCGTTAGATTATTCGCTTTGTTCCGCAGCGGTCAGATGGATGCGACCCCGGCTGTCGACCTGTTGGCGCAGCGGCAGAAACGCGGTGACGGCGGCGACGAAGCTTTCCGAATCGCCAACCTGAAACGACCCGCTCAGTCGCTCGGAACCAAGATTCGGCGCGTCGAGAATCACCCGCACGCCCCCGTAACGGTTCACCTCGCCAATGGCATTGGCGAGCGCTGCATTGTCGAACACGAGCCGACCCTCGGTCCAGGCCGTGACGGTATCGACCTTGACGTTCTGCACGCGCGGCCCCTCGGGTGGCCATCCCCATTGTTCGCCGGGTCGCAGCCAGGTCGTCGTTCCGTCCGGCGCCCGAACGCTGACACGCCCTTCCACGAGGGTCACGACCGTCCGCTTGTCGCGCAGCATCACGTCGAAACGGGTTCCGGTCGCGGTGACGACAACATCGCCAGCGGTGACGACGAACGGGCGCGCCTTGTCCTTGGCGACGCTGAACATCGCTTCACCGTCCTTGAGGACGAGATGCCGCGCTTCCGAACCGTAGCGGACGTTGACGCGGGTTTCGGTGTTGAGATTGAGGCGCGATCCGTCATCGAGCGCGATTACACGCTGTTCGCCGACGCCCGTAACAAGGTTCCGCCCGCCGAACAGAAGCACATAGCCACCCCAGCTCAAGCCAAGGCTCGCCACGACGGCGGCGGCGGCCAGCGTCCATGAGAATGGCGTCAGAAAGGGAGGACGGCGCGGCGGGCGGTGTTCGGCGGTCTCGATCGCGCGCAAGATCGAGGGACGCTCGCCGACCTTTTCCGCTTCAGACCAGAAACGCTCGGCTTCCTCGAACGCCTCGGCGTTGGCCCGTTCGCGCCGCCAGGCGAAAAAATCCTTCAGCGTGCCGTGCGATACCGGCAGCGTCTTGAGACGCGCGAACCATTGCGCCGCTTCCGCATGTCGACGCTTCGCCGCGATATCGTCCTCATCCATGCGCAGTCGCCTAGTTCCGCAATCTGCTGGCGCATAGCTCGATCGCCTTGCCGATTCGCCACTCGACCGTCTTTACCGAAATCCCGAGCCGGGCTGCGATATCCTTGTTCGTCATGCGACGGAAACGGCTAAGCACGAATACATCACGGATGTTCTCGGGCAAATCGAGAATTGCGCGCTCCAATTCCAGTCCACATTCCTGCTCCCCAAGAGCGCCGGTGTCGACTCGCGCCTGATCGGCGATGGCGACAAGGCGGAGGTGGTTATTGCGCACGGCGTCGCGCCGGAGCCGGTCCCGGAACAAATTGAGCGCGATACGCGAAAGGAACGCGCGGGGATGGTCGATTTCCGCAACGGACATGCGAATCACCCGCAACCATGTGTCCTGCACGATATCATCCGCGTCGGACGGCTGGAGACGCAGCACGCGGCGGAGGAAATTATGCAGCCAGACCGAATGGTCGGCGTGCCAGGCACGGAGCGCGCCGGGTTCGTCCGTCCCGGTGTCATCCGAGTCGTCCCGGCGATCGGCAAAGGAATCGGCCACGAGGGCATGACTCCACGTCTAGAGACAGAGGCGTCGCCAACCGGCGGTCAGGAACACCCATGCGCAGGCGTGGCCGCGGCGCGAGCCGCAGCGTCGTCGATGCCCGGCCGAGCGCAGCCGAACGACCCGTCATCCAATCGCGGACGAACGGGGGCGGTTATTGCATAGGGGGTTCCACGCCCCTGCCGCTGGCCTTCCAGCGGCGGCGCGAAGACTGGCCGATTCCCGCGAATCTGACAAGGGCTGGTTTAGACCAGTATTTGCAAGCCGTGTTTCTCGACGATCGCCAATGGCTTGAGCGCAATACCGCCCGACTGTTCGATCCTTCGCGGACTTGTGCAGGCAGGAAAATGGAAGGGCGGGTGTTGGAACCTTTTATGCAAAAGCCCGCTACAAGGCCGGACGCGTATGAACGCTGCCACACCCCTTCCGGCACGAAGCCCGGTCCCTTTCGCGGCACCGCCATCAAGGTATCAGCTTCCGGCCGCGCTCGGCAAGCTGGCGCAACGGTTTCAGTCCCTCAACCTCCGCGACAAGTTGCTGCGTGCGCGCCTCGATCCGGCTGCGGCGTTCGTACGGCAGAGCCGCCTTGATCTCGTTGTGCGAACGTCCCATCATCATTTCTCCTCGGCGGCCGGTGCCGCCAGATGCCCATCAAACCGCCGATCGGCGCGCTTCCGCTCGCCGTGCATAAGTGGTATATACGTTATCAGTATCCATTGAGGTCAAGATGACGAAAGCAGCGGTATTCACGATGAAGCTCGAACCCGATCTGCGGGATGAGTTCATGGCGGAAGCGGAAGCGACGCATCGGCCGGCGTCGCAAGTCGTGCGCGATCTGATGCGCGAGTTCGTTCGGCGTCAGCGCGAGCAGCGCGAGCATGAAGCGTTCCTCGCCCGCAAGGTCGCCGTGGCGCGCGCTTCGATACGTGATGGTCTCGGCCGCTCCAATGAGGCGGTGGAGGCCGATTTCGCGGCCCGTCGCGCGCGGATCATCGATCAGGCGTGAACGTCCAATGGACACCGGAAGCCGAGCGGGATCGCGCGGCGATATTCGACTATCTCGAAGCGCGTGATCCCGCCGCCGCGCTTCGCATCGATGCCCTGTTCAGCGACGCCGCGGCCCAGCTCGCCGAGTTTCCACGGCTCGGGCATGACGGGGCGATCGCGGGTACGCGCGAACTGACGCCACATCGCAGCTATCGGCTGGTGTATGAAATCGTGGAGGATACGGTCTGGATTCTCGTGCTGATCCACACCAAGCGCCTATGGCCTCCGGTCCGCGAATGACACGGCGATCGTTGAACAGCGCAACGACGGAATCTCAGACAAGACCGACAAGCCAGCGAACGACGCCAACCAGGCTCATCGACAAGGCGATCGCGCTGATGGCCGCAAGAATGAAAAACTCGATCTCGATCGCCTGTGGACGCCTCAATGTACCGCTTTCAGGCCCATAAGCGCGCTGACGTGCCCGGCGATCTCGATCCAGCGGCGGACGCCGGCCGCATCGCCATCGACGGCGAGCGCGCCGATCCGTGCGGCGATGAAGCGCGGTGCGCCGTCACCATACATCTTCAAGACCTGTCCCGCCTCCGCGATGCGCTCTGCACCGGGATCAAGGCGCATGGTCGTCGGCATCACCGCGCCAAGCGTTCCTCGCAGATGGTCTTGGCGAGCGCCTGCAAGTCGGTAATGCGGTCGGTCAGCCAATCCAGTTCGTTTTCATCGATCTTGTAATGCGGCGAGTAGCGCGCCTTCACGTAGGCGGCGCGAAGCAGCTCGTAACAGCGCTTGCCGAATTTGGTCTCGGTCTTCCATACGCCGATCAGGCGTTCGTCAAGCTGCTCCGCCCGCTTTGAAAGAAAGTTCAGATTGTGCGATTTGGGCTGATAAAGGATCAGCACGAGCATGATGCAATAATAGGTCCGCTCCATCGCCTGATGGAGTTCAAACGCGGCTTCGTTCCGCCATTTTCCCTGCTCGAACGAGTCAGTTTCTCTCTGCGCTTGGCCTCTCGCAAACTGCGCCTTGATTAATGATCGCGCGACTCCCGAAAACTCACTGTCGTAATATAGCTGGGCCTCTTCGCGCGCTTCCTCCTCGGTGAGGACGCCCGGTTTCTCGAAGGGAAAGCCGGGTTCATCGACCAAGGCAATGCCTTCCTTGACCACATCGACCCAAAAATACCGGCCACGGCGAAGCTGATAATTCACGTCGTCGATGCTATGAATGATGAGGTTGAGCGGTTGCGGCCAACCACGCTCGGACAACATGTCGACCATGCGATCCTCGGCGACCGTCCAATATTCGCGGGCGTCGGTCAGGTCTTCGTGATCGACCACCACCAGCAAATCGTAATCCGAGAAATAGCGGCCGACCGGATCGACCACCTGCTTGCCCTTGGCATAAGAACCGAACAGGATGATCTTGAGGATACGCCCGTCGCGGCGATGCTCGGCCTTACTGCCGGCGGTCGCCTTGGCGAACTCTTCGAGCAGGATTTGCACGGCGCTTTCCATGTCGCGCTGCGCGCGGCGGGGAAGCTTGGCGATACGGGCTTGAAGATCGCTCACGGCGTTGGTCATCGACTCCACGACACGGGACGCCACCGACGCCCGCTGGTTTGCCTTACGCTCGATACCCGCATCCTCGGCCGTGACAAAGCGGCGGCGGTGGTGGAGCAGGCGCAAGATGGTGATCGCGTCGTCCTCGATGCGATAGACGAGGATGAACGGCGTATCGGGCACGCGCAATTCGCGCGCGCCGGGAATCCGCCCGACGCGCGACAGGTCGGGGTCGTCGCCAAGCTGGCGCACGGCGGCCGACAGCGCGTCGCCGACCTGCACCGCCAGATCGGGATTGCGCTTCGCCAGAAAGCCGAGTTGGGCGACGCGGCTCTGATGCGCGCGGGGCAACCAGTAGATCGGGAGGGTTTCAGGCATCGTGCCCCCGCGCCATCCGGTCGCGATCGTGCCGCCATTCCGCCTCGACCGCCTCGTTCGACATACTCGCGCCGCGCGGCCTTGCCTCGTGCATCGCGTCTTCGATCTCGCGCCGCAGCCAGCGTTCGTGCGCGGCGCCTTCCTGATACTCCTCGACCGCCTCGCGCATCATCCTCCGCAGGACTTGGGCGGCGGATAAGTCCTGCTCATCGGCCAATGCGATGAACGCTTCCTTCAAAGCGGAATCGAGACGGAAGGTGAGCGTAACGTCGGTCATCGCCGGTCCTCGTGGCAGGCATCCATAGCGGTTGTGGTCATTTGTAACACATCGCCATGTCGCGCGCAAAACGGGGTTTCTCCAAAAATGTGATGTTGCATGTCCACTGGCCAGCAATTCACGCACTTGGCGTTTCAGAATCTCTTGCGAACCGAAACCTGCACCGTGCGGCCGAGCGGGTCGATCTCGTTACGGCTGTAACCGGTAGGTATGCTGCCGTCGGCCAGCATCACGCGACGGTAGCCATTGAAGAGATTCCGAACATCGACGGAGAGTCTCAGGCCATTGAGCGCGCCCTTGCCCTTGGGAAGCGCCAGCAATTTGTCGGGTTCAGCGAAGATCGACAGGTTGAAGGTCAGCGGCGGCTTGAACCGAAAACTGTTCGTCTCCCCGACACCGAGCAGCCACCCCGCGTTGCTCCAGTTGCCGTTGAGGTTGGCGCCTATCCCGCGCTTGCTGACATTCGCCTGCAACGACAGGCTGTGCCGCGATTGGCCGCCTTCGCGAATCTGGTCGATCAGGGGCAAGCCTGGCCGCGTCAGCAAATCGCTTTTCAGCCGCCAGCTATGGGTAAGCGAGAGACTGAATTGCAGCGGATCGGTGGTGGGTCCGGCCCTCAGCCGCTTCGCTCGCCCTGCCCCCAAACGCAGCGCGAGGCCGGTGGACAGGTCTGCGTCGGTAGCGCGATCGATGTTGATCGCGCGTGTGTCAACCGCGACCAGCCGTCCCTCGGCGTCGCGTGTAACGCGCTCAGGAAAGGCAGCCTCGATCGCGGGCGTCAATTCGGGAAAGGCCGCGATCCCGCCTTTCGCGACCGATTGGCGATAGCCGAAATTGAGTGTCAGCACCTCGCTGCCAAGCGGCCGTACCATCGCCGCCAGCGCCACATTCCGGCGGCTGCCGCGATGCAGGTCAGGATTGCCGCCGGTAATTAAAACGGGATCCACCACCTCCTGCTGCACATAGTCGAAGAGCCGGCCGACTGTGGTGAAGATCGGAGCGTCGAGCTGGTCGAAAGACGGTGCGTCTTCGGCGCGGTCGATCGAGCCGCGAAGCTGGACGGCCCGCCAGGGCGACCAACTGACATTGGCACCGTAGCGTTTTTGCGTCCGGCTGCCCGTCATCGTCTGCGCGCTGGCGGACAGGTCGAGCGACAGGTCGCCCAGCCAACCCAGCCTCGCTTCGCCGCGCCGCGCAATCGGCAGGCTGAGCGTCATCTGCCCGTTCACTTGCTGCCGCGTTACGCGGTTGTCCGTCGCGGGTCCGCCACCAGCGATCACGCCGTCAGGGAGTCCCTCCTGCCAGGTGTCGGAGCGGTTACGGCTAATGTTGGCGGTGAGGTTCCAGGTCAGCGGCCCGGCCGGCAGGTTGATGATCGCCTTGCGGACGTTGATCTGCGCGCCGAGATTTTCGCTTCGCGTCCGGCCGCGCATGGCGCGCAAAAACGCTTCATCCCATGGGCCATATGGATCGAAGCCCGCATCGCCCGCGTTGATCGCCCCCTGCACCCGACCCACATCGACGCCGCTTTCGAGCAGATTGCGCGCCCAGTTCCGCGAATAGGTCAGGCCGAGATTGGTCTGCCAGCTTCCGATCGCGCCATTGATCGTCAGCGACGCGCCGAGCGCGGTTGAGCTGTTGGCGTTGCGCAGCGCCCGATCGCCCGCGAAGGGTCGGGTCAGCAGCACGTCGTCGGCAAAGGGCGACCAAGGGCTTCCGGCCGGGATCAGCACCGACGCCATCGGCAGGCCGCGCTCCCCGTCGCTGCTATTGCGGCTGGCGTTAAGGTTCAGCGTGGCGGTGAAGGCGCCGAGTGGACGGGTGACGCCGATGCTGAGCGAGGCGGTGCGACGCGCGGATTGCAGCGCTTCATAGGCGTTCGGGTTGACGGGATGGCGGATGTTCGCGGTCGCGGCGAAATCGTTCAGGCCCGGCGCGCTCCCCGTAAACGGGCCGGACGGCAGGGCTGCAACCATCACCGGCTCCCCGGCGATCAGGCTGAGCGCCGGGTCGATCTCGCCGCCGTCGGGGGCCGTAATGAAGCCGATATCGTCGAACATCCCCTCACGCGGCGGCAGGTCGCGCGCGGTCTTGCGGAAATCGCTGTCCGCGCCGACGCGCGCCTGAATGTTCCATCGCGTGTCGCCGCTGATCGCGGTGCGCCCCGCCGACAGCGCGCCGCCATATTGTCCCCCGGCGGTCGCGAAATCGGTGCGTGCGTCGGCGTCGACCATCGAAAAATGTTGCTTGAGCACCAAGTTGACGACGCGCTTGCCCGGCGCCTCGCCATATGCCGCAGCGGCCTCGGGCTTCAGCACCGTCAGCCGTTGCAGCGCTTCGGGCGGATAGGAGAGGATCGAGCGGTCGAAGCCCGTGGGCTTGCCGTTGATGAGGATCACCGGCTCGTCGCCGCCGGGACCGATGAAGGGGGACAGGCGGTCGAGCAGATCCTGGATGCTGTCCGCGCCGCGACCGGCGATTTCGGTTTCGTCAAATTGGCTCTCGGCCGCCACCTTGGCTTCGCCATAGCGGTTGGCGGTGACGACGATCTCGGCATCGTCTTCGGCCCGCGGGCTGGGGGAGCCGATAACGTCCGGCGGGGTGGTCCGTTGCGAAGCCGTCCCCGCCGCGACGCCCCCCTTATCCGTTTCGGTCCCAATACCCGCATCGGCGCGGGCGGCGGCGTGGGCGGCAACCGGGGCCGCATGGGCGGCCATACCCAGCATGAGCGGGGTAGAAATTCGTCTCAGCGCAAACACATTGCGATGCCCGCCTGACCATCATATCGAAACCGCGCCAAAGGCGGCTTGCCGCCGCTGGCCCGGAAAGGGCCGCACCGTGGGTAGCGATGCGGCCAGTAAGTTCCGGTGGAGGTGCGGATGTTCCGGTCTGCAAGGATCGGAACATCCGCGCACGGTAAATGCTACCGCGGTGTTGCAGCTTACGGAACAACACTCGTGGGGGTCGGGCTTACGACCGTGATATGCCCCTCAATGGCTCCGCAGGGAGTAATGGTCGGCGGAACATCGAGTTTGGCGGGTGAACCCGAGATAGTACCCGTGAACGGGCCAGTGTGGCAGACCCCGTTAATCACCATATCATTAATCGTAACCGTCGCAGTTCCTCCACTGTAACTGGTTAGATCGAAATCTCCGCCGTTAAGAGTGATCGCCACGCAAGCAGGAGACGGATTCGGCGTGTTCGTTCCGCTAATGATCGTTCCACTATCATAAAGCGGCGGGGACATATGATGTTGTTGCCCCCTAAAGGCCTGACGGAGCCTCGCGGGTTTGCGCGATGTACTCGCGGGGTGAACGATAGCCCAGAGCGCGGTGCGGATGCACGTCATTGTAGTGGGCGAGCCAGCTGGGCAG
>Ga0153956_1001842_pt1 | contig 17257 bp, 12 predicted proteins | sample TSFL040MetaG_FD_104704 | JGI IMG/M metagenome (GOLD analysis project Ga0153956, IMG submission 104704) | Attine ant fungus gardens microbial communities from Florida, USA - TSFL040 MetaG | ecosystem: Host-associated > Fungi > Mycelium > Unclassified | place: USA: Florida, Wekiwa Springs...
CCCGTACTTGAACTCGACCGACTCCCCGCCGGTCGTGATGGAAGCCGGGTAGTTATAGCTGGTCCAGGTCGCGGCATAGCTCTGTGGCGCCGGGGCGTCCGCGGTCTTGGCGGTAATCGTTCCAGGACCCGCGACATTCTGCGTGCAGCTGCCACCGACGTTGTCGTAGCACATCTGCAAGTTTGTCGTTACCCCTGAGTTCACGATCAGATCCGAGTGATCCAACCGATTCAGGTTGTCGTAATAGAAGTTTTCCGTCAGGCCCTGGTTGTTGTCCTGCCGCTGCTTGACATTACCCACATCATCATACAGGTAGGTCTGGTTCTGCAGCGCGGCGCCCCCGCCGATTCCTGTGGTAATCGAATTCAGCCACAGCTTCGCCGGATCGAAGTCCCGGTTGATCTGCACGCCGTTCCCGAACGTCTCCCGCGTCAACTGGCCCACCGGGTTTACGGCGTTGGCGGTCCACAAGGTCACATTCGAAGAGTCGGAGGTATCCACGATCGATACCGGGGTCCCATTGACGTAGTTGTAGCTCAGCTGCAGTCGCGTACCATTGACCGCCGGGTAGGTTTGGGTCGCCAGCTGGCCACTGGTGTTGTAGGTATAGTGATAAACATAGGTTCCGCCGCTGACCGTCGTCGTCGGGATGACGATGGAGCGGTCGGACAATCGACCCACGCTGTCATAGGCTTCGCTTTCGGCGTATCCGGCCGCCGTGCAAGTTGGAGCTGTACCGCCAGTGGCGTTGGTACCTGGACCGGTGCAGATACTCTCCAATTGCCCGATATTGTCATTCGCCGCGCTGGTTCCCCAGGTCCACTGTGTGAATAAATCTGGTTCCGTCCGGCTGGTCATCCGCCCCAGCGCGTCATAAGTCGCCGAAAAGCTATTGCCGTTGCCGTCCGTATAGGCGAGAACCTCGCCTAAGGCATCAAGCGTGTAATCGCGCTTACCCAGCGCATTATCCACCGCGGTATCCAGTACGCGGGTCGTAAACGGCTTGACGCCATATTCCACCTGGCCCGCCCACAGTGACCGCCCCAGACTGTCGCTGGTGCTCACCATGCTGCCGGCGGCGTCGTAGGCGTGCGTGATGGTATACCCATTGGCATCCGTAATCTGCCGCAGCGCGCCATTGACGTCGGCAATCACGGTCCTGAGGTGACCGTTGGCATCCGTCCTGAGGGTCTTCCGGCCACGATACGCATAGGTCGTCGCTGCAACCCCCGGAGGCTGAAAACCGGTCAAGCGACTGAGCACATCGTAGGCATAAATGGTACGTGAGGGACAGGCGGCGGCCAGATTGCTCCACTGGCAGGGCACCGCCTCCCAGGAAATGTTGCCGAGACTGTCGTACCGACGCTCGCTACGACTGTAAGCCCCACTGCTGAGCAACCGGGTCGTCTCCACCAAGTTCCGATCCACCGCATCGTGGTAATTCGACCCGTCGCTCATCACCGAGTTGTCTGCGTTGTACTCCGTATGTGAGCTCACCAGACCATGCGCCCCCAATAGGCACCCTCCCGCGCAGTCGGAATAAGACCACTGGGTATACGTGCCATCCGGCCTGGTTTCTTTTAGAAGGCGGCCAAACGCCGGCTCATAGCTCCAGCCCTGGCTGATGCCATTCGGATCCTTGACACTGATTTTCTTACCCCACACCGGATCAAAGCCATAGGTCGTTTGCTGATTCAGCGCATTGTTGATGTACTGTGGAAACTGCCCGGTCGCGTTCCACTGCGTGGTTGTCGTTCGGGTTCCGCTTCCACCGCCTGCTCCCAGGCCACCTCCGGAGAGTGCGACGCTGTTGACGTTGCCGAACATGTCGTACCCGATGTCTTGCGTAAGTTGGAACGGGGACCCAGGCTGAGTGACGACCTTGCTGTAACGACAGCTCGCCAGATCCGGCGTAAATTGCCTGGTCCGCGTTACGGAGGCCCCAATCGATGCCGAATACTGAACTTGCGTCTGTGTGAATAAATTCAGGCACCAGGTGCTGGCATCCGGATCGGAGGTATTAGTCACCGTAGTCGTCCAGACATCCCCAGAGTACGGCGACCCCGGATCATTGTCCGTCAGGATTGTCGCAATAGTGGTCGCATTGCCGTAGTTATCGTAGGTGTAGTTTACTGACTGCGTGGTAATGAGCGCCCCGGCCTCCGCTCCACCGACCTCCCACTTTCGCGTGGTGACATTGCTGAAATATGGAAACCACCGTTGCGGATAAGACGGCGAGCTCAGCGATTTCTTGTCAGGCGCTCCCACAGAATCCGATACCAGCGCACCGTAATTCGAGACCACATCCTCGGACTGCATTCCCGTGTAAGGGAATTCTGACAGAAACTCGCGAGTCTCACTAAACCCCAGCATGCGGCTGTCCTGCATCACCACTTGAGCGAATCCGTTCCAACCGCGCCCTTGAACGTCCATGGAGGATCCCGCGTACTGGTATTGCTGTGTGTAGGACCCACCCGCGGTGCTTGGGTCGCTGAATGTGACCTGACTCACCACATAGATCGGCTTTACGGCGGGCACCTCAGGGTAGCTTGCAGACCCTGCCGTGTAGTTACTATGCGTAATCGGCACGTAAGTGGGTGACGCGCTGTTACCAAAGCCATCAGTAATCGACGTCAGCAGATCCGGCGGAGTTCCCGAGCCATTGTGTAGATAATACTGGATACCGGAGGATCCCAAACACCCGAGATCATCAAGCCCATCCGCATTGGCATCAAAGACCAGCCAAGTACAAGACGATGAGGTGTCGGTGTATATCTGCACCGCCTGCGCGAACCCTCCGCCCGTCGACAATTGGAGGTAAATCGTGTTGCCGCTTTTCTCGATCAGGTCCTCAAGGCCGTCCCCATTCCAATCCATCACGGCAATAACGGGCGCCGCCGCATCAAGCGTCACACCAGCGTTTCCGTTGCAGTCCGAGATCGATATCTTCGTCCCCATGATCATATCCGTACATGCGTCGCCATTGAGGTCAGCGAATAACGGTTCTGCCTGGGCATCCAACTGATAAATCAGTTTCGCCGGCGAAAAACCCCCTCCTGATTGAGAGATCGCCTCATCGTAGATAAACGCATATTGCGCGCACCCACTTGGCAACACCGATTGCGGAACAGGTTGAACACACGCGTAGAAATCAAATACGATATCCTGAATTCCATCTCCGTTGAAGTCGTACGCATGCGTACCACTCAGAATTGAGTCCGGCTTGATCAACTGGAATTGAGACAGGCCGGCGGATGCACTTATTACAACGGGCGTCCCGTTGAAAGACGGGCTGCTGTTAGAACTGGTATTCAGCCTCGTCGTCATGTCATCCAGATAGACTTCGATCAGATCGGGCAGCCCATCGCCATTGACATCGGCCAGCATGTACTGAGAGTAGCCGGCATCATAGTGAAGCCCCGTCGTCATGCTTCCAAACTGGCTTCCATTCCAAAAATAGTAGTACCAGGTCCCTCCGTTATTCGCCAGAATCCCAGCCCTCCCCGTACCCAGCACATCGCCAACCACCACAGCAGCGCTGGATGAAAACGGAATGCCTGTGCTGATCGGACTCCCGAAGCCACCGGCTGAACCGAACGCGACATAGCAGGTACTTCCATTTGCATAAAGCAGATCGGGATACCCATCGCCATTGAGGTCATAGTGGATCAGGGTTCCGGTTCCCGCCGCACAGGGCATCATGGACCCGCTGCCGGCAGCCAATGCAGAGTTCGTCACCCCTGCAGCGCCCGTCTGATAAGTCATCTTCGTCGGGCTCAAACAATTACTGGTGGAGGCACCACACTCCTGAACCTGAATCAGGACATCGCGCCCCGTTCCCGTGGTGGGGGACTGCTGCTGATAGGTGAGCACGTACTCTTTCACCTGGGAACCGCTGTAACTGATCGAGATCGAATTCAAAAGATTGGGGTTGTTAACAGGAGTTCCTGCGACATACCCCGATGTCGGGAGCACGTTGCTCCCGTATGAAAACTGCATGGCATACGCATATGAATCAGCGCTTCCATGGCTGGTTGGCGTCCAGGAAATTTTCGACGGCACCGCCGCACCCGTGGCCACGCTATACTCGACCTTCATCGAATTTCCCGCGGTATCCGTGACCTGGTTCAACATCCATGACGATGCCGTCGTGCCATCCGCCAACACCCGCGAAGCACCGCCGTTTCCGTACTGCATGCTTCGACCATCTGGTGTTTGGACGACAAAATATGCCGGACCGTTTCCGGCGCTTCCGTGTGCAGTCACGTTTTTAAAATTTGCGATTTCCGTCTGATAAGTTGATAGATCTTTTCCGTATGTACCTGATGTCAGTCTCAACAGCTGACCATCAAGGCAATACCCATCAGAGACAGAAAGAGTCACCGTCGCCGCCGAACCATCCTGGGAATAGGAACGATTGCATCGGTAGATCGAGCTCAGGCCCGAAAGACTCCAACCAACCCCCACGAATCCATTACCCTGCCGACTGTCGTAAATCAGCGCCATGCTCGGCTGAAGCCCCTTGGGTCCGGGCGGGGCCCAAATCGGGATGATGTAGGTCGCCGACCCAGCCGCGGAAACCGAGAACTGCCCTGCCGTTCGGCCGACGGTATCTGCGTGCACCACCCCCTGCATGAGTAGCACCGCCATGCCGGAAGCCAATACCGCTACTGTTTCCGCAAGACTTCTCATCCGACGCATGCAGCCCCCGATCCTCTATTTCTTTTGAAAACAAGATCTTCTGTTCTATCTACTGGTTTTTCCCGGTAACCTCGGCCAGCCCCGCCCGAGCGTCGGCACAGGCTTTAGGGCGAGGGACCCCCAGCACGGCTTCGGTATTGAGGGGCGGCGCAGATCCATCGGGCGATGCATTGCAGAGATGTTCGACGTACACCCGCACCAGACTCAGGTCCCCGGGACAATCCACAGGCCTGAATCCCAGCGCTGTGTAATCCGGCACCACCCGTTGCGGAGCAATCATGAATGCATGCCCCATTACCTGAGCCGTGATAGGACTGTCCTTCATGAGACAGCCCGCGTGAGCGGCCGGCATGATGAAAAGCGGTGCGATACTCACGGCGACAGATACCCAGCACCTATTTTTAACAAATGAACTTATTTTCATGGGCTGGCGCCCTCCTGCGATAATGATCAGTGGTAGTCCTACTTGTGCGACATCGTCAGCGTTCCGCTTTGCGTGGCGTAGGATCCCGTCCACGTCCAGGAGGCGGTGTTTCCCGAATAGCTGAAGGTCGCACTGGCTCCTGTTATCGAGTAACTCGCGCCGGAAAGAGACCCAAGCCAGGCAGCACCCGGGTTACTGCCGAACCCGCTGATCGTCAGTCCTGTCATGCCGTTCGCAGTAAAGAACGAGGCCACCGTCAGCCCATTAGATGTTTTAGTCGGGCTCAGGGAACCGACGTTATTGGCTGGGGAGTAGCCAACCCCTACGGGGATCTGAACTTGCTGACCTGTGGGCAAGGTCTGATAGGAAACCAGCGTACCTGCGGTATAGGCGAACGTATCCGTGTAGTACGACAGTGTCGTAAACGATCCGCTGCTGCTGGCGCTCCAGATGCCCGATGCACTCTGGGCCTGGACCAGCACGGTGTAGGTCGTTCCCAAGGCCAATCCTGTCAGGTTGACCGCGAGCGCAGTGCCCGCACTGGTCCAGGTTGACCCCCCGTTGATGCTGTAGCGGTAGGCGGAAACTCCTACCGCAGAGGCTGCGGCGGTCCAGGCCACGTGGGCCGTAGTGGGACCGATGCTGCTGAATGCCAGGGTTCCTGGTGCGCTCGGGGCCGTCGTGAAGGACGCGGTGGCCGTGGCGCCGATGTTGTTATTGGCATCCTTGGCGCGGACCCCGAAGGTGTAGTTGGTTCCATACGCCAGGCCCGTAAGGGAAACTGTGGTCGCGGTGCTCCAACCCGACCAGCTGCCCCCATTGAGCTGGTAGCCATACCCGATGATCCCGCTGCCAGCCGGCGCCGCTGTCCAGGTGGCGGTGGCGGAGGCTCCGGTGATGTTGCTGATGGCCGGCACTCCCGGGGTGCCGGGCGGTGTCGCAAAGGTACCTGTCGCAATGGCACCAAGGTGTCCCGCCGCATCCTCCGCCTCGACGCCGATGGTGTAGGAGGTCCCGTAAGACAAGCCGGTGAGGTTCACCGACAGCGCCGCACTCCAGTTGGACCAGGCTCCGCCGTTGAGCTGGTAGCGATAGCCGCTGACACCATTGGCGCCGGTAGCCGCGCCCCAACTGACCGTCGCGGTGGTTCCGGTGATGTTGCTGGCGGTCGGGGCGACCGGTGCACTCGGTGGGGTGGTGAAAGACCCCGTAGCGGTCGCGCCCAGGTTCCCGGCATTATCATGGGCCCGGACTCCTACCGTATAGGTCGTCCCATAAGCAAGACCAGTCAGACTGACGGAGAGCGTATTACTGAAGGCCGACCAAGCGCCTCCATTGACCTGGTAGCTATAGCCGGTGACACCTAAGCTGTCGCTGGCCGCAGTCCAGCTCACTGTGGCTGAGGTGCCCGTGATGCTGCTGGCCGTGGGTATGCCCGGCGCCGTGGGCCCAGTGGCGAAGGTGCCAGTGGCAACGGTACTGATACTTCCGTTGGCATCCTTTGCCCTGACCCCGATGGTGTAGGCCGTGCCATACGTCAGGCCGGTCAGGTTCACGGACAGGGTGTTACTGAAACTGGACCATGTGCCAGCATCAAGCTGGTAGCTGTACCCGGTGATGCCAGCGCTGCTGCTGGCCGCCGTCCAGCTCACCGTCACCGAGCTTCCGGTCACGTTGCTGGCCGTCGGCACTCCCGGCGCCGTGGGCGGCAGGTTAAAGGTTGTCGTGGTCGGCGGGCCAATGATCCCAGCGGCGTTTATGGCGGCCACCGAAACGGTAATGGTGTCTCCGGGCGTAAGCCCCGTCAGGTCCACCGAGGTTCCGCTGCTGACCGGAATCCAACTGCCACCATTGACCTGGTACTGATAGCCGGTGACCGCCACGTTCGGGTCAGTCGCCGCTCCCCAGCTGATGACGGCGGAATCACCTGTCACGCTGCTGCCGGTCACCGCGCCTGGGGCGTTCGGCGGAGTGGTATCCGGAGTCGCGGTGGCGCTTAGGCGGTTGCCATTGTTGTCATAGGCATAAGTGACCACCGTGCCGTTGGGGTAGGTGGCCTTGAAGACCTGGCCCTTAGCGTTGTACTGGTAGGTGACGCTCTGTGCCAGGACCTGAGCGCTCAAGCCCATGAGCCCCCAGATCGTCAGGACATGAAAGACTCGCGCACAGGCCCACCGAGCCCGCGCCACACGGCTCATCACCAGCATCGAGATCCCCCCGTTTTTGCAGCCGCAGTCTTGAATGCCGCTGTTGCTGCAATCGCGCCTTACCGACCTCAGGATCGTCTGAAAGCGCGATGAAAGGATTCAAGCAATCTTATTTTGACTTGTCAATTATTATGACGAAATATTTTCAACTGGCACGTCGCGTCAACCCTGACCCCTAGGGGAACCCCAAGTCATTCGCCATCAAAGGCGCATACCCCTGCTCCGATCCCTGTTCCGAGTAGGCCTTTGCCGTGAAAGACAGGTGCAGCGACTTGCGGAATACGCTGGGATCGGGCGGCGCAGGCAGGGGTGAGGCAGATTGAATAGCACTCGCCAGGGTCTGCTGCCAACGCGGTTCGGCATCGCACCGTTGCATTTCGACCTGCAATACCCTGCCCGTCTCATCCTGTTCGACCTGGACCTCACAGTGAAAAACCCCGGACTTCAGGGGCGTTCTGGGTCTGAGCCAGGCCCGCTCGATGCGGGCATCGATCTGGCCCAGATAGCGGCCGGCCAGCGCGGAACTGCCGGCGGCATCAGTCGTGGGATGAGTGGGTACCTTGTCTAACAGCGACTGCAACAGGTCCGGCGAGGGTTCCAGTTGCGGCAGTTCGGGGATCTGCATCGTCAGTGCCGTGGTGGGTGGCGGGGGCACCATCCTCAGAGGCGGCTCCTCGATCAGGCTCACCTGGATCGCCGGCTCTGCGTCCGCACCGGAGACCGACCCCATCGCATGGGATACCGGGTGCGGGCGCCCCGCACCCGGCAGCAGTGGCGCCACGATCAATACATGCAACGCCGCGATCACCACGCCGCACACGACACTGCCTACCCTGCCGCGACGTGGAAACGGCTGCTCCCACACCGGGCTGGATCGGCGCCGCTGTGCCTCGATGGCCTGGGTCAGCGCTTCCGCCTTCTCGGGCGTGAAGACTGATACCTCGATCTCGGGGGGTTGCTGAGACAACACGCCCGGGATGGTAAGCCCATCCACGGCACGCCGTCATCACACCTCGACGCCCTGCGACTTCAGGTAGTCGTCGTAGCTGCCGTGGTAGTCGGCGATGTCACCGCCGGCGCGCACCTCGATGATGCGCGTGGCGATGCCGCTGACGAACTGGCGGTCGTGTGACACGAACACCAGCGTGCCCGGGTACTTCTCCAGGGCGATCTGCAGCGACTCGATGGTCTCCATGTCCATATGGTTGGTGGGCTCGTCCATCAGCATGATGTTCGGCCGCTGCAGCAGCAGCTTGCCGTAGATCATGCGGCCCTTCTCGCCACCGGACAGCACCTTCACGGACTTCTTGGTCTCGTCACCGGAGAACAGCAGGCGCCCCAGGGTGGCACGGGTGATCTGGTCGTCGTCGGCCTTGCCGGTCCACTGCGACATCCAGTCGAACAGGCTCTCGCCGTTGGCGAACTCGGAAGTCGGGTCCTGGGGCATGTAGCCGACTTCGGCGTTTTCCACGTAGGTCACGGTGCCGGTGGTCGGCTTCAGATCACCCGCCAGCAGCCGCATCAGCGTGCTCTTGCCCACGCCGTTGGCGCCGATGACGGCGACACGCTCGCCGGCCTCGACCGAGAAATTCACGTTCTTGAGCACATCGGCGTCGCCGTCCGGGTACCGGAAGCCGAGCTTTTCCACGGTGATGGCGCCGCGGTACAGCTTCTTGGCCTGCTCGAACACGATGTAGGGATTCTGGCGCGATGACGGCCGCACCTCTTCCAGCTTGATCTTTTCCAGCTGGCGCTTGCGCGAGGTGGCCTGGCGCGACTTGGACGCATTGGCCGAGAAACGCCGCACGAAGTCCTGCAGTTCCAGGATGCGCTCCTTGGCCTTGGTGTTCGAGGCCTCCACGCGCTCGCGCGCCTGCGCCGAGGCCAGCATGAACTCGTCGTAGTTGCCGGGATAGATCTTCAACTGCCGGTAATCCAGGTCCGCGATATGCGTGCACACCTGGTTCAGGAAATGCCGGTCGTGACTGATGATGATCATCGTGGCGTCGTAGTCGTTGAGCATGCCCTCCAGCCAGCGGATGGAGTTGATGTCCAGGTTGTTGGTCGGCTCATCGAGCAGCAGCACGTCCGGGCGCGAGAACAGCGCCTGCGCCAGCAGCACGCGCACCTTGAGGCCCGGCGCAACCTCGCGCATGGGTCCCTGGTGGTATTCCTCCGGGATGCCCGCGGCGATCAGCAGGCCGCCGGCACGCGCCTCGGCGTCGTAGCCGCCGTACTCGGCAAACCTGGTCTCCAGGTCCGCCGCCTTCATGTAGTCCTCGTCGGTGGCGTCCGGGTTGGCGTAGATGGCGTCCCGGCGCCGCATCGCGTCCCACATTTCCTCGTGGCCCTGGATGACCACGTCGAGCACGCGCTCGTCCTCGTAGGCGAACTGGTCCTGTTTCAGCTTGCCCAGACGCAGACCCTGCTGCAGCATGACCTCGCCGGTGGACTGGTCGATGTCGCCGCCCAGCACTTTCATGAGGGTGGACTTGCCGCTGCCGTTGGCGCCGATCAGGCCGTAGCGGTTGCCGTCGGAGAATTTGACGGTAACGTTTTCAAACAGCGGCTTGGCGCCGAACTGGATGGAGAGATTCGAGGTTGCGAGCATTGGTATCCGGTCAGGTGCAAAACCCGCCGCGCCCCCGCCCCGCAAGGGGTATCAGGAGGTGACAGGTCGGTGGGGGATACCGCCATTATAGCCTAAAAGCGTTTCTGGAGGCTGGCCCACACCCGAGTGTCGCGCCGGGCCCCGGTCAGCCCGTTGTCCGGGTCCCGCGCCCCCGCATCCCCGCCGACCCGGTGGTCCGCCGCCACGGTCAGATGCAGGTCCCAGGGCGCATCCAGCTGGGCGCCGGCACCGACGCTTTGCAGGACATAGCTGTTGGCCTTGGGGGCCGCCGGCCACTCGTCGTTGGCGTAGATGCGTATATGGGCCGCGCCATAGCGCAGTTTCAAGGTAGTCTGGGTGCCGAAGGCCCGCAAGCCCGCCCAGCGCAGTTCGACATTCGCCATCTGGCCCGAAGAGCCGCCGTCGGCGGCCACGGCCGAAGTGCCGACACCGTAGGGTCCGCCGGGATAGAACATCTCGGACGGATCCAGGTTCTGGTAGCTCAGCTGCCCGCTCAGGGCGGTGTACAGGCTGAAGTCCCGCGGCAGCTGCTGGGTGCGGTCGATGCGCCAGCGCAGCACGTTGAACTGCCCCTGGGTATCGGCATTGACCCGGTCCCAGTATTGCGCCGGTGAACCGGACATCGACACCCAGCCGCGTCCGAAACTGATATCCGCCGAATTGACCGCGCCGCCCAGGAAATCGTCGTACAGGTTGCCGGTCGCATAGGCCATGGCGTCATAGACGCGGTAGTCATTGTTGATGCGCCCGAGCATGCTGCTGTCGAAGGCCTTGCGCTGCAGTTCGATGCCCACGGTGAGATTGTGATCGGCGGCGCGCAGCCACTGGTATTCGAGCACCCCGCCCACCACGTGCGAGTCGCCCACCGGCTTGAGGTCGTCGTACTGCGGAACCGCCACCGTGTAATGCAGCACGGCGCCATTGACCGCCAGCCGCAGGCCAGCCGCGGTCAGCGGCAGCGACAGGGCACCGCGTCCGTACTGCAGGTCGGGGGTCACGACGCCAAGCACATCGAACTGCTCGCCGAAGCCCAGCGGGCTGTTGATGTCGGCGTGGCCCACGGCGCGCTCTGAGCCCACACCGGCCTGGCCGTAGTTGTCGAAGGCGATCTCGCCGCTGACCAGGGGCTCGTTCCCGGCATGCAGCACGACATCGGTCTCACCCTCGGCCTCGCCCGCCTGCTCCGACGCGATGACACTGACGCCGGGAAGATCACCGGCCAGCAGCACACCGCGCTCCAGGTTCGACGCGCTGATCGGCTGTCCGGCCGTCAACCCCTCGGAGGCCCGTGCCAGGATGCGCGCGGGCTTGACCCGCAGGCTGTCGAGGTCGGTGTCATCTGAAAACACCATCGATCCGAACCGGCCCTCGATCACCTGCAGCCGCACCACGCCCCCCGTGACCGTCTGCGGCGGCACGAACACGCGGGCCAGCCAGCCCTGGCGGCGGTACTCCTGCGCGACGGCATCCGCCACCTGCTTCAGGCCGGCGGGCGTCAGGTCACGATGGGCGAACCGCGCCACCAGGTCGCCCAGCCGCTCGGTGGTGATCAGGTGATTGCCCTCGAAGCTGAACCCATTGACGTGCAGCGCGGGCCCGGCCGGCACCCGGGCCTGCCCTGAATCCTGGTCCGACTCCGGTCTCGGCGCGGGCAGCGCGGCCGACGGGGTCTGCTCCAGCTGGCGCAGCACGGCGCCGGCGCCGGGCGCCACCTGCGCGGCGGCCGGCAGCGCCGCCAGCACAGCCGCGGCGACCAGGAAAAACTGCGACGGACGGTATGACATCAGGCCGGCATCATAACGGCCGGCCGAGGCTACCGCTCGCTCACTGCGTGGCGGCCTGCCGCGGCGCGCCGGCCGCGTGAGCCGCCTGGCCGGCCTCGTCCGCCGCCTTGATGGCCGGCGGATGCAGGATGAAATGATTGTAGCGGCCGAGGAATTCAAACTCGGCATTGCTCGGCGCGATGCGGCGCGAGACCAGGAGGCTCAGGCCGCCCCAGCACAGACCCGCACCGGCCAGGTCACCGGCGCGCATCCGGTAGTAACCCGCCACCAGTCCCGCCACGCCGCAAACCGCGGCGAGCAGCGCCTTGTGGATCACGCTCCAGTACACGTCGTGCGTCCATTCCGGGTGCAGCAGGAAATCGCGGTAGCCCGGCAGGACATTCGAGCTCCCGGACGAAGCTTTTCCAGCGGGGTTCTTTTTCTTCGCGGTGGGCTTCCTGGTCGGCTTCGCCATGCGGTAGATGTACTCTCTACACGATGATTCGCGCTGCGAAACTGGTCGCAGCGTCGCCACCGGCGCTTAATATGTCGCACCCGTACGCAGCATCAGGGGGAATTATGAAATCAACCCGTGTCCTGGTCGCCACCGCCGCCGCCACTTTCGTGTTGGGCCTGGGCGCCGGCGCCGTCATCGAGGCACAGCAGGCCCGTACCGCGCCCGCGTACGTGGTCGCCGAGGTCACCGTCAAGGATCCTGTCGCGTTCCAGAAGTACTCCTCGCAGGTACCGGACACCCTCAAGCCCTACGGCGGCCAGTTCCTCGTCCGTGGTGGACGCACCATGCCGCTGGAAGGCCCGCCGCCGGGCCAGCGCGTGGTCGTGCTCCGCTTCGACAGCCTCGAACAGGCCAAGGGCTGGTACAACTCCCCGGCCTACAGCGCGCTGCGCCCCCTCCGGCAACAGGCGGCGGAAACCCACAATTTCATCGTCGAGGGCGTGAGGCCCGCGCCTTAGGCATCGCCGCGCGGCACGCAGTCGATGCCTTCACGCACCAGGTCCACGAAACGGTTGGTGACGGACGGCCTCAGCCCGCGCGCCACGGGTCCACCAGCACCTTGCACTGGTGGGTCCGGGACTTGAGCTGCTCGAACGCCGTGGGCAGCTCGGCCAGTGACACCGTGTCGGTCACCATGGCGCGGGGCGCGACATCGCCGCTGTCCAGCACGTCCGCGCAGATCTCGAAATCGCGCATGTGATACAGCGCCGCCGGCTGGATGCGTGCTTCCTTGGTCACGGCCAGGAAAGGCGCGATCGTGTCCGGCACCGTGCACAGTCCCAGCACCACCACGGTGCCCCGGGGACGCACATGCTCGACGCTCTTCTGGATCAGGCCGGGCTTGCCGACGCATTCAAAGACAATGTCCGGCGCGCCGCGCAGCGTCGCGTTCACCTCCGCCGGCGTGCAGTGCTCCGGATCGATGAAGTGCGTGGCACCCAGGTGGCGCGCCAGGTCCGCGCGACGGCTGGAAGAGGCGGTCACGGCCACCGTGGTGGCGCCGAGCCGGCGCGCCCAGAAGGCCGTGGCAAGCCCGATGGGACCCGCGCCGATCACGAGCACCCGTGCGCCGGCGACCATGCCGGACACGTTGACCCCGTGCAGCGCCACGGCCATCGGCTCCACCAGCGCGCCGTCCGCCAGCGACACCGTCTCCGGCAGCAGCTGGCACTGCGACTCATGGGCCAGCGAATACTGGCCGTAGCCACCGCCGACGATGCTCATCCGGGTGCACCAGGCCGCCTCGCCACTCAGGCAGGCCGGACACTGGCAGCAACTGCGAATCGGCAGCACGGACACGCGGGCGCCAACCTTCACGCGCGCGGCCTCGGGCCCCACCGCCACCACCTCGCCGGCATACTCGTGGCCCAGCACCGCGCCAGCCGGGACGCCGAAAATGGGGTCTTCGGAAATATGCAGGTCACTGCCGCAGATACCGCAGCGGTTCACCTTCACGACGACGTCGGCACCCTCGGGCGTGGGGTCCGGCAACGTCCCGAAGCGCAGCGGCCTGCCCACCCCCTCAAAGATTGCAGCTTGCATGTGGTCTCCTGAATTCCCTACGGCCCGGCCCCCGGGATCGTACCCGGTAGCAGGAACTGCTGTACGGCCACCAGCACGGCCAGCATGAACGTCAGCACCAGGCTATGGACGAAGGTGCGGGCGAATATCTCGCCCTCCCTGCCCCGCAGACCGGTGACCGCCGCGCCGGTGGCGATGTTCTGCGGCGATACCATCTTGCCCATGACGCCGCCCGAGGAATTGGTGGCCGCCAGCAGCACCGGACTCAGGTCCAGGTGCCGCGCGGCCACGACCTGCAGGTTGCCGAACAGGGCATTGCCGGAAGTGTCGCTGCCGGACAGCGCCACCGCAACCCAGCCCAGTAATGGCGAAAACAGCACGAACAGTTTGCCGGTGGAGGCGGCGCCCAGGCCCAGGGTATACGCCAGCCCCGAGTAATTCATGAGGTAGGCCAGCGCGACGATCAGCGTGACGGTGACGGTCGCCAGCCAGATCTGCCGCGCCGTCAGCGCCCAGGTGGCGAGGAACTGCCGCGGCGGGACCCGCAACAGCACGGCGGTCACCACGCAAGCCACCAGCATCGCCGTCCCCGCCGCCAGCGGCTGGAACGACCAGACGGCCGCATACGGCTTGTCATGGTAGAGCGTGATGGCAATGGCATCGTGCAGCTGCGGCCAGGTGATGCCGTGCTGGCCGATGGCGGATACATTCAGCCAGGTCCAGGGCACGATCACCATGACGGCGATCAGCCAGGGCAGCCAGCCCTGCCACGCCGGTACTGCAAGCCGCTGCGCGCGGACCTGGTGCAGCCTGAACCGAGGGTCGGGCGCCGGGCGCCAGAACCGCAGGAACGCCAGCGTCACCAGCAGCGATACCAGCGAGGACAGCACATCCACCAGGGTATAGGCGCCCAGGTTCGCGGCCAGGAACTGCACCACCGCAAAACTGCCGCCGGCGACCAGCAGCACCGGCCACAGGCTGCGCACGGAACGCCACCCGCCGTACAGCATCGTGACGTACGCCGGCAGGATCAGCGCGATCAAAGGCAGCTGCCGCCCGATCATGCCCGCCAGCGCCGTTGTCGGCAGGCCGGTCACGGCGGCCAGTACCGTCACCGGCGTCCCCAGGGCGCCAAAGGCCACCGGCGCGGTATTGAAGATCAGCACGAACGCCAGTGCCGGCAGGGGCTCGAATCCCACCAGGATCAACAGCGAACTGGTGATGGCGACGGGGCAGCCGAAACCGGCGATGCCTTCGAGCAACGCGCCGAAACAGAACCCGACCACCACCAGCACGACCCGGCGGTCATCCGGCAGGTTGGCGATCAGCCAGGCCCGGAACGCATCGAAGCGGCCCGAACACACCGCCAGGTTGTAAAGCAGCAGGCCGTTGAGCACCAGCCACATGACCGGCCACAATGCGAACGTGGCTCCGTTGAGCACCGACTGCAGCGCCAGTCCCGCGGGCATCTGCCACGGCCCCACGGCGATCACCAGTCCCACCACGAGTCCGGCCAGGCTGGCCTTCCAGGCCGGCAGTCGCAACACCCCCAGCAGGCAGATCACCACCAGCACCGGCAGCGCGGCGACCAGCGTCGACCATGCGAGGCTGTGGCCGACGGGAGTCAGCAGCTGGTGGAACATGCTCACCGCTCGCCGGGCGCCAGCAGCACGGCGCGGTCCACGCGGCCGCCCTTGACCACGACTCCTTCGGCGCGCAGCCGCCGGCACTGTTCACGGTAGGCGCTGGAGGCCGGGGGAAAGACGATTTTGCCGCCGGCACCCAACACCCGGTGCCACGGCAGGTTCAGGCCCTCGGGGGCTTCGCGCAGCGCCCGCCCCGCAAGACGCGCCCGGCCGGGCAGTCCCGCCGCCAGCGCCACGCCGCCATAGGTCGATACCCTGCCGCGGGGAATGGCGGACACCGCCTGCCAGAGTGCTTCGAGCACTGCATTCGGGTCCGCGGCACCCTGGCGCCGGGGAGTGGCGCCGGCCCGGCCGAACAACGGATGAACCTTGCGGGAGGAGGCCATGCCCGCAAGGGTAGCAAAGGCCCGGCGCAATGGCCGCCGGGCCGCGCGTCAGTCGATGCTGTAGCCGACCTGGCGTTCGACACGCGCCCGGGAGATCAGGCCACGCACGATCGCGCCGCTGCCGCCATGCTCGACCAGCAGCAGGTGCGTCGCCCCCGGCGTGTTGCGGAAGAACTCCACGACCTGGTGCACCTGTGCGTCGAGCACCGTGCGCAACTCCAGCGTCGGCACACTGTCCCAGGGGGACATGATATGGCGGACTTCGATGTCGGCGTGGCTGTTGAAGCCCAGGTCCTGCAAGGCCCGCATCGGACGCTCGCCCTGGATGTCATAGGACGTGACCAGCCCGGAAATCTGCTCACCCCGCATCACCAGCATGGAGCGCACGTTGGCGCGCTTCATTTCCGCCAGGGCGTGGTCGATCAGGCAGTCCTCCGCCACGGTCACGGGATGCTCCGAATGGAAATCGGTCACCACCTTCATGGCGGCATCGGTGAGCTCGACGCGGGACTCGACCGGGGGCAACACGGACAGACGCGCCGCCGGGGGATGCTTGATCGGGTGCAGTGCGGCGCGCCTGGCGCGGGGCTCAGCGTCCGCCAGATCGGAAACACGGGCCGCGGAGCTATTGGAAGACATCGGCATACAGGGGTCTCCAGCCAGAAATCCAGGTCAGCTACAGCCTAACGCGCACACCGGCAGGCGTTGATGAATTCTTGTCCACCTGCGCGACCCGCGCCATCCGAAGTATGGATAGGACTTATCAACCGTTTGCGCCGGAAGATTCGTGTAACAATCTGTGTAGACCACAGGCCGTGCTTGATTATTTCCACACCGGAACCGCTCGCCCGGCCCTGACCACGACCTTGGCGCCGAACCGCGGCGGAAGATGATTGCCCCATGAAACCCGAGCTGCAATTACTGTGTGAAGTCCGCGCGTCGCTGGAACCCACCACCGTGATCGGCGACACCGCCCACGGGTCGCGGCGGATGGTCGGCATCACCGGGGGCACTTTTGCCGGCCCGCGGCTGCGAGGCCGCGTTTTGACGGGCGCCGACTGGCAATTCTGGCGCAGCGACGGCATTACCGAGCTCGAAGCGCGCTACCTGCTGCAGACCGACGACGGGGTGAATATCGAGGTCAACAACCGTGGCATCCGCCACGGCTCACCGCAAGTCATGCAGCGGCTCGCCAGCGGACAGCCGGTGGACCCGGCACTGGTCTACTTCAGGGCCACCCCGTTCCTGACCGCCCCCAGCGGACCCTACGAATGGCTTAATCGCAGCCTGTACCTGTGCAGCGGCACGCGCCTGCCGGATGCCGTACTGCTATGGTTCTACCAGGTTCTCTAGGGCACCGGCCGCACCAATCCAGGGCACATACGTCCCAGGATCCGCGCGGCCTCGCGTGGCAGGCCGGCGACGCTGACGTCCCGCCCCGCTGAGACAAAGTCCGTGAG
>Ga0153956_1001844_pt1 | contig 17250 bp, 18 predicted proteins | sample TSFL040MetaG_FD_104704 | JGI IMG/M metagenome (GOLD analysis project Ga0153956, IMG submission 104704) | Attine ant fungus gardens microbial communities from Florida, USA - TSFL040 MetaG | ecosystem: Host-associated > Fungi > Mycelium > Unclassified | place: USA: Florida, Wekiwa Springs...
GATGCGAACTTCGGAATTAAAGGGACACTAGCAAGTTTATGATTCTCGTGTGGTTCAGGTTCAGAAGTCCGCTTCACCGACTCGCCGCGATAGTGTGGCGGACTTCTGAACCACCACACTAGGTCGCCGTCCTGCGCTTGCAGGGATTCCGAACGCCTGAGCCATGTTAAAGCCGCCTGCCATTCAGCCAACTGGAACGTCGATTTCCCTTGCGGCGGATCGCCGTCAAGCTCCTGGACCGGAAATGAGTAACGACGAAGGGCGTCCGGGGACTCCCGGCGGTCCGGCGGCTTCGGTCATCACCAAGGTCAAACCGAAGACGAAACGTCCCAGTCTCTATCGCGTCCTCATCCTGAACGATGACTACACGCCGATGGAATTTGTCGTGCACGTGCTGGAGAAGTTCTTCCAGAAGAATGCCGAGGCGGCCACCGAGATCATGTTGCACGTTCATCATCATGGCATCGGCGAATGCGGCGTATTTACCTACGAGATCGCCGAGACGAAGGTGACGCAGGTGATGGATTTTGCGCGCAAGCACCAGCACCCGTTGCAGTGTGTCATGGAAAAGAAGTAGCGCGCCGGCGGGCTGATCGTCCTACCGCCGTTCTTCGTCAGAATAATTCCAGATTTCGGGAGACCCGGGTTGATCGGCGGCTGATTGGCCGCGGCTGCGCGATTCGTTCACAGGAACCGGTCTTCCAACACAGTTGTGCGTAACTATATGTCAAAGGTTGTTGTTGCCTGACCCGGCAGCGGCGATCATGATGGGCGAGGGGCCGAAAGGCGCTGCGAAAAAGGCGAACTTCGGATTCGGGACACTAGAGGACGCGGAATGCCAACTTTTTCTCAAAGCCTGGAACAATCCCTGCACAGAGCGCTCGCGATCGCGAACGAGCGGCATCATCAGTATGCAACGCTCGAGCATCTGTTGCTGTCGCTGATCGACGATTCCGATGCGGCTGCGGTGATGCGGGCCTGCAGCGTCGATCTCGACAAGCTGCGCACGAGCCTCGTCAACTATCTCGAAACCGAATTCGAAAACCTTGTGACGGACGGCGCGGACGACGCCAAGCCGACGGCCGGTTTCCAGCGGGTGATCCAGCGCGCGGTGATCCATGTGCAGTCGTCCGGCCGCGAGGAGGTGACCGGCGCCAACGTGCTGATCGCGATCTTCGCGGAGCGCGAAAGCCACGCTGCCTATTTCCTGCAGGAGCAGGACATGACGCGCTATGACGCGGTGAATTATATCAGCCATGGCATCGCCAAGCGCCCCGGCGTGTCCGAGGCGCGCCCGGTGCGTGGCGTCGATGAAGAGACCGAATCCAAGAACGGCGAGGATGCCAAGAAGAAGGGCGACGCGCTCGAAACCTATTGCGTCAACCTCAACAAGAAGGCGCGCGACGGCAAGATCGATCCGGTGATCGGGCGCAACGCCGAGATCAACAGGGCGATCCAGGTCTTGTGCCGCCGCCAGAAGAACAATCCGCTGTTCGTCGGTGAAGCCGGCGTCGGCAAAACCGCGATCGCGGAAGGCCTTGCCAAGCGCATCGTCGACAGCGAAGTGCCGGAAGTGCTGAGTTCCGCGACGGTGTTCTCCCTCGACATGGGAACGCTGCTGGCGGGAACGCGCTATCGCGGCGATTTCGAGGAGCGGTTGAAGCAGGTGCTCAAGGAGCTCGAAGCTCACCCGAGCGCGATCCTGTTCATCGATGAAATCCACACGGTGATCGGAGCCGGCGCGACGTCCGGCGGCGCCATGGACGCATCCAATCTGCTCAAGCCGGCGCTCGCTTCGGGAACGATCCGGTGCATGGGCTCGACCACCTACAAGGAATATCGGCAGCATTTCGAGAAGGATCGTGCGCTGGTGCGCCGGTTCCAGAAGATCGACGTCAACGAACCGACGGTCGATGACGCGATTGCCATCCTCAAGGGCCTCAAGCCGTATTTCGAGGACTATCACAAGCTGAAGTACACCAACGACGCTATCGAGGCGGCGGTTCAGTTGTCGTCCCGTTACATCCATGATCGCAAGCTGCCCGACAAGGCGATCGACGTGATCGACGAGTCCGGCGCGGCGCAGATGCTGGTCGCGGAAAACAAACGCAAGAAGACCATCGGCATCAAGGAAATCGAAACCACCATCGCGACGATGGCGCGGATTCCGCCCAAGAGCGTGTCCAAGGACGATGCCGAGGTGCTGAAGCATCTCGAGCAGACCCTGAAGCGCGTGGTGTTCGGCCAGGATCGCGCGATCGAGGCGTTGACGGCGTCGATCAAGCTGGCGCGCGCCGGCTTGCGCGAACCGGAGAAGCCGATCGGCTCCTACCTGTTCTCCGGCCCGACCGGCGTCGGCAAGACCGAGGTCGCCAAGCAGCTTGCGGCGTCGCTCGGCGTCGAACTGCTGCGCTTCGACATGTCCGAGTACATGGAGCGGCACACCGTTTCGCGGTTGATCGGCGCGCCTCCCGGCTATGTCGGCTTCGATCAGGGCGGCCTTCTGACAGATGGCGTCGACCAGCATCCGCATTGCGTCGTGCTGCTCGACGAGATCGAGAAGGCGCATCCGGATCTCTACAACGTGTTGTTGCAGATCATGGATCATGGCCGGCTCACCGATCACAACGGCAAGCAGGTCAACTTCCGCAACGTGATCCTGATCATGACCACCAATGCCGGCGCGGCGGATCTGGCGCGTCAGGCATTCGGGTTCACGCGCAGCAAGCGGGAAGGGGACGACCACGAGGCGATCAGCCGCCAGTTCGCTCCCGAATTCCGCAACCGGCTCGATGCCATCGTCTCGTTCGCTCACCTGAACAGCGACGTGATTGGCCGTGTGGTCGAGAAGTTCGTACTTCAGTTGGAGGCCCAACTGGCGGACCGCGACGTGACCATCGAACTGTCGGAACCCGCCAAGGCCTGGCTGGTCCAGCATGGCTACGACGAGCAGATGGGCGCGCGGCCGATGGCGCGGATCATCCAGGAGCACATCAAGAAGCCGCTGGCGGACGAGGTGCTGTTCGGCAAGCTGAAGAGCGGCGGTCATGTCCGCGTCGTCGTGGTCAAGGACGAGGCGGTGGCGGGCGTCGATCTCGAAAAGATCGGCTTCGAGTTCCTCGAAGGACCGGTCACGCCCAAGCCCGAGAAGCTGCCGGGGGCTCGCAAGCGGTCTCCGCCGCGCAAGCCGAAGTCCGGCGGCGGATCGAAGGGGCCGGCCTCGAAGGGGCCGCTCGTCAAGGCCTGACGGACGACCGATCGAAATCGAACGGCCGGCGTTTCGACGCCGGCCGTTTTGTTTGGCTTAAACGAAGTGCCGTAAACGGATCAGTTGCCGAGAAGCTCGTCGATACGGCGCTGGAGCTGCCGTTTTTTCTTTTCACTGATGCGCAGCCGTTCCTCGATATCGGAGTCCGGCAGGCGTATCGCCGTCCCGTCACTGAACGCGACGCCGACGAAATTGTCGCGCAGCCAGATGATGCGGGCGAGAAACGAGCGGCCCTTGCGGGCGATGGTCAACGCCATCCTTTGCCCCGGCGAGGGCCTGGATTTGTCGAATTCGATCTGCGCGCCGTGCTCTGAAAGATTGCGAACCACGCAGTGCCGCGTGGTCTTGCCCTCGTCCAGACTGGCGATGCCGCCGTAAATCACCTTGTCGCGCGCGTGTTCGCGGCGTTCGATCATGTCCATGCCCCGTGTTGATGGCTGGACTGTATCGGTGTTCCCGATGGATGGAAGGCCGGAGCGGACGATAAGAGACGTTAACGTAAATTGGTTCTTCCCGCGGAGAGGGTGATTTGTCGATTGTGCCCGCTACTCCATTCCCGTTCAGGCTGCGCTGTCGCGAAGTCCCCGCGCGATCGCCTTCTGGGCATCGAACTCGCGGCGCCGGCGCGCCAGCTCCGCCGGATTCATCCGGGCGACGTTGTTGTAGTCGGCCTTCCAGGCAGCCTCCGGGCTCCAGCGCAGCGGCGATTGCACGGTGGTCTGCGGACCGGGGGCGGATTCCAGCACCTTCAACGCGAGCTCAAGCGTGAAGGCTTGCGATTCGGCGTCGTGCGGTTTGCCCGCGGAGTTGCCCAGCGGGAAATCGCTGAACAGAAAGCGCGGCACGGCGGCGTGTTCGACGATGTCTTTCGCACATCCCATCACGACCGTCGAAATACCGTCGGCTTCGAGATGCCGCGCGACAAGGCTGACCGTCTGGTGACAGACCGGGCAATTCGGCACCAGCACGGCGGCATCGACATCGTCGGCGCGGCAGCGCGCGAGGATTTCGGGCGCATCGGTCTCGAGGGTCACGCGCTGGCTGCGGTTGGTCGGCGCGCCGAAGAAGCGCGGCGCGACTTCGCCGATCCTTCCCGTTGCGGCGAGACGCTTCAACTGCGGCAACGGAAACCAGGTGCCGCTATCCTCGGCGGCGGTGTGGATCCGGTCATAGGCGATGTGGGAAATGCGGAGGTCGTGATTTTTCGACGTGTCGCCGTCATAGACCTGATAGAACTTTGCGCCGCCGTTGTACGTCGCGCCGGGGCCCTGATCGCCTTTGGCCGGATCGAACGGTGCGGCCGTCGTGATGATCGCGACGCGCGATTTCGCCAGCGGCTTTTTCAGGGGCTGGAACGGTGCGCTCGCGTAATGGGCCCAGCGATACGGCGTATCGTAGCCGATCGCCAGATAGTAGTCGCGCGTCCGCGCTATATAGGGGATCGGCGCATCGTCGTCGGATGCAAATCCAAGGTGATCTTCGGCCGGTGCGGTCATGATCGCTCCCACATGTGCGCCATCACTCCCTGATAGCTAGATCATGGGTTCCACCTGTCAAGCGCCGCGCGCGGTCAACTGATATGAGATCACGCCTGATCGTTGTCGCGCGACGTTCTGTCAGGTGCGGATCGGCGAGGAGACGCGGAGGACGGCGGACGATCTCTGCAATCGCATCCGGCGCGCCGGTGGTGCGTGTCTCGTGCTGCGAAACATGCGCGGGAGAGGGGAGTCAAAGCAAATGGCTGCCGGCTCGACTGCATGTCTGCTGCCTCCATTTGTCGCTCGCCAATGTTCCCGACAATGATATGACCGCGCGTTCACACGCGGCTCTGCTGCATAATCCATGGGTTCAATACGACGGATATCATGCCGTTTCCCGCTCTCGATTCCCCCGCATGGCAGAGCTCCGCGCGCACCTTTGCGTGGGGCATGCGCTCGGTCGGCTCGACCGTGCTGGCGCTGGTGCTGTTTGCGACCTACCTCGGCATCGGCGCGCTGGCGCACGATTCCCGCTTCAGCCTCGGCTGGGTGCTGGCGAGCACCGCGCTGGTGTGGGCCGGGCCCGCGCAGATCATCCTGATTTCGACCCTCGGCTCGGGCGCGACGGCGGTGCAGGCCGCGATTGCGGTCACCGTCAGCGCCATCCGGCTGTTTCCCATGGTGGTGTCTGTCCTGCCATTGCTGCGGACACCGGACATCAAACGCCGTCACTTGATCCTGCCTGCCCATTTCATCGCGGTCACCCTCTGGGTCGAGTGCTATCGGCTGTTGCCGCAGGTGCCGCGCGAGCAGCGTGTGGTCTTCACCGTCGGTCTCGGCTGCTGCCTCGTGCTGGTCAGCCTGGCGGCGACGGCCATCGGATACATGCTGGCGGCCAACCTGCCGCCCACGCTCGCGGCCGCGATCCTGCTGTTGACGCCGCTCGCATTCCTGCTGTCGACCGCGCGCAACGCGAAGCACCTCGTGGACGTGCTGGCGCTCGGGCTCGGCCTCGCGCTCTATCCGCCGGTCGCCATGCTGCATACCGGCATCGATATCCTCATAAGTGGCCTGTCGGCCGGGACGATCGCCTTCGCCGTCCACCGGTGGCGGAGGCGCGCATGAGCGATTTCATCGGCCATTGGCATGCGCTGCTGCTGCTCGTGATCGCGGGTTTTCTGCCGAACGAGATATGGCGGATGCTTGGGTTGTGGTTTGGCGGCGGCATCGACGAAGGATCGGAGTTGCTGGTCTGGGTGCGAGCGGTCGCGACTGCGATTCTTGCAGGTGTGATCGCCCAAATTCTGGTGTTTCCGCCGGGTGCGCTGGCAGCGGTGCCGGGCGTCCTGCGTTACGGTGCGGTGGCAGCCGGATTTGCCGCCTTCCTCGCAACCCGGAAATCGATTTTGATGGGGGTCGTCTGCGGCGAGATCGTGATGCTGGCCGGCCAACGGTGGCTTGGATCGTGATGGAATGACGCCGGGGGGAAATGGCAATGGTTCGTGAGAGCGAGATACGCGCAGGCGAGGTGGCCGTCGACAAGCCGCAGGCGAGGGACGCCGGACTGGTTTTCATCGGCCGCATCCGGACACCCTGGACCTCGCGCATGAAAACCCCGCGTCAGGGCCGTCACGACGGCCCGGTCTGCCGCCTCGAGATTTTCGATCCCTGGAAGCCCGCGTTGCAGGGGCTCGACCTGTATCCGACCCTTGAAGTCATTTATTGGCTGCACCTGTCGCGCCGCGATCTCGTGCTGCAAAGCCCCAGGAATGACGGCGCCACGCGTGGCACCTTTTCGCTGCGCTCGCCGGTGCGGCCCAATCCGCTCGGCACATCGCTGGTCAAGCTGGTGGGCATCGAGGGGGCGACGGTGCTGGTGCGCGGGCTGGATTGTCTCGACGAGACGCCGCTGCTCGACGTCAAGCCGGATCGCTGCGCGTTCACGCCTCTGGCACCGCCGCAGGACGGCGATTTCGAGACCGGCTGATACGGTTCAGGCGTTCGTCAGCGCCGCGATCAGCAGGCGCGCATGCTCTTCCAAAACCTTGGCGTCTTCCTTGCGGCTGGCTGGAGGCAGCAGCGCGACGCCGTCCTTGCGCGGCATCACGTGCATGTGCAGGTGAAACACCACCTGACCGCCGGCTGCTTCGTTGAACTGCTGCACGGTGATGCCGTCGGCCTTGAACGCCGCCATCGCCGCGCCGGCGATTTTGTGCGCGCCGCGCGCCACATGCGCGTAGTCGTCGGGCGAAATATCGAGAATATTGCGTGCCGGAGCCTTGGGGATCACCAGCGTGTGCCCCGGCGAGCGCGGCATGATGTCGAGAAAGGCGAGCACGTGGCCGTCCTCGTACACCTTGTTGCAGGGCAGTTCGCCGCGCAGGATTTTTGCGAAAATATTGCTGGTGTCGTAGGCGGCCATCGTTGCTTCCTCGAATTGTCTGTGCCGGGAGACTAAGGCGTGTCGCCGGCGTCTGTCTTGCGAAACGGGCCTGCATCGGTGAGTTCACGCGCCGCTTCGGCGACATATTGCCGCTCGCGTTTCAGATAGTCACGCACGGCGTGACGGAATCCGGTGTCGACGATGTAATGCGCCGAATAGGTGGTTTGAGGCAGATAGCCGCGAGCGATCTTGTGCTCGCCTTGCGCGCCGGCCTCCACCGTTTTCAGGCCATGACGGATCGCGAAATCGATCGCCTGATAATAGCAGATCTCGAAATGCAGGAAGGGGTGATGCTCGATGGCGCCCCAGTGTCTGCCGAACAGCGTATCCGAGCCGAGGAAGTTGATGGCGCCGGCGATCCAGCGATTGTCACGCCGGGCCATGATGAGCACGACGTCCTTGCTCATGGTCTCGCCGATCAGGGAGTAGAAGGATCGCGTGAGATAGGGCCGGCCCCACTTGCGCGATCCCGTTTCCATGTAGAATTCGAAGAAGGCGTCCCAGACCTCTTCCGTGAGATCGCTGCCGGTGAGGGCGTGGATGGCGATGCCGTTGGCCAGCGCGTCGCGGCGCTCGCGGCGGATGACTTTCCGATAACGGGAGGCGAGGGTGCCGAGAAAATCCTCGAAACTGGAATAGCCTTCATTCCGCCAGTGAAACTGCTGGTCGGTGCGTTGCAGGAATCCGTTCTCGGCGAGGAATGTCCATTCGCGCTCGCGGGCAAAGGTGACGTGAACCGACGACGCCTGCACCGCATCGCACAGACCGATCAGCCCGCCCGCCAGCGCGGTGCCGACATCCGCGTCATTGTCGCCCGGACGGATCAGCAGCCGGGGTCCGGTGGCGGGCGTGAACGGAACCGAGGCCTGAAGTTTGGGATAGTAGTGGCCGCCGGCGCGTTCGTAGGCGTCGGCCCAGCCGCGGTCGAACACATACTCGCCCTGCGAATGCGGTTTCAGATAGCAGGGGACGATGCCGGCGACGGCCCCGTCGCGCCGCGCGATCAGATGGCGCGGCCCCCATCCGGTTCGCGCGCAAGCTGAATTCGATGTCTCAAGTGCGGCGAAAAATGCGTGCGAAACAAAAGGGTTATAGCTCTCCTTTGGATTCGGTCCTGAGCCGGGCGGCGCGATGGCCGGATTGGCGCAGGCATCCCAATCCCCAGCCGAAATCTGGCTGACGGATCCGACGGCTTCGAGCGATATTTCGGGTGATTTCATCGAGGACTTGGTCGTCTCGGCCTGCGATCAGTCATCGCGCGCGGTGACCTCTGCTAGTGTCCCGATTCCGAAGTTCGCAAGCACTTGCAGCAACCTTCGATGCGAACTTCGGAATCAAAGGGACACTGGCAAGTTTATGATTCTCGTGTGGTTCAGGTTCAGAAGTCCGCTTCACCGACTCGCCGCGACAGTATGGCGGACTTCTGAACCACCACACTAGAGGTAGCCACGATGCCGCAGCCGTCAAGGGTCGCGCGGACATCAGAGGTCCGGACGGAACCCTTCAAAGGTCATTTGCCCTGCATATTTTTCGGATCGCGCACGTTGCTCCGGCGTGCGCACAGTCCAGCTCAACAGATTGCAGCCGAACAGGTTTTTCGCGATCCACGGCGCCATCGCGGGAAGGTCGTTCACCCGGTAGGACACAAAATGCGGCCGGGTCCGCGGCAGGTGCCGCAAATGGGTCATCTCGCGGCGCTGCGCCGCCGTCGCCTTGGGCCATTCGGCCTCGGTGTAATGACGTTGCGCCACGATGCCGCGTGGGCGGGAGGGCAGGAGTTCGCGCAGCGCCATCACCTGATCCGGATCGAACGACATGCCGGCCGCGGGGCCATCGTAGGTCGACAGCACCTCCGCCATGCGGGTGACGAGCCGTCGATCGCCGTCGAAATGGGTTTTGACCTCGATCACCAACGGTACGCGGCCGGCGACAAGGGCGCAAAGATCGGCCAGCGACATCATCTTTTCGGACGTGTTCTTGAAGGCGACCTGCCTGAGTTCGGCGGAGGTCATGGACCGCAACGCGCCGGACCCTTCCGTCAGCCGGCCGAGTTTATCGTCGTGATGAACCATGGCTTCGCCGTCGGCGGTGAGCTGAATGTCGGTTTCGATGCTGAAATTCGCCGCCACGGCGGCCTGCATCGCACCCGGCATGTTCTCGACAATGCCGCGGGAGAGATCGTGCAGACCGCGATGCGCGATCGGCCGTGCTGTCAGCCAGTCCGGTGCGCGCATCGGCGTCAGGCGACTTCGAACAGGCCTTCGACTTCCACAGCCGCGCCGGCGGGAAGGGAGGCGACGCCAACCGTGGTGCGGGCGTGCCGGCCCTTGTCGCCGAACGCCGCAACCATCAGATCAGAAGCACCATTCAACACCTTTGGTGCGTCGGCGAAATCCGGCGTGGAGTTGACGAAGCCGCCGATCCGGACAACGCGAACCACTTTGTCGAGATCGCCGAGCGCGGCCTTGATCTGCGCGAGCAGGTTGATGGCGCAACCGCGCGCCGCGGCATTGCCCTGTTCGACCGTGACATCGGCGCCGAGTTTGCCCCTGGCGATCAGCTTGCCGTCGGCATCGAAGCAGACCTGTCCGGAGACGAACAGCAGGTTGCCGCTGCGGACGAACCCGACGTAGTTCGCCACCGGCGACGCCGGATCATGCAGGGTAATACCCTGCGCGGCCAAATTCTGCTCAATCGTTCCTGCCATGTGTGTCCCCGGTCATGAATGCTCGGCCTGAAAAACCCGATCAGGCGGGCTCTATTTCACCCATCGCCCTCGCACATGCAAGCGACGGCCGCGCGGACCGCATCTTCGGAAAATGACCATGCCGCTCAATCGGGAAAACAGCCGGATTGCGCATCAAATTTGCGTTTTTCCGCCGGTCAGCCCTAGTTGCGGCGCAATAGGGCGATGACTATGATTCGACTCGAATTTCACCGAGAGCATCAAATGCACGATCTTTCCCATTGCCCGGCTTTACGATTTCGGATCGGCATTCTCGCCTTGGCGATGACGGCTGCATGTGCGCCAATCTCGGGAAACGCGGCGCAGCCGGTGGCCGGCGTTCCGTTTCTGGCGCATCAGGCGCAGTACGATTTGAGCCTCGTCAAATCGCGCGGCACGTCGGCGGACGGTGCGAGCGGACGGATCCTCTACAGGTTTTCCGGAAATGCCTGCGAGGGGTACACCTCGGAGTACAGACAGGTTTCGGAAATGACCAGCGAGGGAGGCGACACCGTGCTGACCGACTTGCGATCCACAAGCTGGGAGGATGGCAAGGGCCGTAGCTTTCGCTTCAAGATCGCGACCCGGATGAACGATGGCAACAAGAGCCAGGTCGATGGTATCGCCGAACGGTCCGGCGACAAGATCGCTGTGAAGCTGAAACAGCCCGTTGCCAAGACATTCACGCTGGATGGAAACATCGTGTTTCCGACCGAGCAGGTCCAGCGCATCATCGCGGCGGCGAAGCAGGGCAAGTCGCTGCTCGAACTCGCCGTTTACGACGGCTCCGACAACGGCCAGAAGGTCTACGACACGCTTGCGGTGATCGGCAAACCCATTGCCGGCGACAAACCGGGATCGGCGCCGGATCCCTCGACCGCCAGCGATCAGATGAAGAAGCTGACGCGGTGGCCTGTCACCGTCAGCTATTTCGATCGTGAAGCAAAGCCCAATAGCGGTGAACAGACACCGGTTTACGCCATGTCCTTCGAGCTGTTCGAGGATGGCGTCTCGCGCGCGCTCGTGCTCGACTACAACGACCTCGTGCTTTCGGGAACGCTTGGCAAGTTCGACGTCGCCACGGCGAAGGACGTCAAGCCCTGCAATTGAGGAATGTCGGGATTGGGCCGTCTTGCGAAGGGCTTGCGCCGGTCTATTGACGCGGCTTCTCGGGGCCGTCGTAGGCGATGCCCTTGATCACGGCGGTGTTGCCGAATTTCTTGCGGAGGCCGTCCATCGCACGCTCGGCGTGCGCCGAGCGGCGGTCCAGCATGTCGGTATCGTCTGCCTGTGAGCCCGGCCGCAAGGCGCTGACGCCGGCGCCCATCAGGCGAAACGCGGTGCCGTCGATTTCCTTCGCCAGCATCTCGCGGGACGTTGCGAAAATCTTCGACGCGAGCTGGGTCGGGGCGTGAACCGATTGCGAGCGGGTCCGTTGCCGGAAATCGGCGGTCTTCAGTTTCAGCGTGATCGTCGACCCCGCCAGTTCACCGGTCTTCAGTCGCGACGACACTTTCTCGGAGAGGCGCCACAGGATTCGTTCCAGCGTGGCGAAGTCGCGGATATCGGTCTCGAAAGTGGTCTCGCTGGAAATCGTCTTGGCGCCGCGATCCGCGATCACCCGGCGATCGTCGATACCCCGCGCCAGCCGCCAGAGTCTGCGTCCATCCGTCGGAAACTGCTTCATCATTTCGACTTCGTCGGCGCGTTGCAGATCGCCGATGGTGCGAAAGCCGCGCTGCGACAGCCGTTCCTGCGTGGCCGGACCGACGCCGAAGATAAAGCCGACGGGCTTGTCCGCGAGCAGGGTTCGCGCTTCCTCCTGATCGAGGGCGGCGAATCCGCGCGGCTTGTCGAGGTCGGAGGCGATCTTGGCCAAAAACTTGTTGCACGACAGCCCGACCGAGATGGTGATCCCGATATTGCGTTCGACCTCGGTTGCGAACTTCGCCAGCACTTTGGCGGGGATCATGCCGTGGACGCGTTGGGTGCCGCCGAGATCGAGAAAGGCCTCATCGATCGACAGCGGTTCGACCAGCGGCGTCAGCGCCTGCATCGCATGGCGCACCTCGCGGCCGACCCGGACGTATTTCGCCATGTCCGGCGGGACGACGGCTGCTGACGGGCAGAGCGCAAGCGCCTTGAACATCGGCATGGCGGAGCGGACGCCGTAGGTCCGGGCGATATAGCAGGCGGCCGACACCACGCCGCGCTTGCCGCCACCGATGATGACGGGTCTGTCCGCGAGCGCCGGATTGTCGCGTTTCTCGACGGTCGCGTAGAAAGCGTCGCAATCGACGTGGGCGAAGGTCAGCGACGGCAGCGCACGGTGACGGACGATACGCGGAGAGCCGCAGGCGCCGCAGCGAACCGCCGAAAAGCCGAGGTCGCCGAGGCAGTCCCGGCAGAAGCCGCGCGGCTCCCTGGGCGAACCATCCGTCACGGAACCTCACGCTCCCATTGCGCATCCCCCAGGGCCTCCCGGGCGGCCGCGACGGTGGTGGGATGGTGTTGCGATTGTTCGGCGAATGCCGTCACGGTTGCGTCATCGCGCAACACGAAATCGAGCACGCCTGCGAGAAAACCGGGATCGGATGCGGATGCGCGCAGGGTCTCCGGGCCGATCCCGGTTTCGCTGAGGAACCGGCCCAGCCGCTCGGCATCGCCCGCGACGAAGGAAAGCGCCTGAATGGCCACGATTTCAGCTACTTCGCGCGGGTTGCGCACACGCTTTGCCATCGCCGGTATTTGCCTTTCTGTAACCTATCGTCTCTACTTTGAAACCATCATGCCCGAGTCCCCGAAATGTGTTCAAGCAAGTGCCGATCCGCTCGCATAAAGATTGCACCGTCTCTTAACGCCTTTTGAGCAAATTCTGGCGCAAATCTAAGTCCACTTTGCGGATAAGTTTCGGAATGCCTGGGCATGTTTCGCTTACCAGGGTGGATGGGCGTATCGCCGATGGGAGGGCCGGGGTGGCCAAGACCGTGCTGATCGTGGAAGACAACGAGCTCAACATGAAGCTCTTCCGCGATCTGTTGGAGGCCCACGGTTATCAGACCTCGGGGACAAGCAACGGCTTCGAGGCGCTCGACCTCGTCCGCAAGCTGCGCCCGGATCTCATTTTGATGGATATTCAGTTGCCGCAAGTGTCCGGTCTCGATGTGACGCGCTGGATCAAGGACGATCCGGAGCTGCGCGCGATTCCGGTGGTCGCGGTGACGGCGTTTGCGATGAAGGGCGACGAGGAGCGTATCCGCGAGGGCGGTTGCGAGGCCTATCTGTCCAAGCCGATCTCGGTCGGCAAATTCATCGAAACCGTCCGTCGGTTCGTGGGTTAGGAGACGAGATGTCCGCGCGTGTTCTGGTCGTCGACGATGTCCCCGCCAATGTGAAGCTGCTGGAAGCGCGGCTGTCGGCGGAATATTTCGACGTCATGACGGCCTCGAACGGCGCCCAGGCGCTGGATATCTGCGCGCGTGCCGAATGCGACATCATCCTGCTCGACGTCATGATGCCGGACATGGACGGATTCGAAGTCTGCCGCCGGCTCAAGGCCGATCCGGCAACCCATTTCATTCCGGTCGTCATGGTGACCGCGCTCGACAGCCCCGCGGATCGCGTGCGCGGGCTCGAGGCCGGCGCCGACGATTTCCTGACCAAGCCGGTGTCGGACGTGGTTCTGATCGCGCGGGTTCGCTCGCTGACCCGGCTCAAGATGATGACGGACGAGCTGCGCATGCGCGCCATCACCTCGCTCGAAATCGGCGTGCAGACGCCGGAGCGCAACGCGGTGGCCGACGCAGGAAAGGGCGGGCGAATCCTGCTGGTCGATGACCGCGCCTCGTCCTATGAGCGGCTGGCGCCGGTGCTGAGCTCCGAACATGCCGTCGACGTCGAAACCAACCCGTCCGAGGCGCTGTTTCATGCCGCCGACGGCAATTACGATCTTCTGATCGTCTCGCTCGGGCTGGAAAATTTCGATGGCCTGCGGTTGTGCAGTCAGGCGCGTTCGCTGGAGCGCACGCGCCACGTGCCGATCCTCGCCATCGCCGATGCCGACAGCAACGCGCGGCTGCTGCGCGGCCTCGAGATCGGCGTCAACGACTACCTGCTGCGGCCGGTCGACAAGAACGAACTGCTGGCGCGGGCGCGAACCCAGATCCGCCGCCGCCGCTACACGGATCATCTGCGCGACAACGTCCAGAACTCGATCGAAATGGCGATCACGGATGGGCTGACCGGACTGCATAACCGCCGCTACATGGAAAGCCATCTGGCGGCGCTGGCGGAGCAGGCCTCGCTGCGCGGCAAGCCGCTGGCGCTGATGATGCTCGATATCGACTACTTCAAGTCGATCAACGACGGTTACGGCCACGACGCCGGCGACGACGTGCTCCGCGAATTCGCCGTGCGCATTCGCAAGTCGATCCGCGGTATCGACCTCGCTTGCCGGTACGGCGGCGAGGAATTCGTGATCGTGATGCCGGAAACCGATCTGCACGTCGCAGGCATGGTGGCCGAACGGCTGCGCCGCTCGATCGCGGGCGAGCCGTTTGCGGTTCACAAGGGCACAAAGCGGATCGACGTGACCATCTCGATCGGGCTGTCGATCCTCGAGCGCAAGGGCGAGCCGGTCGCCGACCTCCTCAAGCGCGCCGATACCGCGCTCTATCGCGCCAAGCACGATGGCCGCAACCGCGTCGTGGCCGCCGCGGCGTGACCTGTCCGGCGGTTCGCCCAATCAAGGCGGGCGGATCGATTGTCTGAGCCCATCACTTGAGCACACGCCTGATGGCTCCCGTCTTCGAGAACGGTATGGGGGTCTGCGGGTTTGCCGCTTGACTCCGGCGCCGCCGCGCAGGTCTGATTGCACAGATACGTCCAATCGAGAGCGATCGCGGCGCCGCAGGTAATCCGGTCGCAAATCGTAAAAGGGGATGAGAGCGATGGCCTTGCTGCGAGCCCTCCGGCCTTCGCTTCCGATTCTGATCGGTGCGTCGCTGATGCTCAGTCTCAGCATGGGCCTGCGCCAGAGCCTCGGCATTTTCCTGCAACCGTTGACCCGCGACGTTGCGATCTCGGTCTCCGATTTCACGCTGGCGATCGCGGTACAAAACCTGGCGTGGGGATTCTTGCAGCCATTCGCCGGCGCGTTCACCACGCGCTACGGCTTCCGGCCGGTCATGATGGTGGGCGCGCTATCGTATATCGCGGGCCTCGCGCTGATGGCGACAGCCCACGGCTTGTTCAGCATCATGATCGGGGCGGGCGTTCTGATCGGAATGTCGCTTGCCTGTACCGCCGCCGCCATTGCGATGTCGGTGACGACGCGCGCGGTACCGGTGACGGTGCGCAGCACGGTACTCGGCATGGTCTCGGCGGCGGGATCGTTGGGAGCGTTGATGGCGGCGCCGCTCGGCCAGATTCTCAGCGAGGGCTACGGCTGGCGCACCGGAGTCGCCGGGTTCGTGATCCTGTCGCTGCTGCTGCTACCGGCCGCGTGGTTCGCCGGCAAGGTCGACGACATTGCGCTGCCGAAGCCCTCTGCCGACGAAATCGGAAACACCTCGGCGAGCGTCGCGGTCAAGACCGCGTTCGCCAACCCATCGTTCATCGTGATGACATGCGCCTATTTCGTCTGCGGGATGCAGCTCGTCTTCCTCACCACGCATCTTCCGTCCTACCTTGCGATCTGCGGCATGAATCCGATGCTGAGCGCGGAGGCATTGGGCGTGATCGGCGGTTTCAACGTGCTGGGCAGTTTGTTCTTCGGTTGGGCCGGGCAGCGCTGGAACAAGCTCGCGCTGCTTGGCGGCATGTACATCACCCGATCGCTGGCGCTCGCGGCTTATTTCATTCTGCCGCCGACGCCGGAAACGACGCTGCTGTTTGCCGCCGTGATGGGATTCCTGTGGCTCGGCGTCAGTCCGCTGGTGGCTGGCGCCGTGGCCGAGATGTTCGGGCTGAAGTGGCAGGCGATGATCCAGGGACTTGCCTTCATGAGTCACCAACTCGGCAGCTTTCTCGGCGCTTACGGCGGAGGCGTGCTCTACGACGCCATGGGCTCCTACAATCTGGCCTGGAGGGTCGGCGTCGCCGTGGGGCTGTGCGCGGGCGTGGTTCAGCTTGCGTTTGCCCTGATCCGGCCCTCCGAGCCGCCGCTGGTCCTCGCGCGATAGGAGCGCGGCCAGATCAACCCGACGTCGCTGCGCGGGTCTGAGTCAGACTTATAAATGCGTTCTGGCCGTCGGGAGCGACCAGCGCGACGGTGGCGAGACGCGATGGACGCGCGTGTCGTATGTCTGCGAAACCGGCTGTGCCGAGCAGTTTGCGGGCCGGGCCATGCGTGCGCGCATGAACGCGTCAGCGCCGGCGGACGCGAGTTGTCCGTGTATCCTGAGAGTGTCGAGCGTGCAGGCGAGGGCCGTGGCGCTCGGCTGGGTTCCGGTCGCGTCGCAGCTCCAGCCGGTCAAATAGACGGCGGGGTTGTCGAAGCGCGATCGGAAGGCGAGACATTGCTTCCAGCGCCCGTCGGCATCGACGCGCATCTCCATCGCGCGCACGGCGCCGAAGCGGGTTTCGAGATCGTAGAAATTCGGGAACATGACTGCGCGTGCGTCGCCCAGCAAACCGGTTTCCCGCAAGCTCGCGCCAAACTGTAAATCAGGCGCGGCGCCGCCGGGCGGAAGAATCATGGCGACCGTCAGATCGGTGGAGCGATTGTGCGGCATTCCATAGTGAATCACCTCGGCGCGGCCCAGCCTGCCGCCGGCGAGAACCTGACCGGTTACAGGCAGGTGCGCGAGACTGCCGTCCGTGAGGCCGAAGGCCGGTTTGTCGTCGATGGTTTTGACGCGAATATTCGATGCCCAGATAATCACCATCCCGACCATGCTGAGGACGATGGCCGCCACGAGATAAAATCCGTAGCGGATCAGCGCCCCCGCAACCGTAAGGATGGATGAGAACCATCCGGTCGTCACCGTATCGATGTTGCCGCGGACGGGCAGGGGACTCTCCTCGGAGGGGATGCTCATGTCCGGGTTTTTGGCACAAAACCGGCGTGTTTCCAGTTAAGCGCGCGCGTCCCTTGATCCCAAATCGTTCCCAGCGTGAATAAGCACTTACCCCGATCGTAAAAATCCGGCCGTGCTGCAAGGCGCGCCGTACGCGCCAACGCAAAACGGAGCCGCGAGGGCTCCGTTGATTTTCTCTCGTGTGGTGGTTCAGAAGTCCGCCACACTATCGCAGCGAGTCGGTGAAGCGGACTTCTGAACCTGAACCACACGAGAATCATAAACTTGCCAGTGTCCCTTTAATTCCGAAGTTCGCA
>Ga0153956_1001845_pt1 | contig 17220 bp, 18 predicted proteins | sample TSFL040MetaG_FD_104704 | JGI IMG/M metagenome (GOLD analysis project Ga0153956, IMG submission 104704) | Attine ant fungus gardens microbial communities from Florida, USA - TSFL040 MetaG | ecosystem: Host-associated > Fungi > Mycelium > Unclassified | place: USA: Florida, Wekiwa Springs...
GGATCGCCGGCACCTACGATCCCGATCTCAACACGACCTATTGGGGCGTGGCCCAGACCAAACCGTGGTTCCGCGCCAGCCGTAAGTCGGGCGATGCCGCCACGCTCTATTCGACCTCGACACTGGCGCTCGATCCCGACACGGGCAAGCTGAAATGGTATTTCCAGCACATGCCGGGCGAGAGTCTGGATTTGGACGAAGTGTTCGAGCGCGTGCTGATCGACCATGGCAACCAAAAGACTGTGATGACCATCGGTAAGCCCGGCCTGCTGTGGAAACTGGACCGGGTCGCCGGCAAGTTCCTCGCCGTGGAAGAGACGATGTTCCAGAATGTCTTCGCCGACATCAATCACCAGACCGGCGAACTGACCTATCGCAAGGATATCATCGACCAGAAGACCAACCAGTGGCTGTCGTCCTGCCCCGGGCCGGAAGGGGGGCATGACTATCAGGCCACCAGCTATGATCCCGACGACGACTTGATGGTGATCCCGCTCAGCCAGAGTTGCGTGATGATCCAGGGTCACGATGTGGACATGAAGCTGGGCGGCGGCGGCACGGCGGCGTCGCAAAAATTCTTCTTCATGCCCGGCACGCATCAGAACATGGGGCGGTTGTCAGCTTGGCGCACCAGCGACATGAAGGAAGTCTGGTCTTGGCAGCAGCGCAGTCCGTTCCTGTCGGCCGTGCTGTCGACCGGCGGCGGGTTGTCGTTCGTGGGTGATTTCGACCGCAACCTGAAGGCCGTCGATACCAAGACAGGAAAAGTGGTGTGGCAGACCCGGCTGGGGAATACGGTGCAAGGTTATCCGGTCAGCTTCAGCCTGGACGGCAAGCAGTATATCGCCGTAGCCACCGGCTTGGGCGGCGGCAGCCCGCAGCAGAAGCCGACGGCGCTGCTGGACGAGGTACATCGCGCCGCCACCGGCAATGTGCTGTATGTCTTCGGACTTCCCGATTAGAGCGCGCTGTTGTTCGCCAGCATGTGGACCGCGACTGTCGCCAGTTCGCCGTGCACGGCCTTGTACCAATACGGTGTGTTGGCGGGGACCATGATGTAGTCGCCTTTCCACCAGTGACGCAGGTGCAGCCGCCGGCAACCACCTCGATCAGTTCGGCTTCCAGTGATGTATTGTGGGTGGGGTGTCGCCACTGCGACATTCCGGCGGCACCGGATAGCCTGGCGCCGATACCAGGACCTTTACGGTGTTGCCGGGTTTGTGCGCCGCTCGGGCTTCGGCGCCGGTTGGGCAAGCGCGGGCAGGGGCGCCAGCAGCATGGCCAGAACGAGCGGTTTCTTCATCGCATCCTCCAAAAGAAAAGGGCCGGTGTTTCCACCGGCCCTTTTGCTGTTACTGCCGCGCGCCGGCCGTGGCGTCGAAATTGTGCATGCCCTCCGGCCGTGGATTGATGGCGATTCGGGTGGACATCCCATTGCCCGCCCAACTGGCACGATGCCAGCGACCTTGCGGCGCATAGACGATGTCGCCCACGTCGGCGGTGAAGACCGGCATGCCCTCCATCTTGTAGTCGATCTGGCCCTCGGCCACGACCCAGAACTCATTATAGTCAATATGGAAGTGACCCTTGTTGGTGTCGGGTGGCGTCGGCGTGCCGTGGCCGCGAATGATATTCATGAAGTTATTGTCGTCCTTCACAAAAGCATGATCCCCCGGCTTGGGCTGTGTGGTTGCGTTCACATAGTCCTTGAGGAAGTCGACATAGGGCTTGGAATTGCCATAGGGCTTTGGCGGCGTGCGATAGCTGACCAGCACATAAGCCTTGCCCTTGGCGGTCGGCGCTGGACCGGCATCATCCTTGCCGGTGGCCGGATAGAGCGGCGTGCGGTTGGCGTGTGTCACTTCGAAGCGCACTGAAGGTTCGTTGCCGATTGTCTCCAGCGAATAGGGCGTGCGATAGGGTACCTGCACCAGGAAGCCCTTGGTTGCCACGAACGGCTCCTGCCCCTGGATGGCGAAGCGGACCGATCCCGAGGCGATGTACCAGAACACCGGATCATCGGCCCAGAACTGGGTCTTGGTCTTCCCGCCCGGCGCCATCTGAATGTAATCGGCGGCATAGTCGCGGTCGCGCACGATGGGCTGCACCCAGTTCTTCTGGTCCTTGTGGGCGGCCAGTATCTCGGACAATCGCCAGATCGGCTTGTTGGGCTTTTTCCATTCCGTCAGTGGCACCGGCTTTGGCGACCAACTGTACCAGACGTTTCCAACGGGCTGTGCCGGTGCGGGCAGGGCGGCGATGGTGATCGCGGCCACCATAAGCTTGAACTGGAACTTCATCTTCACTCCCCAATGGTCTGTTTTGATTGCGGTAACAATGTCTGATCCCAAGCCCCGCGACAACTGCGCAATCGCTGCAACTTATGTTAAAGTGCCACTGGCAACTTTCCGGGAGGGTCGCATGAAAATCCGGTTGGTTCTGATCCTGGCGTTGGCGACATTGCCTGCTCAATCCCAGACCATTGTCTCACGCGGCATAGGCCTTGCTCATGATTGCTTCACGATCGCCAAGTCCGGCCGCGACCCGCGCGGCGGCGTGGACACCTGCAACCAGGCGTTACGCGAGGAAATGCTGACCATCAAGGACAAGGCCGCGACCTATGACAATCGCGGCGTGATGCTGGACCGGCTGGGCCGGACCGAGGCGGCATCCGACGACTTCAACGCCGCGATCCGGCTGGACCCGACCCTGGGCGACCCGTACGTCAACCTGGGCTCGATGATGATCAAGCAGCGCAAGCTGGCCGAGGCGCTGGACCACATCAACAAGGGCCTGGACCTGGGAATGAGCTTTCCCCACATCGGCTATTACGACCGCGCCGTGGCCGAGCAGCTGATGGGCCGCTACAAGGACGCCTATTACGACTACAAGAAGGTTCTGGAGCTGGAGCCGGCCTTCGTCCAGGCCGGCGAGCGCCTGAAGGATTTCACCGTCATCCGCACGCCCAAACCGGGCTGACGCCGCGCGGATGGAGGAGGGATTTCGCCGGCCGTTCCTCCAGCCCGCGTCAGGGTTTTGCGCGGGACAGCGGCGGGAAATCCTTGTCCCCATCTTCCTGTCCCGCCGGTATCGCGCCAGCATGACATGGCCTGCCATGAGCGGAGACGTTCCGGACGTCTGAAACGGGTGGCAGGCCGGCGTCGCGAGTGACGTGCCGGGGTGACGAACCGGCCGGACCTTTCGTGGCCGTTCCTTGAATCCTCCCGGGCGGACCCACGGACGCGGGGCCGTCTACGCAGGAGCGCCAGACGTTGGCGCGGCGCCCAGCACCCGATACGTCGGGCCGCTGGCGGACCGGTCCCGCAAGGACCGGACTGGTCGGAGATGATCCGTGAAGCGCTGGTCGGAGCTTGGAACGGTCGAAAATCGCCGGGCGTGACCGGGCCGAAAGGCCCAAGCAGGCTTCCGAAAGGAAGTTGCCGCTGTGAAAAGCAGCGGACGAACCAACATGGCCGCCTTCGCGGTCCCGGTCACGCCATCTCCGCTATGTTCGCGGCGCGCAGGCGCGCGTGCTGTTTGACAGGTGAATCGAAGACCGCACGGGCCCCAAAAGCCCACCAAACCCGGCCATCCGGTAGAATTATTTCCCATAATATTACTTATACGAAAAATTGAACCATGACCGAAAGCGGTCAGAACGGCCTCTGCCCCTGAATGTTGCCCGGCATCCAGTAGCGGCAGACCAGATAGTCGGTGCCGTCCCGGCTGGCCATCGCGCAGCCCAGCCGCGTGGTCTGGCGCCACATGATCTGTGTGTAGTGACCGACATCGTGCCATCTGCCGTTGCGGGCGACCAACGGGAACGCGCCGTCCCGGAAATCTACTTTCTCGCCGATCCAGTCGCTGACCATGGCGGTCACGCCCAGATTGGTTTTGACGCATGCCACCATGCTACAGGGCCTTGCCAGAACCGGCCATGCCCCCTCCAATCCGGCCATGACCACACCCGACCTGAAACCCGGCCGCGACATCGCTTTGCTGCTGGAGGTGATGAAGCGGCTGCGCGCCCAATGCCACTGGGACAGCGCCCAGACCTTTGACACCATTGCGCCCTACACCATTGAAGAAGCCTATGAAGTCGCCTCGGCCATCGCCGACAAGGACATGAAGGCGTTGCCGGGCGAGTTGGGCGACCTGCTCTTCCAGGTCGTATTCCATGCCCGCATGGCCGAGGAAGCCGGTCTGTTCGACTTTGGCGATGTGGTCCAGGCCGTTACCGCCAAGATGATGGCCCGTCATCCGCATGTCTTCGGCAATGAGATGGCAAAGGCCGATGCCGGCAGCCAGAAGGATTTCTGGGAAAGGCTGAAGGAAGCCGAGCGCGCCGCCAGGGGCCAGACCGGGCTGCTGGACGATGTGGCGAGCGCCCTGCCCGCCCTGATGCGCGCCGAGAAGCTCCAGCGCCGCGCCTCCACGGTGGGTTTCGACTGGCATGACGCCAATCTGGTGGTTGAAAAACTGGCCGAGGAAGCCCGCGAGATCGTCCAGGCCCAGACCCAGGCTGAACGCAAGGATGAGGTCGGTGACCTGCTGTTCGTGGTCGCCAACCTGGCTCGACACCTCAAGGTGGACCCGGAAGCGGCCTTGCGAGCCGCCAACGCCAAGTTCACCCGCCGCTTCCGGCATATCGAGGCGGCTTTGGGGCCGCGGCTGGGCAGCGCCAGCCTGGATGAGATGGAAGCGCTCTGGCAGGAGGCCAAGGCACGGGAGAAATCCCGTACTTAGAGGTTAATCTGAGGATTGTCTGTCAACACCCTGCTCTATAGTAATTTTCTTGGAGAACCGATTTTCGAACCGGCCCAGATCGGCGGGGTGAATGCGCAGGGACAGGCTGATCTTTCCCGCCCGGTCGCGCCGTTCCAGCACTTGGGCGTGGCGATAGGCGAAGGCCAGCGCCCCGCCATCGGCGGCGTCCAGCTTCAGCGACAAGGTGATGTTTCCGCGTGTCACGGCGGTCTCGAAGGCGTCCAGAAGGGCTGGAATGCCCTCGCCGGTCAGCGCCGACACCGCGACGGTCCGGCCCCGCCGCGCCAACAGCCCGTGTGCCTGGTCCGGCTCCAACAGGTCGATCTTGTTCAGCACCTCCAGCATGGGCCGGTCGGGCGGCACGCCCAGTTCCGCCAGCACCTTCAGCACATCGGCCTTCTGGGCCTCGGTCTCGTCATGGGCGGCGTCGCGGACATGGACGATGACATCCGCCTCCAACACCTCTTCCAGGGTCGCCCGGAAGGCGGCAACCAGTTCGGTCGGCAGGTCGGCGATGAAGCCCACCGTGTCGGACAGGATGATCCGGGTGCCCTTGGACAGCGTCAGGCCCCGCATGGTGGGATCCAGGGTGGCGAACAGCAGGTCCTTGGCCAGCACCCCGGATTCGGTCAGGCGGTTGAACAAAGTGGACTTGCCGGCATTGGTGTAGCCGACCAGCGCCACCACCGGAAACGGCACTCGCTTGCGCGCCTGGCGGCCCAGCGACCGGGTGCGTTTGACCTTCTCCAGTTCGGCCTTGATGCGCACGATACGCTCGGCGATCAGGCGGCGGTCGCTTTCGATCTGGCTTTCGCCGGGACCGCCCAGGAAGCCGAAGCCGCCGCGCTGGCGCTCCAGATGGGTCCAGGACCGCACCAGCCGCGAGCGCTGATAGTTCAGGTGCGCCAGTTCGACTTGCAGCGTGCCTTCCCGCGTCGCGGCCCGCTCGCCGAAGATTTCCAGAATGACGGCGGTGCGGTCGAGCACCTTGCTCTTCCAGGCGGTTTCCAGGTTGCGCTGCTGCACCGGCGTCAGATGCGCGTTGACGATGATGACGTCGGGTGCATATTCGCCGGCCAGGGCGGCGATCTCCTCCACCTTGCCGGTGCCCAGCAGGGTCGCCGGCGTGGGCCGGGCCAGCGGCGCGGTTTCGGCCACCACCACGTCCAGATGGATGGCGGCGGTCAGTCCGACCGCTTCCGCGAGCCGCGCATCCGCGTCGCGCAAGGCACGTTCGCCCGCCCCGCGCTTCTTCGGTTCGACATGGATGACGAAGGCCTTGCTTGCCAAACTCAGCCTTCGGCCGGCTCGTCCTGCAGCTGGATCGGTCCCATCGGCATCACCGTCGAGATGGCGTGCTTGTAGACCAGCTGGCTCTGGCCGTCGCGGCGCAGCAGGACGCAGAAATTGTCGAACCAGGTGATGTTGCCCTGGAGCTTCACGCCGTTGACCAGGAAGATGGTGACGGCGCTCTTGGATTTGCGGACCGCATTAAGGAACGTGTCCTGAAGGTTCTGTTGTTTCTCGCTCATGGGTTCGCCCACTGTTTCAGTGGCGCGCGGAAGGGCCCGCGAACCACACCTTGGCAATCAGTGTATCGGATTGCTGCAATTGCGAAAGGGGGTTCCTGGGGCTTTTTCAATCCGTTTTCATACCCGTTTTGGCTGCATACAGATCATGGATCCGGCGCGTGAGATCGCCGGGACGGCCGTCTCCCACCTGCCGGCCGTCAACGGAGACGACCGGCACCGCCGCGCCGGTGGCCGAGGTGATGAAGGCCTCCCGCGCCGCTTTCGCTTCGGCCACGGTGAACTTGCGCTCCGCCACCGTGATCCGGGCCTCGGCCATCGCTTCCAGCATCACCCGGCGGGTGACGCCCGGCAGGATGTGGTTGGAGAGTTCGCGGGTGATCACCGTGCCGTCCCGGGCGACGATCCAGGCGTTGGTCGAGGCGCCCTCGGTGACATAGCCTTCCCCGTCCACCAGCCAGGCCTCGAACGCACCCGCCGCCCTGGCCGCCTGCTTGGCCATCAGGTTGGGCAGAAGCTGCACCGTCTTGATGTCGCAACGCCCCCAGCGGATGTCGGGCTGGGTGGAGACGCCGATGCCCTGCTCCATCCGCTTCGCCAGGCCCGCCATGTCCTGGGTCCGCATGGTCAGGATCAGCGTCGGCTTCATCGGCGTCCTGGGCGGAACATGGTCGCGCCGCGCCGCCCCGCGCGTCACTTGCAGGTAGAGCAGCCCGTCACGGATGCGGTTGCGCGCGATCATCTCGCGCATCACCAGCTTCAGGCTGCTGCGGCCCATCGGCATGGCGATGCCGAGTTCGCGGCATGACCGCTCCATGCGGTCGAGGTGCGGCTCCTCGTCTACGGCCACGCCGGCGATGACGTTGGTGACCTCATAGAGGCCGTCGCCCAGTTGCAGGGCGCGGTCCTCGACATGCACGCCCGCCAGGGCATGCGGCAGGTAGCGGCCGTTGACATAGGCGATGCGGCCCGGCACGCCGCGATGCTGCCATTTGGGGATAGCATGGCTGGTCACAGGCCGCGCCCCGCGAAACAATCGAACGCCGGCGCGGCGGCGGACGCACGATATTTGTTTTGCGGTTTTGCCCGCACCCCCCTCCCCCCTGGGAGGTCCGCCGTCACGATTTCAATCCCTTGCGCCATCGCCTGTCCACACATCGCATCTCACGCGCCATTATACCATGCCGCGAAAGCAGGGGGACAAGCCGGGCGTGGACAAGCAGGACAGGCGAGTCAGTTCGGGAAGCTTTGCGCCGAGCCCACGCCCAGCGATTTCAGCTTCCTGTGCAGCGCCGAGCGTTCCATGCCGATGAAGGCGGCGGTGCGGCTGATATTGCCGCCGAAGCGGTTGATCTGGGCCATCAGGTAATCGCGCTCGAAGATTTCCCGCGCCTCGCGCAGCGGCAGCGAGATCACCAGGTCGCCGCCCTTGTTGCCGCCATTGCCCAGGTCGGTGGGCAGCAGGTCGGCGGTGACGGCCTCGGTGACATCGTCGCTGGCGAGGATCAGCAGCCGCTCGACGATGTTGCGCAACTGGCGCACATTGCCCGGCCAGCCATGGGTTTGCAGCACCGCCATCGCGTCCTCGCCGATCTGGCGCATCGGCAGGCCGCCCGCCGCCGACAGCCGCTTCATGAAATGCGCCACCAGCACGGGAATGTCGTCGCGGCGCTCGGCCAGCGAGGGAATCCGCACCGGCACCACATTGAGGCGGTGATAGAGGTCCTCGCGGAAGCGGCCGCCTTCGGTCTCGGCCCGCAGGTCGCGGGTGGTGGAGCAGATCACCCGCGCATCCACCTGGACGCGGGCCTGGCCGCCGACGCGGGTGAAGGTCTGGTCGATCAGCACCCGCAGGATCTTGCCCTGCGTCTCCAGCGGCATGTCGGCCACCTCGTCCAGGTAGAGCGTGCCGTTATGCGCCAGTTCGAACAGGCCGGTCTTGCGCGGGCCTTCGGCGCTTTCCACGCCGAACAGTTCGGCTTCCAGCCGGTCCGGCTCCATGGTGGCGCAGTTGATGGCGACGAAGGCGTTGCCGGCGCGGCGCGAGCGGGCATGGATCAGCCGCGCCGCCACTTCCTTGCCCGATCCGGCGGGGCCGGCGATCAGCACCCGGCTGTTGGTGGGCGCGATCTTGTCGATCAGGACGCGCAACTGGGCGATGGTCGGCGAATTGCCCACCAGTTCGCCTTCGTCGCCGGCCTTGAGCTTCAGTTCCGCCACCTCGCGCTTCAGGCGCGCGGATTCCAGGGCGCGCTCCACCACATGCAGCAGGCGGTCGGCCTTGAACGGCTTTTCCACGAAATCGTAGGCGCCCTTCTTGATCGAGGCGACGGCGGTTTCGATGGTGCCGTGGCCGCTGATCATCACCACCGGCAGGTCGGGCTGTTCGCGCTTGATGGTCTCCAGGATCTCGATGCCGTCCAGCCGCGAGCCCTGCAGCCAGATGTCCAGCACCACAAGCTGCGGGCGGCGGGCGCGGATCGCGGTCAGCGCGGAATCGGCGTCGCCCGCGACGCGCGTGGTATAGCCCTCGTCCTTGAGGATGCCCGAGATCAGGTCGCGGATGTCCTCCTCGTCATCCACGATCAGGATCTCAGACGCGATCAGCGATCCGTTTTTGCTCACTCTCGGCTCCTTTGTCGTTCTTCTGCGCGAAGGGGAAGGTCAAGGTGACCTCCGCCCCTTCTCCGCCCTCCACGTCGGCGAGGCTGATGTCCCCGCCATGGTCTTCCATGATCTTGCGCACGATGGCCAGGCCCAGGCCGGTGCCCTTGGCCCGGGTCGTGACGTAAGGCTCGGTCAGCCGGTGCTTGTGCTCCGGCGGCAGGCCGATGCCGTTGTCGGTGATGCGGTAGGCGAAGCTGGCGCCGTTCGGCTCCAGCGCCACGGCGATCCTGCCGGGCTGGTCGTCGCCCCTGGCGATGCGCGCGGCGATGCCCTCGCCCGCATTCTTCAGCACATTGGTCAGCGCCTGGCTGATCAGGCGGCCGTCGCCCTCGAACCACACCGCCTCCCTGGGCGTGGCGGTGGAGAAGGTGACGGACGGGTTGGCGACGCGTTGCAGGAACAGCGCCTGTTGCAGCAGTTCCTGGGCATTCTCGCGCCGCATGACGGGCGTGGGCATGCGCGCGAAGCTGGAGAATTCGTCCACCATGCGGCCGATGTCGCCGACCTGGCGCACGATGGTGTCGGTGCATTGCTGGAAGACTTCGGGGTCGGTGGTGATCTCCGAGGCGTATTTGCGTTTCAGCCGCTCGGCGGAAAGCTGGATCGGCGTCAGCGGGTTCTTGATCTCATGGGCGATGCGGCGCGCCACGTCGGCCCAGGCGGCGGTGCGCTGGGCGCCGACCAGATCGGTGATGTCGTCGAAGGTCAGGACGAAGCCGTCGGCGGTGCCGTGCTCGCTCGTCACCTGCACCGACAGCATGCGCGGCGATCCGGCGCGCTTGATGGTGACCTCGCCGCCGGCGCGGCCCGCCGGTTCGCCCATGGCGCGCAGGATCAGCGGCGCCAGTTCGGGCACCGCGTCGGAATAATGGCCGCCTTCCATGTCCTCCGGCGCGGCGTTCAGCAGCCGGGCGGCGGCGCGGTTGACGATGGTGATGCGGCCGTCATGGTCGATGCCCACCACCCCGGCGCTGACGCCCGACAGCACGGTTTCGGTGAAGCGGCGGCGCGCCTCGTTCAGCCGGTTGGCGGTGACCAGGTCGCTGCGCTGGGCCGACAACTGCTCGGTCATGCGGTTAAAGGCGACGCCCAGGGTGCCCAGTTCGTCGTCGTCGCGCTCCACATGCACCTGGGCGGAGAGATCGCCTTCCGAGACTTTTCCGGCGGCGTCGATGAGATTGGAGATCGGCCGCACCAGCCGGTTGGCCGCCCACAGGCCCGACCAGATCGCCGCCAGCAGCATCACCAGCGTCACCATGCCGTAGAGCAGCGCGAAGATGACCTGCAGCTTCCAGCGATTCTGCTCCAGCTGGTGGTATTCGCTGACCGCCCCCTTGTTGCGCTGGTAGTAGCTGAAGGCGGCGGGATCGACCACGCGCACGATCAGCAGATAGGCGTCCTTCATCGAATCCAGGTGGATCAGGGCGCGCACCAGCCCGGTCCTGGCGTCGGCGCCCGCCACCGGACGGCCATGCTGGGCGTCGGCCAGGTCGGCGGCCGAGGGCACCAGCGTGTCGGTGTATTTCAGCTTGGAGGACGAGCCCAGCAGCGTGCCGTGGGAATCCACCAGGAAGGAGCCGACCAGGCCGCGGTCGCGGGTCATCAGTTCCAGCTTGGTGAACATGCGGCCCAGGTCGATGCTGCCGCGGGGATCGCGCAGGGAGCGGTCGAGCTGGATGCCGTCGGCGATCTCGGCGGAATCGATGATGATGCGGGCGAACTGTTCCTTCACATACTGGCGGGAGATGTTGACAGAGACGTCCAGCGCGGTGCGGACATTGGAGGAGAACCACGCCTCCATGCCGACATTCAGCGTCACCGAGGCGAAGATGGCGACCAGGATGGCGGGCACGATGGCGATGGCGGAGAACCAGGTCACCAGCCGGGCATGCAGCTTGGCGCCGGCATGGCCGGACCGCCGCGTCGCCCACAGCCGCGCCAGCCGCCAGGCGATCAGCGCCGCCAGCGACAGCGCCAGCGCCAGGTTGACGATCAGGAGCGCGATCAGCCCGGTCTGTCCCACCGAGACGCCGGCCAGGCCGGTCAGCAGCGCATAGGTGACGCAGCCCGCCAGCACCGCCAGGATGGCGACGCCGAACGCCGTCTGCGACGGCCGCGACACCGTGCGCAGGGATGCGCGCCGTTCTTGGAAACCTGTTTCGCTAACCATGTCTTCCGTTGCGACCGCCCCCACCCCCGGTTCGGTCTGTGACAGTGTGAGCTATGGCACGCAGTGTTGCAAGAATGCTGCGTACCAAAACCGCAACAGCGTGAACGGGGCGGTATCGCCAATATTCCGGGGAAACCGCGGATTCCCGGCTTTCCGCGGGACCCTATTCGGTCCGCAGCCCGCGAATGACCTCAAGCCCCAGGTCCCTGATCTTCTTGCGCAGGGTATTGCGGTTCAGGCCCAGAAGCTGGGCGGCGCGGATCTGGTTGCCCCGCGTGGCGGCCAGGCAGATGGAGATCAGCGGCCGCTCCACCTCCTGCACGATGCGGTCATAGACGCCGGGCGGCGGCAGGCGGTCGCCATGAGCCAGGAAATATTGCGTCAGATATTGCTCGACCGACTGGGCCAGCGATTGCGGCCCCTCGCCGGAATCGGCGGCATAGGTCCGGGCCGGCTCCTTCAGTTCGGCGCTGACCGAGGGCGCGCCGATGGTGTCGCCGGATTGCAGCACCGCCAGGCGGCGGATCAGGTTCTCCAGTTCGCGGACATTGCCGGGCCAGCGGTGGCGGCGCAGCAGGTCCATCGCCTCGCTGTCCAGCGTCTTGTGCGGCAGGCCCTCATCCTCGGCCTTGTGCAGGAAGTGGCGCACCAGGTCGGGAATGTCCTCCACCCGCTCGCGCAGCGGCGGCAGGCGCAGCGGCACGACGTTGAGGCGGTAATAAAGGTCCTCGCGGAACAGGCCCTGCCCGATCAACTGGCGCAGGTCCTTGTTGGTGGCGGCGATGATGCGCACATCGGTCCGGATCGCGGTGCGGCCGCCGACGGTGGTGTATTCGCCCTGCTGCAGCACGCGCAGCAGGCGGGTCTGGGCCTCCAGCGGCATGTCGCCGATCTCGTCCAGGAACAGGGTGCCGCCCTCGGCCTGCTCGAAGCGGCCGATGCCGCGGTTGGTGGCGCCGGTGAAGGCGCCGCGCTCATGGCCGAACAATTCGCTTTCCACCAGTTCCTTGGGGATCGCCGCCATGTTGACCGCGACGAAGGTGCCGTGGCGGCGCTTGCCGTAATCGTGCAGCGCGCGGGCCACCAGTTCCTTGCCGGTGCCGCTCTCGCCCATGATCATCACGGTGAGGTCGGTCTGGGTCAGCCGCGCGATGACGCGGTAGATCTCCTGCATCGCCGGGCTGCGGCCGATCAGCGGCAGGCGTTCCTCCGCCGCGTCGGTGGCCACGTCGCGCCGGCCGGCGGGGCTTTGCAGCGCCCGCGTCACCACGCCGGTCAGTTCCTTGAGGTCGAAGGGCTTGGGCAGGTATTCGAAAGCGCCGCGCTCGGCGGCGGTGATGGCGGTCAGCAGCGTGTTCTGCGCGCTCATCACCAGGATGGGCAGGTCGGGCCGCATGCGCTTGATGCGCGGGATCAGGTCGAAGCCGGACTCGTCGGGCAGCATCACGTCGGTGATCACCAGGTTGCCCTCGCCCGCCGACACCATGCGCCACAGGCCCGCCGCCGTGCCGGTGGTGCGCACATCGTAACCGGCGCGGCCCAGCGCCTGGTTCAGCACCGTGCGGATGGCGCTGTCGTCGTCGCAGACAAGGATCGTGGCGGCCATCAGGTGTCCTCGGCCCGGGCTTTGGGAAGCAGCACGCGGAAAATGGTGCGGCCCGGAACGGAGTCGCACTCGATCACCCCGCCATGGTCGCCCACGATCTTGGCCACCAGCGCCAGGCCCAGGCCGGAGCCGCGCACCTTGGTGGTGACGAAGGGATCGAAGATGTGGGGCAGCAGGTCGCCCGGTACGCCGGAGCCGTTGTCGCGCACCGTGACTTCCAGCGGCAGCGAGACGCGCGCGCCGCCCGCGCCGGTGCCGAACTTCACCCCGGGCCGGTAGCCGGTGGTGAGGGTGATCTCGCCGCCCGTCTCCGGCAACGCATCGGCGGCGTTGCGCACCAGGTTGAGGAAGACCTGGATCAGCTGGTCGCGGTCGCCCGACACCGGCGGCAGCGAGGGGTCGAAATTCTCGACGATGGCGACGCCGCGGGCGAAGCCGGTCTCGGCCACCTTGCGCACCCGGTCCAGCACTTCATGGATGTTGACCGGATGGCGCGCCAGGCCGCGGGTGTCGCCGAAGCTTTCCATCCGGTCGATCAGCCCCCGGATGCGGTCGCTCTCGGCGATGATGAGCCGGGTCATTTCGCGCTCGCCGGGGGCGAGCTGGTCTTCCAGCAGTTGCGCCGCGCCGCGGATGCCGGCCAGCGGATTCTTGATCTCATGCGCCAGCACCGCCGCCATGCCGTGCATCGAACGCACCGCGCCGCGCGCCGTCAGTTGGCGGTCCATGCGCTGCGCCAGACTTCGTTCCTGCAAGGTCAGCAGCATCGCGCCCTCCGGTTCCGGCACCGGGGTCACCGACACATCGGCGATGCGCTCGCCATGCCTGGGGGTGGAGAGGTCGATGTCGCGCTCGGCGGCGGAGGCGTTGCGCTCGGCCGCCTGGGCGACCAACTGGAACAGCGGCGAATGCGGCGCGATCAGGTCGGCCAATGTTTGCTTGCGCAACAAGGTGAGGCCGGTGTCGAAGAACTGCTCCGCCGCCGGATTGGCGTAGAGCACCTTGCTCCTGGGCCCCAGCAGCAGGACCGGCATCGGCAAGGCGTTGGCGATGGTCGCCGCGCCGGCGCCTTCGCCGCCCGCCGTCCGCAGTTTCTGGAGAACTCCGGCCATTTGCCTATAAATTGAGCAATAAATTTCTTGGTCCATAATATAGGCATATTTGTGCAAGGCAACAAAATATCGCGGTTTGCCCCCGCAAATGTTACGGAAAGAGCCGCCTTTCCCCCGGAGTGCCCATGCCCCGCCTTGCCGTCCTGATCGTCGCCGCCGGCAAGGGTGAGCGGGCTGGAACCGCGCTGCCCAAACAGTTTGAGCGGCTGGCCGGCAAACCCATGCTGCGCCGGACGGTTGAGGCCTTTTCGGGCCTGCCGGTGACGGTGGTGATCGGTCCTGGCCAGGAGGCGCTGGCGGCCGAGGCGCTGAAGGGCCTGGCCCTGCCCCCGCCCGTGACCGGCGGCGCCACCCGCCAGGAATCGGTGCGGCTGGGGCTGGAGGCGCTGGCGCCGGACCCGCCCGATTTCGTGCTGATCCATGACGCCGCCCGCCCGCTGGTGTCGCGGGCGGTGATCGCGCGGGTGGCGGCGGCGCTGGAAAAAGGCGCGGACGGGGCGCTGCCCATGGTGGCGGCGTCGGACACGCTGCGCCGCCGCGACGGCGCGGGCTGGACCCTGGTGCCGCGCGACAATCTTTTCCGGGCGCAGACGCCGCAAGGCTTCGTCTATGGCAAGATCGCGGGCGCTCATCGCGACCATGCCGGTCACGAAGCGACCGACGACATGGCGCTGGCCGAACGGGCGGGCCTGGCCGTCGAGATGGTCGAAGGCGAGGAACGGAACATCAAGGTGACGCGCAGGGAGGATTTCGCTTTGGCCGAGGCGCTGCTTTCCAGCGGAGACGTGCGCAGCGCGTCGGGCTATGACGTGCACAAATTCACCGCCGGCGATCACATCATGCTGTGCGGCGTCCGGGTCGCCCATGATCGCGGGCTGGAAGGCCATTCCGACGCCGATGTCGGGCTGCATGCCGTCACCGACGCGCTGCTGGGCTGCATCGGCGAAGGCGATATCGGCCAGCATTTCCCGCCCACCGACGAACGCTGGCGCGGCGCGCCGTCATGGAAATTCCTCGACCATGCCGCCGCGCTGGTGGCGGACAAGGGCGGCGTCATCAACAATGTCGATGTCACCCTGATCTGCGAGCGCCCCAAGGTGGGGCCGCACCGCGCGGCGATGCGCGCCAGGATCGCGGAGATCCTGAAGCTGGACCCCGCCCGGGTCAGCGTGAAGGCCACCACCACCGAAGGGCTGGGTTTCACCGGCCGCCGCGAAGGCATCGCCGCCAACGCGGTCGCGACCGTGAGGTTCTGATGCGACTGCGCGCCTCCACCCTGGTTTCCACCGTGTTCGGCATCGGCTATTTCGATATCGCGCCCGGCACCATCATGAGCGCGGTGGCGGCGCCGCTGGCGCTGCTGATCGCGCTGCGGGCCGGAGCGATGAGCCTGGCCGGGGCGTCGCTGATCGCCTTCATCATCGGCATCTATGCCTGCGCCGACCATATGCGCCGGACCGGGCGGCACGACGACCCTGCCGAATGTGTGATCGACGAACTGGCCGGGCAATGGCTGGCCTGCGCCTTCGCGGTGTTGCGTTTCGGCGGGCTGGTGCCGCTGGCGGCCTCGCCGCTGCCCGGCTTCGCGCTGGCTTTCGTGCTGTTCCGGGTGTTCGACATCTGGAAGCCCTGGCCGGTGTCGGCGGCGGAACGCGTGCCCGGCGGGCTCGGGGTCATGCTGGACGACATGGTGGCGGGCCTGTTCGCCGGCCTGCTGGTGGCGCTGGCGCGGTATTTCTTCCACCTGTGACAGGGCCGGGACATGTTCAGCGATGATCTGATTCGGCGCGCCGCGGAAATCCTGGAAACGGCGCGCGCCGAAGGCGTGAAGATCGTCACCGCCGAAAGCTGCACCGGCGGGCTGGTCGCCGGCCTGCTGACCGAGGTCGCGGGGTCTTCCGACGTGGTGGAGCGCGGCTTCGTCACCTATTCCAACGACGCCAAGACCGACCTGCTGGGCGTGCCGCCCGGCACGCTGGACGCCCATGGCGCGGTGTCGCGGCAGACCGCGCTGGCGATGGCGGCGGGGGCGCTGGTCAATTCCCGCGCCGACCTGGCGGTGGCGGTCACCGGCATCGCCGGCCCCGGCGGCGGCAGCCTGGAGAAGCCGGTCGGGCTGGTGCATTTCGCCGCCGCGCGGGGCGACGCCATGATCCACCGCGAGGAACGCTTCGGCGCCATCGGCCGCGACCGGGTGCGGCTGAAGGCGGTGGAGACAGCGCTGGCGCTATTGTCCCGGCTGGTTTGACGCCGCCAATCGGTCGCGCGCCAGTTGTTGAAGCGCATGGGGCTGCGGCTTGGAGAAGCTGTTGCCCGCGAACGGGATGGTCCTGGCCCCGGCTGGACCCGCCAGCAGCGGCGCCGCGAGAATGAGCTTCTTCATGCCACGCTCCCCTCCTGCAGGTGTTTCGCGCGGCCCGCGAAGGCGTCGGTCATCTTCAGCAGGGCTTTTTCGAACTTGGCGCCGGCCACGCCTTGCAGGAGCCGGCTGCGGAATTCGAACAGGATGGAGAACTCCACGTCGCAGCCGTCATCCTTCGGCGTGAAGCGCCAATGGTTTTCCAGTGTCTTGAACGGGCCTTCCGTCTGCGTCACGTCGATGCGGCGCGCGGCGGGGGCGAGCGCCACGTCGCTGATATAGCGCTCGCGCAGGGCGCCATAGCCCACCGCCATCTCCGCCGTCAGGCCGCCCTCGCGCCGCGACAGCACGCGCAGCGCCACCACCCAGGGCAGGAATTCGGGATACCGCTCGACATCGGACACCACCCGATACATCAACTCGGCCGGGTACGGCACGAAGCGTGTTTCACGATGCGCGATCATGCGCGGGCGGCGCGGGCCTTTTGCAGTTCCGCGAAGTCGCTGTCGGCATGATAGGAGGAGCGCGTCAAGGGCGAGGCCGACACCATCAGGAAGCCCTTGGCGCGGGCGATGGCCTCCAGGCTCTTGAATTCGCCGGGCGTCCAGAAGCGGTCCAGCTTCGCATGCTTGCGCGTCGGCTGGAGATACTGGCCGATGGTGAGGAAATCCACGCGCGCCGCGCGCAGGTCGTCCATCACCTGCATGATCTCCTCGCGGGTTTCGCCCAGGCCGACCATCAGACCGGACTTGGTGAAGCCTTCCGGGTACAAGTCCTTGGCGCGTTCCAGCAGGCGCAGCGACGCGAAATAGCGCGCGCCGGGCCGGATGGTGAGATAGAGCCGCGGCACGGTTTCCAGATTGTGATTGAAGACGTCCGGCTTCGACGCCATCACGGTCTCGATGGCGCCGTCCTTGCGCAGGAAATCGGGGGTAAGGATTTCCACCGTGGTGCCGGGGCTGGCGGTGTGCACGGCGTTGACGGTGCGGGCGAAATGCTCCGCGCCGCCA
>Ga0153956_1001846_pt1 | contig 17216 bp, 16 predicted proteins | sample TSFL040MetaG_FD_104704 | JGI IMG/M metagenome (GOLD analysis project Ga0153956, IMG submission 104704) | Attine ant fungus gardens microbial communities from Florida, USA - TSFL040 MetaG | ecosystem: Host-associated > Fungi > Mycelium > Unclassified | place: USA: Florida, Wekiwa Springs...
CCTTCGTTGCCGGATCGGCGATTTTCAATACGCCTGATTATGCTTCGGCCATCGCCGCCATGCGCAGCGAACTGGCGTCGGTATGAGCGTTCGCTTGTCCGGGGCCCTGATGGGCCCTTCCGCGCTGTTGTTCGACCTGGATGGCACCCTGTTGGACAGTGCTCCCGATCTCGCCTCGGCGACGGATCGAATGCTGGTCGACTTGGGGTTTGAGGCGGCGGGAGAAGCGCGCGTGCGCCAGTGGATCGGCAATGGTTCGCGCAAGCTGGTGCAGCGCGCTATCGCCTTTGCTACAGGCGTCCCGGAGGAGTCCGTGGCGGAGACGGCGGTGGATCAGGCACAACCGGTTTTCATGCGCCGCTATGGCGAGTGCTGCACCGAGCGCAGCCGGCTTTACGCCGGTGTGTACGAGGCGCTGCTGCACTGGGGTGAGCGCGGTGTCCCGATGGCCTGCGTCACCAATAAGCCGGGACGCTTCACCGATACCCTGCTGCGCCATTTCGGCCTCGACGGATGGATGCCCGTGGCCGTGAGCGGCGATACCTTGCCGGTGAGGAAACCCGACCCGGCACCGCTGCGGTTTGCCTGCGAAAAATTGGGCGTCGACGCCGCGGCAGCCATCATGATCGGCGATTCCCGCAACGATGTGCTGGCGGCCCGCGCCGCGGACATGCGCGTGATCTGCGTGAGTTACGGCTATAACTATGGCCGGCCGGCCGCGCTGGAATCGCCTGATGGCGTGGTGGATTCGCTGCTGGAGCTGATTTGATCAGCTTTGCCTTTATCCCGTCGACGGGCTCCGCTACAATGCGGAAAAGTTATCTTCTACGGCCCTTCATCCCGGCCTTCAATCCTGGAGAGGAACGGTGAGCCTGAACAAACAGGACAGTCAGAACGCACTGCACGTGCGCGAGGTGACTCGCTGGCGATGGTAATTCCAGCGCGCGATTTTGTTCTGCTTGTTTAACCGTTTTTCTTTAAGGATGCCGCTATGGATTCCCGACGCTTTGCCGAGTTGTCGGCACAAAACTTCAATCGTATTCCTGTCTACCGCGATGTGTTCGCGGATCTCGATACGCCGCTCAGCGCCTACCTGAAACTCGCCCACGGACCTTATTCCTATTTGTTCGAGTCCGTTCATGGTGGCGAGAAATGGGGCCGTTTCTCGATCATCGGCTTGCCCGCGCGCACGGTGCTCAAGGTGTTCGGTAATTCGGTGCGGTTGCAGTGCGACAACGTTGTGATCGAGCAGTTCGAAAGCGAAGACCCGCTCGCCTTCGTGGAAAGTTTTCAGCAGCGCTATCGCGTTGCTCCCGTCGATGGATTGCCAGTGTTCTCCGGCGGGCTGGTCGGCTATTTCGGTTACGACACGGTCCGTTATGTCGAAAAACGTCTGGCCGCGACCTGTCCGCCGGATAAATTGGGCACGCCCGATATCCTGTTGATGGTGTCCGAGGACGTGCTGGTCTTCGACAATCTCTCCGGCACGCTGAAGCTGATTACTCATGCGGATCCGGCTGAATCCGATGCGCTGCAGCAGGCCGAACAGCGCCTGGATGCCCTGGCCGCGCGCCTGACCGGTCCGACGCCCGCGCTACCGCCATTGCGGCCGGCTCCCGGCCAGATTCCGGAGAGCGCGTTCGAATCGCATTTCGGTGAGCAGCAATACTACGCCGCCGTCGAGCGCATCAAGGAATACACCCTGGCCGGCGACATCATGCAAGTGGTGCCGTCGCAACGCCTGTCGATTCCGTTCACCGCCGCACCGCTCAATTTCTATCGTGCGCTGCGCCATCTCAACCCGTCGCCGTATCTGTATTTCCTGGATCTGGAGGGTTTCCAGATCGTAGGTTCCAGCCCGGAAATTCTCGCGCGTTCGGAAGGCGGTGAAATCACGGTGAGACCGATTGCCGGTACGCGCCGGCGCGGTCACACGGAGGCTGAAGACAAGGCTCTTGAGGCCGAGCTGTTGGCCGACCCCAAGGAGATTGCCGAACACCTGATGCTGATCGACCTGGGGCGCAACGACGTTGGCCGGGTCGCGGAGATCGGTTCGGTGGTGGTGACCGATCAGATGGCGGTGGAACGCTACGCCTTTGTCATGCACATCGTTTCCAACGTCACCGGAAAGTTGCGCTCCGAGCTGAGCGCGATCGATGTGCTGCGCGCCGCCTTGCCGGCGGGAACGCTGTCGGGCGCGCCGAAAGTGCGGGCCATGGAAATCATCGACGAACTGGAGCCGGTGAAACGCAATATCTACGGCGGTGCCGTGGGTTACATCGGCTGGCACGGCAACATGGATACCGCGATCGCCATTCGCACCGCGGTCATCAAGGATGGTCGCCTGTATGCACAGGCCGGGGGAGGTGTGGTCGCCGATTCGGTGCCGCGTCTGGAGTGGAAAGAGACCATGAACAAGGCTCGCGCGATTTTCCGCGCCGCCTCCATGGCTCAATCCAGCGATGACCAGACCCGCCCCGAGGAGAAATGACCATGCTGCTGATGATCGACAACTACGATTCGTTTACCTACAACGTCGTGCAATATCTCGGCGAGCTGAAGGCCGACGTCAAGGTGGTGCGCAACGACGAAATCACCGTCGCCGACATTCGTGCGCTGCGGCCGGAAAAAATCGTGATTTCTCCGGGACCATGCACGCCCAGGGAAGCTGGTATCTCGATGGCCGCCATCGAGGCGTTTGCCGGCGAGATTCCGATTCTCGGCATCTGCCTGGGACACCAGAGCATCGGCGCGGTGTTCGGCGGCCATGTGGTGCGCGCGCGCGCTGTCATGCACGGCAAAACTTCCGCGATTCACCATGCCGGCCAAGGTGTGTTCCGTGGCCTCGCCAATCCGTTCCAGGCCACGCGCTACCATTCGCTGGTGATTGAAAAAGACAGTCTGCCGGATTGCCTGGAGATCACCGCCTGGACGCAGGCCGAAGATGGCGCCGTGGACGAAATCATGGGCGTGCGCCACAAGTCTCTGGCTGTGGAAGGCGTGCAGTTTCATCCTGAGTCGATCCTGACTCAGCATGGCCACGATTTGCTGCGTAATTTTCTCGAAGGTTGAGGTGGAAACCTGACCATGGATAACACGAGCATCGATATCAAGGCCGCCCTGGCCCGTGTCATCGACCATTTGAGTCTCAGCACGGCTGAAATGCAGATGGTCATGCGGGACATCATGACCGGCGGCTGTACGCCGGCACAGATCGGGGCGTTTCTGGCCGCGTTGCGGATGAAAAGCGAAACCCTCGATGAAATCGAAGGGGCTGCTCTGGTCATGCGCGAGCTCGCCGACAAGGTGGATGTCAGCGAGCAGTCCTATCTGGTCGACATTGTCGGCACGGGCGGTGATGGCGCCAATCTGTTCAATGTTTCCAGTGCCTCCAGTTTTGCCGCCGCCTCGGCGGGGGCGCGCGTCGCCAAGCACGGCAATCTCGCGGTTTCGTCGAGGAGCGGCAGCGCGGATTTGCTGGAAGCGGCCGGAGTTCGCCTCGACCTGAGCTCGCTCCAGGTGGCGCGCTGCGTGCGTGAAGTGGGCGTGGGTTTCATGTTCGCGGTCAATCACCACAGCGCCATGAGGCACGCCATCGGCCCACGCCGCGAGCTCGGACTGCGCACGATTTTCAATATCCTCGGCCCGCTGACCAATCCTGCCGGCGTGAAGCGCCAGCTGGTTGGCGTGTTCAACGAAAAGTTGTGTCGCCCTCTGGCCGAGGTGCTGGGGCGCCTGGGCAGCGAACATGCGCTGGTGGTGCATTCGCGCGATGGGCTCGATGAAATCAGCCTGGCGGCGCCCACCCACGTGGCCGAGCTGAGGCATGGTGAAATTCGGGAGTATGATATCCAGCCCGAGGACTTTGGCATTCGCAGCCAAAGCCTGATCGGTCTCTCGGTGGACAGCCCGGCGGTGTCGCTGGATTTGATCCGGGAGGCGTTTGCCCATGCGCACGCGCCACAGAAAGACGAGCGCGCGATGAAGGCAGCGGATATCATCGCGTTGAATACCGGTGCGGCGTTATATGTTGCCGGCGTGGCTACGGATCTGGCCCACGGCGTGGCATTGGCCGAGGACGTGATACACGGCGGCCGTGCCGGGGAGAAAATGGAAGAATTGGCGGTCTTCACCCAGGGGGTGAAGCTATGAGCGGAAATATGGGTACACCGACCGTGCTGAAAAAAATCCTCGATCGCAAACGCGAGGAGGTGGCGGAGCGGCGTCGCAAGGTGCCGTTTGCCGAACTGGAAAATCGCGCCAATGCACAGCAACCGGCTCGCGATTTTGTCGATGCGATGGTTTCCCGTGTCGAGAGCGCGCAGCCAGCGGTCATCGCCGAGGTGAAAAAGGCTTCGCCCAGCAAGGGGGTGATTCGCCCGAATTTCGATCCGGCGGCGATCGCTGCCAGTTACCAGCGCGCGGGCGCCGCCTGCCTGTCCGTGTTGACCGACGTCGATTTCTTCCAGGGTAGCGACGAATATCTTCAAGCCGCGCGCAATGCCTGCAATCTACCGGTGCTGCGCAAGGATTTTACGATCGACCCCTACCAGATCGTTGAAGCGCGGGCCTTGGGTGCCGACTGTATTTTGCTGATTGTCGCGTCGCTGTCCGACGAGCAGCTGGATGAGCTCAACGATGTCGCGCTGCAATGGGGCCTCGATGTGCTAGTCGAGGTTCATAACCGCGAAGAGCTGGAGCGCGCGATTCCGTTGGGCAACCGCCTGATGGGTATCAACAATCGCGACCTGCACACTTTCGAAACCACGCTTGAGACCACCTTCGGCCTGCTTGACGATGTGCCCGACGATGCCATCGTGGTCAGCGAGAGCGGCGTGCATACGAGGGATGACGTGGCATCGCTGCGCCAGCGTGGCGTCAACGCTTTTCTGGTCGGAGAGGCCTTCATGCGCGCATCCGATCCGGGCACGGAGTTGCAACGCCTGTTCTTTTGAGTGAGAGCTGGACAAAATCAGAGCCGACAAAAAAGGCTGCATGTTTTTATCATGCAGCCTTTTTTGTTTTTGAGGGGGAGAATCCGGGCGGGGTCGATGCCGACGAGCCTGAAATGCGCGGCGTTTAACGCGTGCCGAATACGACCATGGTTTTGCCTTTCACGGAAACCAGGCCCTGCTCTTCGAGTGTCTTCAGAACCCGGCCGACCATTTCCCGCGAACAGCCAACGATTCTGCCGATCTCCTGGCGAGTGATCTTGATCTGCATGCCGTCGGGGTGAGTCATCGCATCGGGTTGCTTGCAGAGTTCGAGCAGCGTGCGAGCGACGCGTCCCGTTACGTCCAGGAATGCCAGGTCGCCGACTTTGCGGGTGGTTTCGCGCAGGCGGCGCGCCAGCTGATTGCCCAGCGCAAAAATGATTTCCGGGTGTTTCTCGCCGAGTTCACGGAATTTTGCGTAGCTGATCTCGGCTACTTCGCATTCGGTTTTTGCGCGGACCCAGGCACTGCGCGAGTCTTCAGGATCGAACAGGCCCATTTCGCCGAAAAAGTCGCCGTCGTTGAGGTAGGCGACGATCATCTCGCGGCCATCGTCATCTTCGATCAGGACAGTTACGGAACCTTTAATGATGTAATACAGCGAGTCGCTGCTGTCGCCGGCGTAGATAATGGTGCTTTTCGAGGGGTAGCGTCGGCGATGGCAATGACTGAGGAACTCCTCGATGTTCTTGATGCCGGGTTTCAATGACACGGTAACCAATACGATACCCTCTCCGCGCTCAGGCTGGCTGGTAAGTTTCTCAATAATAGTATCACCGCGCTAGATTACAACGCGGTGGCGCGCCCGGCCGGCTATGTTAAGCTGGCCGCCTCTAATTCAATGGTGTCAAACGATGTTGAATGCAACGGTTAAATGGATCGATGGCGCGGCTTTTGTCGGTGAGGCGAGCAGCGGCCACGCCATCGTCATGGACGGCCCGCCCGACCATGGCGGGCGCAATATCGGCCTGCGTCCGATGGAGTTATTGCTGATCGGCATGGGCGGTTGCTCCTCGGTCGACGTCATCGGCATTTTACAGAAGGCGCGCCAGGACGTAGTCGACTGCGTCGCACATCTGGAGGCCGAGCGGGCCGATGCGGTACCCGCTGTCTTTACACGTATCAATCTGCGTTTCGTGGTCACCGGGCGCAATTTGAAAGAGGCCCACGTCAAGCGCGCGGTGGAATTGTCCGCCGACAAATACTGCTCGGCTTCGATCATGTTCGGCAAGGCCGGCGTGGAAATCACCCACAGCTACGAAATTGTTGAGCTGGAATCCGCATGATCGGTACTCGTCCCGCCGCCACCGCCGGCCTGCGCCATGTGGCGCTATTCGTCGAGCGTTTCGAGGAGACGGTCCAGTTCTACACGGAATTGTTGGGGATGGCGGTGGAGTGGCACCCCGATCCCGACAATATCTACCTTTGTTCCGGCAATGACAATCTGGCCTTGCACCGTTTTCAGGGCGAGGCCCGCGATCCGGCGCAACAGCGCCTCGATCACATCGGCTTCATCATCGACGAGATGGATCAGGTCGATGCCTGGTTCGATTTCCTGAAGGCCAACGGCGTTCGCATCGCCAAACCGCCGAAAACGCACCGCGACGGAGCCCGCAGCTTTTATTGCTTCGATCCGGACGGGACGGCGGTGCAGATCATCTACCATCCGCCGATCAGCGGACGGCGAGGCTGAAGGCTCGCCCGCCGCCGGCGCTCGCTCGGCTCAAACGTACGCTCGCTCGGCTCAAACGTAGTAGGTCGTCTTGGTCATGGCCGCGGATACCCGGCTCATCGCCCGCTTGAGCCACGCGGGAAAGCGGGCGCCACCGTATTCCAGCGCGGTGGTGGCGTGTCCGGCTTCATCCTCCAGCATCTGCGTCAGCAGTAGTTGACTCGGTTGGTCCTGATCCGGCAATTGCCGCAGATGGCTTTCCAGATGCTCGCAAACCTGATCTTCCGTCGCGGCGACGAAGCCGAGGCTGTAGCGGTCGCCTGCCGCGCCCGCGGCCGCGCCGATGGCGAACGACAAGCTGTAAAACAGCGGATTCAGATAGCTGGGCCGGCTGTCGAGTTCGCGCAGGCGATCCTCGCACCAGGCCAGATGATCGACTTCCTCGCGCGCGGCGTGGGCCATGGCTTCACGCACGGCGTTCTTGCGCGCGGTCAGCGCCTGCCCCTGATACAGCGCCTGGGCGCAAACTTCGCCGGTGTGATTGACGCGCATCAGGCCGGCGGTATGGCGGCGTTCGCGCTCGGACAGCTCGCCGGGGGCGCCCTGGCTGGCGGGATTGGGGCGCTCGGCGCGAGCCATGCCGGGGGTAAGGGTTCTCAGCGCCTGATCGAACTGTAAAACCGCGTTATCAAACATCGAGAAGTGGCGTTGCGTCATGATCGGCCCTCCGAATCGTAGCGCTGTATTCTAAGTGCGACACCCATCGCCGGGCCACTGTCAGGCGATGGCATCGGATTCCGTGGCGATCAGCTTGCCGGTCCAACGCTCCAGCAGGGCGCGCAATTCCAACAGGTGAATGGGCTTGACCAGATGGGCATCCATGAGCGGTTGGCGGGCGCGTTCGCCGAGCTCGGCCACGGTGTTGGCCGTGAGCGCGATGATCGGTGTCGGCGGGAGGCCCCGGTTGCTCTGCGTTTCCCGGATTCGGCGGGTGGCTTCCCAGCCGTCCATGATCGGCATATCGCAATCCATCAGCACGATGTCGTAGTCCTTGCGCTGGCAGGCTTCGACGGCCTCGAGGCCGTTGCCCACGGCGGTGGTCTCGACGCCGAGGCGGTTCAGCATGCCGACCAGAACCTTGGTGTTGATGGCATTGTCCTCGGCCACCAGGCAGCGAATCGGCGTGCGCCGCAGATCGGGATTCTTGAAGGCCGGTTGTCCGGGATAACTCAGTTCCTCGGCCAGGGTTATTTTGAGGCTGGTGTGGTTGATGGGTTTCAGCAGAACCCGGCGCACGCCCAGGCGGCGCAGGCGCTCGCTGCCGGCCACCTCGCGACTGGCGAGGAGAATGACCACCGGCAATTGCTCGATCTCGCCATGCAGGCGTTCGAGCCAGTTGCCGTCGGCCAGCTCCTGCATGTCCGCGTCGAGCAGCAGCGCATCCACGGGCTGGCCCAGCAGGACCTGATTGCGCAGGCGCGCCAGCGCTTCGCTGGCGTTGGTGGCCGTGTGCACGGCCATGCCCCAGTGCCCGGCCTGGCGGCGCAAGACCTCGCAAAAAGTCGCGTTATCGTCGAGTACCAACAACTGTTTGTTGCGCAGCGCGGGCTCCTGATCGGCGGGCGCGGCCAGTTGCGGTCCTGTCGCCGGCAGCGGCAGCTCGAACCAGGCTTCCAGCGTGCCCGGCGCCAGTTCGCGCAATTGCAGGCGGCCGCCCAGGGTTTCCGCCAACTGACGCGCCACGCCCAGGCGCAGGCCGCTGGCGCCGGGAGGATTGAGCCGCCGGTCCATGGCGCTGATGGCGCCTTCCTGGGCAGGCGCGCGCGCGGCGGTGTTGATCTGGAAGCGCAGCCAGTGCTCGGGCAAGGGGCGCACCTGAATGACGATCTCCCCCTGTTCGCAATGCCCGACCACGTGATGCAAGAGTTGCAGCAGGATCTGCCGCAGCCGCGTCGGATCGCCGCTGACGTAGTCCGGCAACTCCGGGGCCGGGTCGCTGATCAGTTCGAGCCTGCGCGCTTCCGCCAGTCCACGGAAGCCGTCGACGCATTCGGCCACCAGAACGTGGGGGTCGAAGGTGGTCTGCTGCAATTCCCCGGGACGCGCTTCCAGTTTGCTCACGTCGCTGAGGTCGTTGACCACGTTCAGCAGTTCGTTGCCGGCGCGCTGGATGGTGGCGACATAGTCGCGCTGCGTGGCCGACAGCGGGGTGTCCTGCAGCATTTCCAGCATGCCCAGGGCACCGCTGACGGGCGTCCGTATACGGTGCCCGACCTCGGCGATGATCTCGGTGCGGGCGCGGCTTTCGGCCTCGGCGGCGGCAATGGCTCGCTGCTGCCTGGCTTCGCGGGCGTAGCGCAGGAAGGTGCGCAGCACGACCAGGCAGAGCAACACGCCAAGCTCGATGGTGGCTATCACCATTAACAGCCGCGTCAGCTCGTGTCCGGGCGAGTATTGCCCCTGGGCGAAGGCCACGCCCGTGCCGGATGCCAGCACCCACAACCGGGCCAGGGAATAGGCCAGCAGCAGTCGCTGATGGGAGACGAGATAGGCATGCAGCGAGCAGGCGACGGCGGTCACGATGGACAACAGCAGCGTGCTGCGGCTGATCCAATACAGCTGGTCGGACATCGGCAGCGTGAGTGTCAGCGCTGCCATGAGCAGGTTCTGGCAGAACAGCAGCTGCAGGCAGCGGCGCCAGCAAACGTTGGCTTCGGGATAGGCCGGGAAGCGCAGGGTCAGCTGTACCGTGCAGGCCATGGTCGCCAACTGGGTGGCGATGACAAACGCCAGCTGATCGCTGGGCAGGGCAATAAAACTGGAACTGACATTGGGCAGCAGGTTGAACAGTCCGTAACCGATCAGCCAGAAATACAGTCCGTCGCGGGTCAGCGCGGCGCCGGCGGCGGCCAGCAGAATCATGATCAGCAGGGCGCCGATGCCGCCGTCGCCGATACGGCTCTGGAAGTGCTGGGTGCTCAGATAGCCGTCCAGGGTGTAAAGCTCCAGTTGCACCTGCAGCGGGCTCGCCGGCGCCAGATGCAGGTAATAGAGCGCGCGCCCCATGGCCGGCGCGATGATCTGGAACAGCGGCGCGCTGTCCGGCTGCAGGGTGGCGGGAACGGCCCGTCCCTGGTCGTAGAGTGTGAACGTCCCGGGCTCGGCCGGCGCGCGTAGTATCAGCAGTTGTTGGACGGTTTGCGGGTTGCGGATCGCGAAGCGCAGCCAGACGCCGACGTTCTGTGGACGTTGATCGAGGTCGAGCGTGGTGGCGGGGCGAAAGTTGCGGCTGGCCGCGCCTTCCGCAATATCCGCGTAGCTCAGTGTGTTGGTGGGGTCTTCCAGGATATCGACGTTGCCGATGAGGTCGATCTGGCGGAAATGCTCATCGATGGTGACGGCGGGCACTGCCCACGCGCCCTGCGCAACGAGCAGAAGCCAGAGCCACAACAGCGGGGCGGCGGAGAAAACGACGCGGCGCTGCGGGGTGGCTCGGCCCATGGGATCCCTTCTCTGTTGTTATCGATTGTCCACGGCGGCTTCGCGGGCGATGGCGCGATAACCGATATCGCGCCGGCAGAACGCGCCGTCCCAGCGGATCTGGTCGAGTTGAAGATAAGCCAGCCGCTGTGCCTGCGCCACTGTATGGCCTAGCGCGGTTACGCACAAGACGCGGCCGCCGCTGGTCAGCACTTTGTCGCCGTCGACGCGGGTGCCGGCATGGAACACCTTGGCCGCTTCGGTTTCTCCAGCGGGCAATCCGGAAATGACGTCGCCCTTGCGGTAGTCGCCGGGATAGCCGCCGGCGGCCATGACCACGCCGATGGCGGCGCGCTCGTCCCAGTCGGCATCGACCTGATCGAGCTTGCGCGCCAGCGCCGCATCGCACAGGGCCACCAGATCGGAGCGCAGGCGCATCATGATGGGCTGGGTTTCCGGGTCGCCGAAACGGCAGTTGTACTCGATGACTTTGGGGCTGCCGTCGGCGCCGATCATCAGGCCCGCATACAGAAAGCCGGTGTAGGGATTGCCTTCGGCGGCCATGCCGCGCACCGTCGGCAGGATCACCTCGTCCATGACGCGCTGATGGACCGCCTGGGTAACCACGGGCGCGGGCGAGTAGGCACCCATGCCGCCGGTATTCGGGCCGGTATCGCCGTCGCCGACGCGCTTGTGATCCTGGCTGGTGGCCATCGGCAGCACATGTGTGCCGTCGACCATGACGATGAAGCTGGCTTCCTCGCCGTCGAGAAACTCCTCGATGACCACGCGGCAGCCGGCCGAGCCGAAGGCATTGCCGGACAGCATGTCGCGCACCGCGGCCTCGGCCTGTTCGACGGTTTCGGCGACGATCACGCCTTTACCGGCCGCCAGTCCGTCCGCCTTCACCACGATGGGCGCGCCCTGGGCGCGGATATAGGCCAGGGCGGGCTCGATCTCGGTGAAGTTCTGGTAGGCCGCGGTGGGGATCTGGTGACGGGCCAGGAAATCCTTGGTGAACGCCTTGGAGCCTTCGAGCTGGGCCGCGCCCTGGTGCGGGCCGAAGCAGCGCAGGCCGTGGCTTTCGAACTCGTTGACGACGCCCGCGACCAGCGGCGCTTCCGGGCCGACGATGGTCAGTTCGACGGCGTTGGCCTTGGCGAAGGCGATCAGCGCGGGGAAGTCCAGCGGATCGATGGCGACGTTTTCCACCTTGCCTTCGCGGGCGGTGCCGGCATTGCCCGGCGCCACGAACACGCGCTCGACCTGCTGCGATTGCGCCGTTTTCCAGGCGAGCGCGTGTTCGCGCCCGCCACTACCGATAATCAATACGTTCATTGCGTTGTCCCTCGGCCGCTGGCGCGGCCGCTATCGATTCATCCATCGGCCAGCCGGCGCGGCTGCCGGTGCTTTCAGCTAGGGTGAGCGCCGCGCGCCGTCTGTTCGCGGCGCGCGGACACTCCGCTCAATGGCGGAAGTGACGCATGCCGGTGAACACCATGGCCATGCCGTGCTCGTCGGCGGCGGCGATGACTTCGTCGTCACGGATCGAACCGCCCGGCTGGATGACACAGCTGATGCCGACCTTGGCGGCGTTGTCGATGCCGTCGCGGAACGGGAAGAACGCGTCCGAAGCCATGACCGCGCCCTGTACCGTCAGCCCGGCGTGCTCGGCTTTGATCGCGGCGATGCGCGCGGAGTTGACCCGGCTCATCTGGCCCGCGCCGACACCGATGGTCTGGTGGTTCTTGGCGTAAATGATGGCGTTGGATTTGACGAACTTCGCCACTTTCCAGGCGAACAGCAGGTCGCCGATTTCAGCCTGGGTCGGCTGGCGTTTGCTGACCACTTTCAAATCGGCGGCGCCGACCATGCCCAGATCGCGATCCTGCACCAGCAGCCCGCCGTTGACGCGCTTGAAGTCGAAGGCCGCAACCGGCGCGCTCCACTGGCCGCAGACCAGCAGGCGCACGTTTTTCTTCTCGGCGACGATAGCGACCGCGTCGGCGTCCACTTCCGGCGCGATGATCACTTCGACGAACTGGCGGTCGACGATGGCTTTCGCGGTGGCGGCATCCAGTTTGCGGTTGAAGGCGATGATGCCGCCGAAGGCCGATTCGCTGTCGGTGGCGAAGGCCAAGTCATAGGCCTTGCCGATCGTCTCGGCCACGGCGACGCCGCAGGGGTTGGCGTGCTTGACGATGACGCAGGCCGGCGCTTCGAACTGCTTGACGCACTCCAGCGCGGCGTCGGTATCGGCGATGTTGTTGTAGGACAGCTCCTTGCCCTGGAGTTGTTTGGCGGTGGCGATGGAAACTTCTTTCGGGCTCTTTTCGACATAAAACGCCGATTGCTGGTGCGGGTTTTCGCCGTAACGCATGTCCTGCGCCTTCACGAAGTGCAGGTTGAAGGTGCGCGGGAAATGCTCGTTGCCGCCCGGCACCAGGCGGCCGAAGTAGTTGGCGATGGCGCCATCGTAAGCGGCGGTGTGCTCGTAAGCTTTGATCGCCAGATCGAAGCGCGTTTTGTAGCTGGTGCAGCCGTTGTTGGCGCTCATTTCCGCCAGTACGGTGGCGTAATCGGACGCATTCACCACGATGTTGACAAAGGCGTGGTTCTTCGCGGCGGCGCGCACCATGGTCGGGCCGCCGATGTCGATGTTCTCGATCGCATCTTCCAGGGAGCAGCCGGGCTTGGCCACGGTCTGCTCGAACGGATAGAGATTCACCACCACCATGTCGATCGGCGCGATGCCGTACTCGCCCATCACCGCGTCGTCCTGGCCGCGACGGCCGAGGATGCCGCCGTGCACTTTCGGGTGCAGGGTTTTGACGCGACCATCCATCATCTCCGGAAAACCGGTGTAGTCGGAGACTTCGATCACCGCGACGCCGTTGTCCTTGAGCAGGCGGTGGGTGCCGCCGGTGGACAGAATCTCGACGCCGAGGCCGGCCAGCCGTTTCGCGAAATCGACGATGCCGGTTTTGTCGGAGACGCTGATAAGGGCGCGTCGGATGGGGAGAAGATCGGAGTGTTGGCTCATGGCGGGTCTCGGAGTTCCGTTATCCAAAGAAAGAAGGGGGAGAAACAAGAAAGGGGTGAATGTTCACCCCTTTGCAAACCGTTACGGGATTACAGCAGGTCGTACTGCTTGAGCTTCTTGCGCAGGGTGCCGCGGTTGAGTCCGAGCAGGACGGCGGCCTTGGTCTGGTTGTTGCGCGTATAGCGCAGGACTTCTTCCAGCAGGGGGGCCTCCACTTCCGACAGCACCATGTTGTAGACATCGGTAACCGGCTGGCCTTCCAGATGCTTGAAATAGTTGGCGAGCGCAATGGAAACACTGTCGCGCAGGGTTTGGGCCTGGGAGACGGACGCGTGGGTCAGGTGTTGTTTTTGCTGGTCGGCGGCGGACACGGGTTCAGCATTTCCTTCGGATGCCGCGGTGCTGATGTAAGTGTCGCTGTTGTTCATGCTGCTAGTTCCTCTCCAGTCATCAAACGGGTGAAATGTTCATCTAATGCGCAATGCTGGTCGGCGCCGTTCTCCAGCTGGTTAAAGCGGCGTTGAAACGACGCGCCGTCCGGAAGAGCCGCGAGATACCAGCCCACATGCTTGCGGGCGATGCGCACGCCCATGGTGTCTCCGTAAAAGTCGCGCAGGGCAGCGAGGTGCTCCAGCACGATATCCCGCTGCTCGGCGAGAGTAGGGTCGGGCAGATGCCGCCCGGTGCGCAGGTACTCGGCGACCTGTCCGCACAGCCAGGGCCGCCCCTGGGCCGCGCGGCCGAGCATGACGCCGTCGGCGCCGGTGTATTCCTGCACGGCTTTGGCCTGCTCCGGCGTACGGATATCGCCGTTGGCCAAGACCGGAATGCGCACCGCCGCCTTGATGGCGGCGATGGTGTTGTACTCAACCGCGCCTTCGAAGCGACAGGCGCGGGTGCGGCCATGCACTGCCAGCAATTGCACGCCGCAGTCCTCGGCGATGCGGGCGATGCGCAATCCGTTGCGCTCCTCCGGCGACCAGCCGGTACGGATTTTCAGAGTGACCGGCACCGATACGGCGCTGACCACGGCGGTGAGGATGTTCGCCACCAGCGATTCGTCGCGCAGTAGCGCCGAGCCGGCAGCACGTTTGCAGACTTTTTTCGCCGGGCAACCCATGTTGATATCGATGATCTGCGCGCCGGCTTCGACATTGCGCCGGGCTGCTTCCGCCATCAGCTCCGGCTCGGAGCCGGCGATCTGGACGGAAATGGGCCCTTCTTCACCGCGATGGTCCATGCGCAGCTGCGATTTGCGGCTGTTCCACAGCTCGACATCGCAGTGCAGCATTTCCGAGACCGCCAGGCCCGCACCGAAGCGGCGACACAGCTGCCGGAAGGGCCGGTCGGTGACACCGGCCATCGGAGCGAGCACGACCTCGCTGCTCAATGGATAGGGGCCGATCGAAATCACGTAATTTCCGGTGGCGGGACAGGGGTAAAAAAGAGGGCGCTATGATACCTGCAAGGCGATTTTGTAGGAAGGGTTCAGGGCAACTTTTGAGCAGATTGCCCGACGGGAGGTGGATCCGGATGCGGTAAACGCGAATCCGGATCTCACGGCGCGATGCTTATCGGCACCACGGTCAGCAGGTAATTCACGGCCCGCGGGCCGGGGTCGAGCAGTTCCAGGGCGATGTGGACAGGCTGCTGCACCGGCATCAGGCGCGCCCCGGTCAACTCGCCGCCGAGGTATTCCTCCGGCTTGAAGCGGCGGCCGGCCACCGGGGCGCCGTTGAGGTCGGTGAACTGCAATTGCAGCTCGGGATAGGGTTGGGGAAAGCCCGCCTGATTGGTGATCAGCGCATCCACGGCGAGTACGCCGCGCTCGCTGGGGTGGCTGCGCACGATCAGGCTGCCGGTCTGGATGCGGTTGGCATCGGACTGGGCGGGAAGCCGGCAATCGAGGGCTGAACAGACATTGGCCAGCCAGGGGCGCAGTGGGCCGCGAGCCAGCGTATCGAGGTTGAAGTACAGATATTGCCCGGCGAGCAGGAGCAGCGCCGCCAGAAAACCGATTCCCCACAACACCTTCGGCCAGCGTGGCTCGTGCGCGAACGGGTGCAGCTGCAGCGGCTCGGTTTCGAAATCGTCGAACAGCGACGGCGCGGGCTCGGCGTTGCGCGGCTCCGCGCGCATCGGTTCCATTGCGATTTCTTCGGGCCGGGGTTCCGGCGCAGGGGGCTTCTGTTCCGGCGTTTCGGGCTCCGGCGCCGGCGCGCTTGTCGCGCCGGGAGTGGCCGGAATATCAAGGAATTCCGGGCTCAGATCGTCGATGTCATAACCGCCCTCGGCCAGCGCGCCCAGCCGGGGCTCGCGGGGGGCGTCGTCGAAGTCATCGAAAATCCGATCGCGGGGCGGAGTCGCCAGCGCGGACTCCTCGCGCTCGGCGTCGGCCAGCAGGCGCTGTGCCCACTGCTCGTCCGCCTCCTCGTCAATATCGGTTCCGGAGGCGCCGAGCTCGCGGAACAAGGAGTTCGACTCCTGTTGCCAGTTGTCCAGGTCGAGCAGGCTGTCCTGTTGTTTGTCCTGGCGCGCGGCAGCCATTTCGAGATCGCTGAAATCGGTATCGCTGGCGTTGAACAGGGGTTGGTGGCCGGGATCGGCATCCTCGTCGTCGAACAGCGGCGTGTTGTCGTCGATCAGCAGATCGTCGTCGATATCGATGTCCGCGACCGGCTGCGCTGTGCGCGGCTCGGGGGCCGGCACCGCGGTTTCGGTCCAATGGTCGCGGGCATTGAAGATATGCAGGCAGGATCCACAGCGTACCGCGCCGGCCGCCACCGCCAGATGGGCTTCGGTGACCCGGAACGATGTGCCGCAGCGCGGACATTGGGTGACGCGGTGATCCATGAGACGGATGAATATCCTCGGGATGGCTGCTGTGTCTGGCGTGTGAGCTTAGCGCGTTTTATTTGGCGCTTCACGGACTTATTGCCGGTTTGTGAAGCGCCTCTTCGGCGCCGGGCTCAGCGGCTTTTGAGGCCGTCCAGGCGTACCCATTCCTGGCGCCGGGCCGGGGGAGACATGTGAAACCACGGCCGGTACGCGGCGCTGACGGCTTCGGCCTGCTCCGCGAGAATACCGGACAGGGTCAGGCGCGCGCCCGGTCCGCTGAGGGCGGCCAGGGTTGGTGCCAGGGATTGCAGCGGTCCGGCCAGAATGTTGGCGACCGCGACGTCGGCGCGCAGGTCGGCGGGTGTTTGTTCCGGCAGGAAGGTCTGCAGGCGATCCGCGGCAATGCCGTTGCGGGCGGCGTTGTCGCGGGTGGCCAGCAGGGCCTGGGGATCGTTGTCGACGCCGATGGCGCGCTCGGCGCCCAGCAGCAGCGCGGCGATGGCCAGGATTCCCGAGCCGCAGCCGTAGTCGAGCACCGTGCAGCCTTGCAGCGGCTGGCTGTCCAGCCATTCCAGACAGAGCGCGGTGGTGGGATGGGTTCCGGTGCCGAAGGCGAGGCCGGGGTCCAGGGCCAGGATGACACCGTTCGGGTCCGGCGGTTCGCACCAGCTGGGACATACCCACAGGCGCTGGCCGAAACGCATCGGCTGGAAATCCGCCATCCAGGCGCGCTCCCAGGCCTGATCGGCCAGCATTTCGGCGCGCCAGGGCGGCACCTGTCCCAGCCGTTGAGCGAGGCCGGCGATAACGACCTCGGCCTCGATGTCTTCTTCGAACAGGGCGAGCACGCGGGTTTCGGCCCACAGCGGCGTTTCTCCGATGCCGGGCTCGAAAACGGGTTCGTCCGCGTTGTCCTGCAACGTCACCGACACCGCGCCCAGTTCGAGCAGTGCGTCTTCCAGCGCGGGCGCCTGTTCGCGCCCGCTGTCGAAGACCAGTTGCAGCCAGCCCATGGTCAGATTCCGCCCTCGTTATGGCACATCACGAGTTCAGCTTCTTTTCCAGGTAGTGGATGTTCACGCCACCCTTGCGGAAGCCCGCGTCGCGCACCAATTGGCGTTGCAGCTCCTGGTTGGTGCGAATGCCTTCGACCACCAGCTCGTCCAGCGCCTGGCGCATGCGGTTCAGC
>Ga0153956_1001847_pt1 | contig 17211 bp, 13 predicted proteins | sample TSFL040MetaG_FD_104704 | JGI IMG/M metagenome (GOLD analysis project Ga0153956, IMG submission 104704) | Attine ant fungus gardens microbial communities from Florida, USA - TSFL040 MetaG | ecosystem: Host-associated > Fungi > Mycelium > Unclassified | place: USA: Florida, Wekiwa Springs...
ACGTAGGCCTTGAGCGGCTCGAAGCCGTTGAAGGCGACCGCCGAGTAGGTCGTCGTGTAGGCGCCGGTGCCTTCGATCAGAACCTCGTCGCCGATGGTGAGCGTCAGCGGCAGCGGATAGAGGTTCTTCTCATAGAGCACGTCGGCCGAATCGCAGGTCGGGCCGGCGATCACGCAGGGCTCCATCTCGTCGCCGTCCCGCGTCGTGCGGATCGGGTAGCGGATGGCCTCGTCCATGGTTTCGGCGAGACCGCCGAACTTGCCGATGTCGAGGAAGACCCAGCGGGCGTCGTCATTGTCCGACTTCTTCGAAATCAGGACGACTTCAGCCTTGATCACGCCGGCATTGCCGACCATGCCGCGGCCCGGCTCGATGATCGTGACCGGGATCTGGTTGCCGAAATGGGCGCGCAGAGCGGCGTAGATCGCCTTGCCGTAGGCTTCGGCGGAGGGCACGTCGCGCAGGTACTTGGTCGGAAAGCCGCCGCCCATGTTGACCATCTGCAGGTGGATGCCCTGCTTGGCCAGCTGGACGAAGACGCGCTTGGCATCGGACAGAGCCGAATCCCAGGCATCGACCTTGGTCATCTGCGAGCCGACATGGAACGACACGCCGTAGGAAGCGAGCCCGAGCTGATGGGCGTAGACGAGCACGTCGACGGCCATCTGCGGCACGCAGCCGAACTTGCGGCTGAGCGGCCATTCGGCGCCTTCGCCATCCGTCAGCACGCGGCAGAACACGCGGGCGCCCGGAGCGGCACGGGAAATCTTCTCGACTTCCTCATGGCTGTCGACGGCGAAGAGGCTGACGCCGAGCGCATGTGCGCGGGCGACGTCGCGTTCCTTCTTGATCGTGTTGCCGAAGGAGATGCGGGCGGCGGTCGCACCGGCTTCCAGCGCCATTTCGATTTCCGCGACGGATGCGCAGTCGAAATTGGAGCCCATGCCTGCGAGCAGCTTCAGCACTTCGGGGGCCGGGTTGGCCTTGACGGCATAATAGATCGCGCTGTCCGGCATCGCGTGACGGAAGGCGTTGAAGTTGTCGCGAACCACGTCCAGGTCCACGACAAGGCACGGGCCGTCCGGACGTCGGGTGGCGAGAAAGTCGCGAATACGCTGAGTGGTCATAGCAGTTCCCTCTTCCAGGTCGAAAGCTCCGGGCGACCGGAGGACAAAGGGCGTGCAGACGCCGCAAAGGAACCAGCCGGTGGAGACCCCGGAACCTAAGCGAACGCTTGACGCGCAAATGATGAACCAACGCCGCGAGGCGGCATGAGTTCGGCTTTGTCTGCCTTGGATTGGGGGGAAGAATCCCGACCGCACTTCCGGCAATGAAGGTGTGCCTCTTCAGTAACCCCGGCTGTTGGAGAGCCGGCAGACACCAGAAAGGCCCGCACCGTCGTTGCTTCAAGATGTCCTCGCATTTTCCGGTTGGCCGGAATAGCGACTGGAGCGGTTAGTTCCAGGTACCTTACCGAGATCCTCACCAAATCGAGGGTCGGCGGACACCCACAGGCACGTGCGACTTTGGGCAGCCCCGGAGATAAGAATATTCGCCGTCATAATCAAGAATTTTTTTCGCCTTCGCCCCAAAAAATAAATTGAACAAACTTCCCCATTCCGTTCAATATCTTAGGAACAATCAAGGAGAGCCTTCCCGCATGGATACCCTGACCCGCATACGCGCCTTCATCGACGTGGTCGAGGCGGAGGGCTTTTCGGCGGCCGCGCGCCGGACCGGACGCTCCAAGGCGCTGCTTTCGAAATATGTGCGCGAGCTGGAAGACGAACTCGGCGCGCTGCTTTTGAACCGCACGACGCGGCAGTTCTCGCTGACGGAGGCCGGCCACACCTACTACCGCACCGCCTCCGACATCCTGAAGGAGATCGACAACCTCGCCGACCTCGTGCGCGAGAACAACCAGCAGCTCAAGGGCCGGCTGCGCGTCTCCGTGCCGCGCACCTTCGTCGACGCCGACGTCGGGCAGTCGCTGATCGATTTCGCCAAGGAGAACCCCAACCTAGCGCTGGAGATTTCCGCCGACGACCGCTTCGTCGACCTGATCGAGGAGAATTTCGACGTCGCCGTGCGCGTGACCAAGCTTGAAGACTCCGGCATGATCGCCAGGAAGCTCTCGGATTTCCGCAGCCACGTCTGCGCGACGCGCGCCTTTCTCGACCAGTACGAACCGCTGGAACACCCGACCGATCTTGCGCGCGTGCCCTTCATCATCGACACCAACAGCCGCTCGCAAAACAGCATCCGCTTCTTCAATCCGGACAGCACGCCGTTCAACGTTTCCGTGAACGGCCCGATCGAGGTGAACAGCCCGCACGCCACGCTGAGGGCCGCGCTTTCCGATCTCGGCATCGCCATCATCCCGGATTTCATCGCCCGCAAGAACATCGAGAACGGCGATCTCGTCACGCTTTTCAACGATTACATCCCGACCGACCGCGGCATCTATGCCGTCTATCCGCACCGGCGCTACCTGCCGGCCAAGGTGCGCATCTTCGTCGATTATCTCTACAACTGGTTCCGCAAGAACGGCTGAGGCGCTTGGCCGCGGCAAGCGGAGCGTCATGCTCCGGTCCCAAATTCGTCTTATTTCCTGCCGAGAAAACCCAAACAAATCACGCGATGCTGACGGAGCGCATGAACAGATCAACCCTCATCCTCGCGGCCGCGCTCTCGCTCGCTCCCGCCGCCGCCTTCGCGCATCCGCATATTTTCGTGGAAGCGCGGCTCGAAGTGGTGGCCGGGGCGGACGGCAATGTGCAGGAGCTGCGCAACGTCTGGCGATTCGACGAGGTGTTCTCCTCCTCGGTGCTGATGGATTTCGACAAGAACACCAACCTGAAGCTGGAGCCCGACGAACTCAAGGAGGTGGGGACGACGGTGCGCGATTCGCTCGCCGACTACGACTACTACGTCAACATGACCTTCAACGGCAAAACCATCAAAGTGAACAAGCCGGACGAGATCCATGTCGATTACAAGGAGGGGCAGCTTCTGATGTTCTTCGCCGTCAAGCCGGCCGAGACGATGCCGCTGAAGGGCAACAGGCTTTCCTTCGGCATTTACGACCCGACGCTCTACACCTCCGTCGATTTCCCGACCGATGCCGACATGATCACGGTCGGCGACGCCTTCAAAGCCTGCCGGAAAAAGGTCGTCCGCCCCGATCCGGACGAGGTCATCGCCGAGAACAAGACGACGCTGACGGATGCCTTCTTCAACGACCCGACGGGAACGACGATGTCGAAACTCTTCGCAACCCGGATCGACGTGCAATGCTGAGCCGCCGTCCGTTCGCCCTGCCGTTAGCGGCAGCCCTCGTGTTCCTTGCCGCGGCGGGCCTTGCCCATGCCACCGGCTCGCCGCTCGGCATCGGCACCGCCGAGCCGAGCTTCCAGCCGACCGGCGGGCCGCTGGCCCCGCTCTTCCTCTACGTCAACGCCGAGCAGCAGGCTTTCTACCGAGCGCTGACGCAGTCGCTCATCGGCATGCGCCAGGGCGGCTGGCAGCTCTGGAGCCTGATCGGCCTTTCCTTCGCCTACGGCGTCTTCCACGCCGCCGGGCCGGGCCACGGCAAGGCGGTGATCTCCTCCTACATGGTCGCGAACGAGGTGGCGCTGAGACGCGGCATTGCGATTTCCTTCGTCTCGGCCTTCCTGCAGGGGCTGATGGCGCTCGCCGTCGTCACCGTCGCCTATTACGCGCTGCGCGGCTCGGGCATCACCATGACCGAGGCGACCAATGCAATGGAAACCGCAAGCTTCGTCATGGTGATCCTCTTCGGCGCATGGCTCCTGTTCCGCAAGCTGTGGACGCTCTATCGCGAAATGCCGCACCGTCGCGCCGCGGTCCTTGCCACCTCCATCGGGCCGATCGGCGTATCGCTGTTCGACGAGGCCCCCAAGGCAAGCCGCATGGCGCTTTCCGGAGGTACCGCCAGCGCCCAGCCCGGCGGCTTTCGCTGCGACGACGCCATGGACGTGGATGGCGGCCTTGCCTGCGCCGACTGCGGCCGCCTGCACCTTCCCGATCCCACGCTCCTCAGCGCCGAACGCTTCAGCCTGCGCGAGGCCTGGTCCGCCATCGTCACGGTGGGGCTGCGCCCCTGCTCGGGCGCGCTTCTGGTGCTGACCTTCTCGCTGCTGAACGGCCTCTTCCTCGGCGGCGTGCTCTCCGTCGTCGCCATGTCGTTCGGAACCGCGATCACCGTCTCGGCGCTCGCCATCCTCGCCGTCACCGCCAAGGGTGCTGCGCTACGCGTCGCCGGCCGCGGCTCCAAAGCGGCCGCCTGGACCGGCCACGCCATCGAAATCCTCGGCGCCCTGCTCGTCATCACCACCGGCATCCTCCTGCTCGGCGCCTCCCTGCAGGGGTGATCGGGATGCCCTACCGTCCCTTGCCGCGCTGGTAGCGGGCGCGGAGCCAGAAGATCACGAAGAAGGCGAGGATGATGATGGCGCCGGTCGTGGCGGCGAGCCAGGGCGAAATCGCCGCCAGGCTGAGCACGATGGTCGGGAGGAGATAAAGTGCCGCTCCGACAACGAGGAGGATGACGGCCGCGGCGATGGCCGGCGACCGTTCCTTCGGCGCTCCGTTTTCGTCCTTGCCGCCGCTCAAGAGGTGCGATCCTTCTGAAAGTCGGCGCGGATATCCTCCAGGCGCCGCTTCTGCTTGCCGCCGGCATCGAAGTTTTCCGGCGCGAGCCAGGCTTCGAAAGCGGCCTTGAGCAGCGGCCATTCGCTATCGATCATCGAGAACCAGGCGGTGTCGCGGTTGGCGCCCTTCGACAGCATGTGCTGGCGGAAGACACCCTCGAAGGTGAAGCCGTAGCGCGCCGCGGTGATCTTGCTCGCCTCGTTGCGGTTGTCGCACTTCCATTCGTAGCGGCGGTAGCCGAGATCCTCGAAGACGTGCTTGGCCATCAGGTAATGCGCTTCGGTCGACAACGGCGAGCGCTTCATCGCCGCGCCATGCGCGACGCCGCCCACTTCGACGACGCCGTTCGCCGGGTCGGCGCGCATGTAGTTCGCCATGCCGACGATCTTGCCCGTCGCCTTGTCGCGGAAGACATGCGTCAGCCAGCCGCCCTTGGCGACCGAGGCGAGCCAGGCATCGAAATCGGCAACGCCGCCGAAATCAGGCTGGGAGAAATAGCGCAGCAGCGGATTGATCTCCATGCCGCCGAGCCCGTCCCACAGCGCCTGCAGATCGTTGGCACGATCCAGCGGCTCGACCCGGACGAACCGGCCTTCGAGCACCACGGGCGCCGGCGCCGGGCAGCCCTTCCAATTGGTCAGATCGCGCATCGCCTTCCTCCGAGATCGAGCATCCGATCCGCCTTAGGACAGACTTCGGCACTTTACAAATTCAAAGTGCTGATCGGACCCATCAGCCGGCCGTGCGGTCAGCCCTTCAGCGCGGCGGCCTCGGCGGCGAGCCTGGTGATGCCGGCCCAGTCGCCGGCCGTAACCAGTTCCTTCGGAGCGACCCAGGAGCCGCCCACGCAGACGACGTTCGGCAACGAGAGGTAATCGCGGGCGTTCTTCAGCGAAATGCCACCGGTCGGGCAGAAGACCGTGCCGGCGAGCGGCGAGGACAGCGACTTCAGATAGGCGGCGCCGCCGGCCTGCTCGGCGGGGAAGAATTTCAGCACCGTATAGCCCTCCTCGCGCAACGCCATGACTTCGCTTGCCGTGGCCGCGCCCGGCAGCAGCGGCACATGCGAGCCGCGCGCGGCATCCAGCAGTTCCTGCGTCGTGCCGGGGCTGACGATGAAGCGCGAACCGGCGGCGACGGCCGCTTCCCAGTGCGCAACGTTGAGGATGGTGCCGGCGCCGACTTCCGCGCCCTCGACCTCGTCGGCGACCGCGCGGATGGCGTCGAGCGCGGCCGGCGTGCGCATGGTGATCTCGATCGCCTTCAGCCCGCCCGCGACGAGCGCGCGCGCCAGCGGCACCGCCGATTTCGCATCCTCGACGATCAGCACCGGAACGACGGGCTGCAGCTTGAGAATGGAAAGAAGTTTCTCGGTTTTCTCGCCCATGGTTCCGGCTCCTTCAAACGATTGAAATGCGCCTCTTCGATAGACGCCCCGCCGGTTTTTGTCGAGACAAAAGCGGACAGGAAATAGCTAGGAAACATATGATAATTCCGATAGCCTTGGCGGCATCGAACAATAAGGTGACAACGTCCGGTCCATGGCAAAGGAAATCGAACGGAAATTCCTGGTTCGCAGCGACGGCTGGAAAGCGGCCGTCACCGAGATCATCTCGCTGCGGCAGGCCTATGTCGCCTCCATGAACGGTCGCTCGGTGCGGGTGCGGCTGGCGAACGGCACGGTCGCGACGCTCACCATCAAGATCGGCAAGGACCTGAGCCGCGACGAATTCGAATACACCATCCCGGTCGAGGACGCGAAGGAACTGATGCAGGCCGCCCTCGGCCTCGTCATCGAGAAGACGCGCCACGAAGTGCCGTACGAGGGCTTCGTCTGGGAGGTCGACGTCTTCGAAGGCGCCCATGAGGGCCTGGTCATCGCCGAGGTCGAACTCGACGACGAAAGCGACCGTCCCGCACTCCCCGGCTGGCTCGGGGAAGAGGTCACCGGACAATACCGCTATTCGAACCAGGCGCTCGCCACCGCGTTCGGCGAGGACGACCATGGCATATAGGCTTCGCCCCGACCGGAAATTCGCCGACGAGGTGAAGGCGACCGCCCACGAACAGCTCGAAGAGGCGATCGCAGCACTCGTCCAGCAGCCGGAAGGCCCGCACGAGGGCGTCCACGACGCGCGCAAGCGCATCAAGCGCACCCGCGCGCTTTACCGGCTGGTGGCCAACGCCATGCCGGACTTCCGGGAGCGCGAGAACGACCGGCTCCGCGCCATCGGCAATTCTCTCTCGCACCTGCGCGATGCGACGGCGCTGGTGGAGTCCGGCGCGAAGCTCGCCAAGGCCGCGGCCTCGAAGGCGGAAGCGAGAGCGCTGAGCCACAGCGTTGCGGTGCTGACCGCCCGGCGCGACCGGCTGGCGGCGGAAGAAACCCATCTCGGCGACAAGATGGAGAGCGCCGCCGAGGCCTGCCGCGAGGCGCAGGCGGCGCTGGACGAGCTGCCGCTGGACCTGAGCGGCAAGCAGGCCGCCCGGCTTCTGCGTGAAGGTTGGGGCAAGACGCTTCGCAAGGCCGCAGAGGCGCTTGCCGCCTGCAGGGAGGGCGGCGAGGACGACCGCTTCCACGAGCTGCGCAAGCGCACACAGGATTACTGGATGCAGCACGCGCTGCTGCGCGACCTCTGGCCTTCCGCCATGCACGCCAAGGAGGTCGAAGCCAAGGAACTGGTCGACGCGCTCGGCTACCATCAGGACCTCAGCGTGCTCACCGAGGTCGTCAACCGCGAGCGGGCGCTGTTCGACAATAACAGCGATCTCTCGCATCTCCTCGAGGCGATCATCCGCCAGCAGCAGCGATGCCGGGAAGAGGCGATCGAGCGCGCCCGCTGGGTCTTCGCCGGCGAGGCGGACCACGAGGAGCGCATGATCGAACGGCTCTGGCTCGACGCGCGCGCCTGAGCCCGCGCCAAATCGCGGCCCACCAAATCATGGCCCCCAAATCGCGGCCCACCAAATCGCGGATTGCGAAAAAGGCCGTCAGGCTGTATTTCCGGGCCATGACAGACAAGCCGACCCTATCGCCGTCCCCGACGAGCCCGTTTCTCGTCGCAGCCCTCTATCACTTCGTGTCCGTGCCCTGCTTTGAAAGCCTGCGCGACCCGTTGCAGGCGCTTTGCGACGAAAACGGCGTGAAGGGCACGCTGCTTCTGGCGCATGAGGGCGTCAACGGCACGATTGCCGGGCCGGACGCGGGCATCCGTGCCGTCCTCTCGTACCTGCGCGCGCAGCCGGAATTCGCCGATCTGGAGCACAAGGAAAGCCGCGCCTCGAAGATGCCTTTCCTGCGCATGAAGGTGCGGCTGAAGAAGGAAATCGTCACCATGGGCGTCGAGAACATCGACCCCAACAAGGTCGTCGGCACCTATGTCGCACCGAAGGACTGGAACGCGCTGATTTCCGACCCGGAAACCATCGTCATCGACACACGCAACGACTACGAGACGGCGATCGGCGTCTTCAAGGGCGCCGTCGATCCGAAGACCAAAACCTTCCGCGAGTTTCCCGACTGGGTGCGCCAGAACACCGGCCTGCACAACAAGCCGAAGATCGCCATGTACTGCACCGGCGGCATCCGCTGCGAAAAGGCGACCGCCTTCATGAAGGAGCAGGGCTTCGACGAGGTCTACCACCTCAAGGGCGGCATCCTGAAATATCTGGAGGAGGTTCCGCCGGAGGAAAGCCTCTGGGAAGGCGCCTGCTTCGTCTTCGACGAGCGCGTCTCCGTCGAGCATGGGCTGAAGGAAGGCAACCACAAGCTCTGCCACGCCTGCCGCAACCCGATCACCGCGGAAGAGATCGCCTCGCCCTTCTACGAGGCCGGCGTCTCCTGCAGCCATTGCTATCCGACGCGCAGCGAGGAAGACCGCGAGCGTTATCGCGAACGGCAGCGGCAGATCACGCTCGCCCGCAAGCGCGGCCAGCAGCATATCGGCGGATAAGCGCTCGGCCTGTCACGCCGCGCCGACCGCGCCCCAATCGTCCGCCTCGGCCAGCAGCCGCCGGGCGATCTCGTCTTCGGACACCGGCCGGCCGAAGAAATAGCCCTGCAGCTCGTCGCATCCCATGTCGCGCGCCGCCCTGCCCTGTTCCGAGGTCTCGATGCCTTCCGCCGTCACCGGAATGTCGAGCGAGCGCGCCAGCGCCACGGTCGCCTGCAGCATGTCGCGCGCCGCCCGGTTGTCGACGATATCGGCCAGCAGCGACTTGTCGATCTTGAGCCGGTCGAAACCGAACTGGCGCAGATAGCCGATCGAGGAGAAGCCGGAGCCGAAATCGTCCAGCGCGATATTGACCCCGATCGCCTTCAGGCGCTCGATGGCCTGGCGCATCCGCTCCGGGTTCTGGACGATGTAGCCCTCGGTGATTTCGAGCGTCACGCGCTGCGGCTCCATGCCCGTCTCCTTGAGCAGGGCGCGGACGTGATCGGCAAAGGCCGGATTGCGGAACTGGCCGGGAGACACGTTGACGGCGACGCGGATGCCCGGCCACGCGCGGGCGCTCTCGCAGGCCTTGCGCAGCACGAAAAGCCCGAGCGCCTCGATAAGCCCGCTGGTTTCGGCAATCGGAATGAACACGTCCGGCGGCACGGGGCCGTGGCCCGGCCGGTTCCATCGCGCCAGCGCCTCGACGCCGGTCGTCATGCTGCTCTGTGCCCCGACGACCGGCTGATAGGCGACGGTCAGGCTTCCCTCGTCGACGGCCTTCGCCAGATCGAGTTCGAGCGCGTTTCTGAGTTCGCGGTTGGCGTCCATGACGCTCTCGTAGAGCACGGCGCGCGAGCCGCCCTCTTCCTTGGCCTTGTACATGGCCAGATCGGCGCGGCGCAGCAGCTCTTCCCGCGAGACCTTGCCGCCGGAGGAGACGGCAATGCCGGCGCTGGCGCCGACGACCATCAGCCGGCGGCCGATCTCCAGCGGTTCCGACAGGAAGGCGATGACGTCTTCGGCAAGACGCCGCGCCTCGCCCGCCGTTTCGCCGCAGAAGGCGATGGCGAATTCGTCGCCGCCGAGGCGTCCGAGGATGGCGTCATCGGGCAGCAGGACGCGAAGGCCGGCGGACACCGCGCAGATGACGTGATCGCCGCTCTCATGCCCGTAGGAATCGTTGATTTCCTTGAACCCGTCGAGGTCGAGATAGACCAGCAGGACCTTGTTGCCCTCCTCGCCCGCCTTTTCCAGGAGCGCGTCGACGCCGATGCGCATGCCTTCGCGATTGAGCAGGCCGCTCAGACGGTCGTGCAGCATGGCATGGCGGGCGGCTGCCTCTTCCGCCTTCAGCCGCCTGCCGGCAAGCCAGCCGACGGCGATCAGAACGACGAAGAACAGGCCGACGAGACCGAGCGCTTCCAGCACCAGAGGCCGCGCCTGCGCATAGCTCGCATCTCCCGGCGCCCGCGAGCGCCAGACCAGCCGGGCCAGGGGCACGCCGAACGGATCGTCTATCGAAACGGAATATCCTCTGTCGGCATCGGGGGCCGAGAATTGCAATCCCTCGATGACATAGGTGCCGGCAAGCTGCCGGATATGTTCCTCGTCGAGATGCCGCGCGAGGACCAGATAACGCCGTTGCGGCTTCGGCACCGCAAGCTTGTGGTTTTCCGGGCGGATCAGCGCCACGCCGACGGCGGCGATGCCGTCCTGCGTGCGCATGAAACCCGTCGTCTGCCGCGGGCTGTCCCGTCCCATGGCTTCGACGTTTTCGAGCAGGGTCAGAAGGTCGGGGCCAAAGAAATCGAGGCCGCTGACCGTCAGCGGCTTGCCGTCACGATAGGCCAGAAGGGTCTTGTGGTCGGCGTCGAACACCGCCGCGACATCGAAAAGCTCGCTTCCGTGCGTGACATCGCCGTAATTGCTCAGCATCCAGGCGCGGTCGTTCGCGCGGTAGACATAAGCCGCGGCATCGTCCCATGCGGCATAGTCGTCGAGCGTCGCCGAAAGCTGGGAGCGGAAGGTGTTGAGCGCGCCGGAGGCGGTTTCCTGCGAGCGCATATTGTCGAGATAGTTGGCATATTCGGCAACGCGGCCGATGGCCGTCAGCACCAGCAGCGTCACCACCGCCACCACCAGCGCAAAAGCCACCAGCACGGCCATCACGGTATCGTGGCGACCGAGTTGTCCATCCCGCCTGAAGACCTTGACGTATGCCCGCATTCCTACCCCTCGATGCGGGGCACTATGACCACGGAGCATTCAAAAACAGTTAAAGGCAGTCAGAAGCACTTAAAAGTTGCCGCCTGCCCGGCCGGGCGCGATAAGGCCGGCGTCAGCCGGCCTTGTGGTTGCCCTTCGGGAATTCGGCGGCAAGTTCGCTATACCACTTGCCGCTCTTCTTCACCGTGCGGACCTGCGTCTCGTAGTCGACATGGACGAGGCCGAAGCGCATGCGGTAGCCTTCCGCCCATTCGAAATTGTCCATCAGGCTCCAGGCGAAATAGCCGCGCATCGGATAGCCGTCCTTGATGAGGTCGGCGACGATGCCGAGATGCTCGATGTAGTAATCGAGGCGCGGCTGGTCATCCACCTCGCCGTTCTCGACGCCCATATTGTAGCAGGCGCCGTTCTCGGTGATGTAGCATTCCGGCAGTTCGTAGCGGCGATAGAGGTCTTCGACGAGCAGCTTGAGGCCCGGCGCGTAGACTTCCCAGCCGATATCGGTCTTGACGTCGCTGACGGGCGGGGCTTCGACCGTCCAGGGGAAATCGCCGTTCTTCGCGGCATCGTCGCTGACGCGTTCCGGCTTGTAGTAGTTGAGGCCCCACCAGTCGAGCTTCTGGCTGATGAGCTTCAGGTCGCCGTCCTCGATCTTCGGCATCCGGTCGCCGAGCGCTTCGGCAAATTCCTTCGGATACTCGCCCTTGAAGACCGGATCGAAGAAGGCGCCGTTGTGGAACTGATGCGCCCGCTCGGCTGCCGCCTGATCCTCGGCACTGCCGGAGCCCGCAATGATCGAGGAAGCGTTGAGCACCAGCCCGACCGGCACCTTCGGCGCCTCGGCGCGGATCGCCTCGACACCGAGGCCGTGGGCGAGGTTGATATGGTGCATGGCGTGGAGCGCCGCCTGCATGTTGCGCTCGCCCGGCGCATGGATGCCGTAAAGGTGGCTGAGCCACACGATGCACCACGGCTCGTTGAAGGTGGCGACGGAATCGAGGCGGTCGCCGAGGCGGGCCATGACGGTCTTGGCGTAACGCTGATAGGCGTAAGCCGTCGAGCGCGCCGTCCAGCCGCCGTCGCCGGCGAGCAGCAGCGGCAGGTCCCAATGGTAGAGCGTCGCGAAAGTCTTGATGCCGCGCGCCTTGCAGCCGTCGACCAGGCGGTCGTAGAAATCGAGACCCGCCTCGTTGATCGGGCCGGTGCCGTCCGGGATGATGCGCGGCCAGGCGATGGAGAAGCGGTAGGCCTCGACGCCCATCTCCTTGATCAGGTCGAGATCCTGCTCCAGGCGATTGTAGTGGTCGCAGGCGACATCGCCGTTGTCGCGGTTGTAGACGCGGCCGGGCATGTTGCAGAAGGCATCCCAGATCGACGGCTTGCGGCCGTCCGCCTTGGAAGCGCCTTCGATCTGAAAGGCTGCGGTGGCGACGCCAAAGGTGAAATCGCCCGGGAAGCGGGCGGCGAAGGCTTTCGGATCGATCATTTCGAGCTTCCGTCTTTGCTGTTGGACCGGCCGGCGCGGCCGCCATTCGGCGACGGTTTAGCCAAGCCGTGAAAGCTTGTACAGGTCTTCAATGTCAAAACTGCAACGTTACAGTTGGAAATCCGACATCGAAGCCTATTCGAGCACCTCCTCGGCCCCCGGCAAATGCAGCCGGCGCCGGACACCGATGTTCTTCAGGAACACCTCGTCATGGCTGACGACGAGAAGGGCGCCGTCATAGGCCTGCAAGCCCGCCTCGACGGCGGCGATGGAATCGATGTCCAGATGGTTCGTCGGCTCATCGAGGATGAGGAACGGCGGCGGCTCCGCGCCCCCGAGCACGCAGGCAAGACCGGCGCGCAGAAGCTGCCCGCCGCTCAAGGTGGAAACCCGCTGCAGGGCAGCATCCGCGCGGAACATGAAGCGGGCCAGCGCCGCCCGGCAGGCGTTTTCACTGGCCTGCGGATCGAGCCTGCGAAAATTCTCGCGAATGGTGAGCGAAGGATCGAGCAGGCTAACGGTCTGATCGAACAGTGAATGACGCGACAGGACGGACACCGTCCCCGACCAGGGTCGAAGCGTGCCCGTGATCAGCGAGAGCAAGGTCGACTTGCCGGAGCCGTTCGGCCCGACGACCGCCACACGGTCGGGCCCGGTGAGCCGGAAGGAGAAATTTTCAACGACCGGTTCGCCCTGCCGATAACCGGCCGTGACATTGTCGAGCCGCAGCACGTCCCTGCCCGCCGGCAACCCGGTGGACGCCACCCAGGCCGAGAATGGCTGAAGCACCTCGATCCGTTCGCGGGCGGCAGCGGCATCCTTGCCCGCCTCCTCCTTGCGCCTTTCGCCAAGCCGCACCTTGCTGCCGCCGGTGTTTTCCGCCTGCCGTTTCAGCCCGCCGGCGACGATGCGGGGCATGTCGCCCTTCGCCGCCTTCTTCTGCCCGGCCCGATCGCTGCGCGCCTGCCGCTCGGCGGAAAGCTGAGCGCTGCGAGCGACGTCAGCGGCCCGGCGCTCGGCATCCGCCAGATCGTGCTCCGCCGCCGCCAGCTCGATCGCCTTGCGCTCCTGAAAGACGCTCCAGTTTCCGCCGTAACGCTTTGCCCCGAGCGTGGTGAATTCCACGATCGCATCCATGGCTTCCAGCAATTCGCGGTCGTGGCTGACGACGATGGCGCCGTGACGCCAACCCGCCAGCAGCTCGATGACGGCTCTGCGCCCGTCGCGATCGAGATTGTTGGTCGGCTCGTCGAGGATCAGGAAATCAGGGTCTTCGAAGACGAGGGCCGCAAGGCCGGCACGGGTTCGCTGCCCGCCGGAAAGCGATGCGAGCGCCGTATCGGGACCGGCCTCCAGCCCCGTCCGCTCAAGTGCTGCGGCAATGCGCGCCTCGACGGTCCAGTCGGCTAAGGCAAGCTCCTCCATGGTCGCTTCCCCGGCCTCCGCGCGGCGCAAGACGGCAAGCGCCTCCGTCGCGCGGAAAAGATCGGCGACGGTCGCAACGTCATCCACCTGCACCGATTGGCGAAGCACGCCAAGCCGTCCGCCGAAAGCGATGCTGCCGGATTGCGGAGGAATCTCGCCCGCGACGAGCTTCAGAAGCGTGGTTTTGCCGACGCCGTTGCGTCCGACGAGACCGGTTCGCTCGGCGCCGAAACTCAGATCGAGATTGGAGAGGAGCGGGCGCCCGTCAGGCGTGGACCACGAAAGATTGGACAGGGTAATGGATGCAGGCATGGATATGGAACTCCCGAATGGCAAGGCGAACTGGCATTGCGATCGGGGTGAGATCCATTGCTGCACACATCCTGTTGATATTGACGACGGCTGCAATTTAGGCAGGAAAACCGCCCAAATCAAGCGTCGCGGCACGCAAAGAGCGTCCGGCGCGGAGAAACACCGCGCCGGACGGAACGATCAGAGCTTGACCCAGGCGCCGTTCTTCTTCGAAGAGGCGACGCAGGCTTCCACGAAGGCCACACCCTTCACGCCGTCATCGACGGTCGGATAGATGACCGCCGGATCGGCGGCCTTGCCGGCCTTGCGGGCGTTGATGGCGCGCGCGGCCTCCGTGTAGATTGTCGCGAAGGCTTCGAGATAGCCTTCCGGGTGACCGGAGGGGATGCGCGAGACGCGGGCGGCGGCCGCGCCGGAACCGGCGCCGTTGCGGGTGATCAGGCGCTTCGGCTCGCCGAAGGGCGTGTACCAGAGGTAGTTCGGGTCGGCCTGCACCCATTCGAAGCCGCCCTTGGTGCCGTAGACGCGCAGCTTCAGGCCGTTTTCATGGCCGGGCGCCACCTGGCTGCACCAGAGCATGCCCTTGGCGGGCTTTTCCGAGCCCTTCGCCTTGAAGCGCAGCATGACATGGGCGTTGTCGTCGAGCCGGCGGCCGGGCACGAAGCTGTCGAGGTCGGCAGCAAGGCTGTCGAGTTCGAGGCCGGTCACGAAGCTTGCGAGGTTATAGGCGTGGGTGCCGATGTCGCCGGTCGAGCCGCCGACGCCGGACTGCGCCGGATCGGTGCGCCACGCCGCCTGCTTCTGGCCGGACTGCTCGATCGCCTCGGTCAGCCAGTCCTGCGGATATTCGGCCTGGACGACGCGGATATCGCCAAGCTCGCCGTTGGCGATCATCTCGCGGGCCTGCCGGACCATCGGGTAGCCGGTATAATTGTGCGTCAGGATGAACAGCGCGCCGCTCTCGTCGGCCACCTTCTTCAGCTTCTTGGCGTCGGCGAGGTTGGAGGTCAGCGGCTTGTCGCAGATAACGTGGATGCCACGCTTCAGGAATTCCTTGGCGGCGTCGTAATGCACATGGTTCGGCGTGACGATCGAGACGGCCTCGATGCCGTTCTTCAGCTTCGCCTCGCGAATCGCCATCTCCTTGTAGCTCGAATAGGTGCGCGACGGGTCGAGCCCGAGATCGCGCCCCGAAGCCGCCGCCTTATCCGGGGTCGACGACAGCGCGCCGGCCACGAAATCGAACTGGTCGTCGATGCGCGCGGCGATGCGGTGCACCGCGCCGATGAACGCACCCGCGCCCCCGCCCACCATGCCGAGACGGATGCGCGGCTCGCGCGTTGTTTCCGATGATCCTTCGATTGCCATTATGTCCCTCCTGAAATCTATGTGCGGACGCGGCCCCTCATCCGGCTACCGCCACCTTCTCCCCGTTCTGACGGGGAGAAGGGCGATGCCGCGCCGTCTTAGTTCCCTCTCCCCGCTTGCGGGGAGAGGGTTAGGGTGAGGGGCAATCGCTCGGCACGCCGAAAAATTACGAAAGCCCCAGCATCCGCCGGTTGGCCGCCTGATCGGTGCCGCCGGAAGCGAAGTCGTCGAAGGCCTTTTCCGTCACGCGGATGATGTGCGCCTTGACGAACTCGGCGCCCTCGCGCGCGCCGTCCTCCGGATGCTTCAGCGCGCATTCCCATTCGACCACGGCCCAGCCGTCGAAATTATTCGCCGTCATCTTCGAGAAGACCGCGCCGAAATCCACCTGGCCGTCGCCGAGCGAGCGGAAGCGGCCGGCGCACTCGACCCAGCCCTGATAGCCGCCATAGACGCCCTGTCGGCCGGTCGGGTTGAACTCCGCATCCTTGACGTGGAACATCTTGATGCGGTCTTTGTAGATGTCGATGTTGTCGAGATAGTCGAGGCACTGCAGCACGTAGTGCGACGGGTCATAGAGCATGTTGGCGCGTGGATGGTTCTTCACGCGCTCCAGGAACATCTCGAAGGTGATGCCGTCGTGCAGGTCCTCGCCCGGATGGATCTCGTAGCAGATGTCGACGCCGCAGTCCTCGGCGTGGTTCAGGATCGGCGTCCAGCGCCGGGCAAGCTCCTCGAAGGCGGTCTCCACGAGGCCCGCGGGGCGCTGCGGCCAGGGATAGACGAAGGGCCAGGCGAGCGCGCCGGAGAAGGTGGCGTGCGCCTTGATGCCGAGGTTCTTCGAGGCGGAAATCGCCATCTTCACCTGCTCGACCGCCCATTCCTGCCGCGCCTTGGGATTGCCGCGCACTTCCGGCGCCGCAAAGCCGTCGAAGGCCTCGTCATAGGCGGGATGCACGGCGACGAGCTGGCCCTGCAGGTGCGTCGAAAGCTCCGTCACCTCGACCCCGTTCTCGCGCGCCTTGCCGGCGAACTCGTCGCAATAATCCTTAGAGGTCGCGGCCTTCTTCAGGTCGATGAGCTGGCCTGCCCAGGTCGGAACCTGCACGCCGATATAGCCGGCGTCGGCCGCCCATTTGGTGATCGCGTCCCAGGAATTGAAGGGGGCAGCATCCCCCGCGAACTGGCCGAGAAACAGGCCGGGGCCCTTGATCGTCTTCATTTGGGTTTCCTCCCTAACACCGGCCGCTGGCGGCCAAAAATCGAATGCGCGGCGAGCTAATCACGCCCGCCCGGCGCCGACAAGAGGTACGTGCCGCAAAAAGTGGACGCCGGCCCTGCGGCCGGCGTCCGGGCATGATTTATCCGCTCGCCAGGATCAGAACGGAGAGTCCTCGAAGTAGAAGTTCTTGGCGTTGTCCTTGGTGACCAGCGTCGCGTCGAGCACGTAGTTGCCGCTGACCGGAACCTGATCGTAGAGGGCGGACGCCGTCAGCTCCATTGCCGTGCCGACCATTGCCGGCGGATAGAGAACGTCGACCGGGACCATCTTGTCGCCGTCCATGACCTTCTTGATCATGTCCTTCGAACCGGCGCCGGCAACGACATACTTGATGTCGGTGCGCTTGGCCTGATCGATCGCCTGCAACACGCCGACGGCCATGTCATCGTCCTGGCACCAGACCACGTCGATCTTCGGATACTTGGTCAGGTAGTCCTGCATGACCTTGAAGGCGTCGTCACGGTTCCAGTTGCCGAACTGGCGGTCGAGAACCTTGACGT
>Ga0153956_1001848_pt1 | contig 17207 bp, 18 predicted proteins | sample TSFL040MetaG_FD_104704 | JGI IMG/M metagenome (GOLD analysis project Ga0153956, IMG submission 104704) | Attine ant fungus gardens microbial communities from Florida, USA - TSFL040 MetaG | ecosystem: Host-associated > Fungi > Mycelium > Unclassified | place: USA: Florida, Wekiwa Springs...
CAGATCAACATCACCAATCCTTCCGGCTATACGATCGCGGGAAACACGCAGTCGCATTTTCAGGCGACGGCGGGCGGGTTGATCCTGGTCAACACCCTTGCACTCACGCTGTCGGGTACCCCGGAATTCTCCTGGGCTTTTGCCGTCGCTGCGACCACAGGTCTGGTAGACGCTTATTCCCTGTCGACGGCGTCCGGAAGCGCGACAGGGGCGCGCTATTCAATCCAGACGGGCGGTGTCATCAACACCTACAGTGGCGGTGCGAATTATTTTCCGGGGAATGCAGCAGGTGGGGGAGGAACGACCACGGGTGGCGGAGTGTATGCGTAATCTACCAAATTTTTGGAAGCAAAGCACTTTCGACAAAAATCACGTTGTGACCCATCCTCGCGTAACGCGAAAAGCCTTTCTTTTCTAAAACAGAATAAATCTTCGTCTCCTGACCGGGAATTTCGTCTAAAACCTCACAGCAAATAACCTTCGGCTTGCTCGTGGAGAAATCCGCTGATTCAAGTACGGCTGTATCGAGGTATTCGATGTCCACGCACAATAAATCTGGAAACGTGCTGTCGGCATATTCTTGAACAATATCGTTGATAGTGACGACCTCTATGATTTCTTCGTGCACTTTCATGGTCGGCCATTAGGTCAATAGTTTCTTGATATCTGTTTCCGAGAAAGAGCTCCGACCAGCTCCTTCTCCTTCGAAGCGAAAGAATTTCATCTGGCCGCGCGTAGGAGCGACACCCTTGATAACGGTTATATCGCGCGGTCGTTCGCGCTTAAACGCATCCAAATGTTCGGGATTGGCGTCGACATTGATGCCGCTGGAGCCGTGCGAATAAAGAAGAGCAGTATTGCTGATGATTGTCGGATGGCATGCGCCGATATCAAGATATGAAGGCTTTTCAATTCCCAGACGCTTAAAGATGGCAGCGAACAGCAAATCCTCTCCGTGCTGTGAATAAGAAAGGTGACCAAACCACTGCCAGCGATGGCCGGAGAATTGGTCTTGTATTTTTGAATCCGCGTTCATTTTTTTTGCTGCAACTTCAACTGTCTAGAGATTGTCTACATTGTCGTGCTGCTGGAGACGCAATGCAATGAACTATACATATACTGTGCTGAAATCTGCAATTGCCGCTCAATGGGCGGCGATGAAAATCCTTCCGCAATTTTTATCAGCACTCGATCGCACCGCAGCGAAGCTTGTCGCAGACAGGGAGCGCTACCTCTCGCTGGAAAAGCGCAGCGGCGTTCCTGCCATTGTGACGATGGTGATTGCCGAGCGCGAGAGCGGCGCGGACCCGCGCATGTCGCTCGCCCAGGGCGACCGCTGGGATCGCGTCTCGGTGCACGTGCCGAAGGGCAGGGGGCCGTTCGGCTCGTGGGAGGACGCGGCCGTGGATGCGCTCCGGATCGACGGATTGGACGAGATCGGCCGCGCGAACTGGACAATCGAACGCGCGCTTTTCGAGCAGGAAAAGTATAATGGTTTCGGCTATCGCCGTTACGGCATTCCCAGCGCCTATATCTGGGCCTGCACGAATATTTATAAGGGCGGGAAATTCGTTGCCGATGGAAAATTCAGCCGTTCCGCCTGGGACACGCAGCTTGGGGTCGCGGCATTGATGGCGCGTATCGTTCATGCCGAGCCGGCGCTGGCGTTGCCATCCGCGTCGTCCGACCTGCCGGCGGATCACCCGACAAATCTCGTGCGAAGCGAGATGCCCGGGACCGGCGCAATCCAGAAGCGGCTGAACGAACTCGGCGCGGCCCCGCCGCTTGCCCTCGATGACGTTTACGGCGCGCGAACGAAGCAAGCGGTTCGCGAATTGCAGCGGCGGTTCGGTTTGCAGGATGACGGCATCGTCGGCCCCTTGACCTGGCATGCGATGAACATGCGGGAGGCCGCGTGATGGCCGGCATCCGCTGTTACGCGATGTACGGGTTGATCGGAGGCCCGCTTCCCTGGGGACTTTATTATTCCGGCGGCATGGATGCGCTCGCCGGAAAAATTCGCGCCCTCGCTCCGCAAGTCGAGATGTTGCCGACTTTCGGCTTCGGCGAATGGAAAACGATCGTAGGCGATATCAGGCAGCAGCCCGCGGAAACGAGAATCGTCGTTTACGGTCATTCGATGGGCGCGAACCAGTCGTCCGCCGTCGCTGCGGCGCTCGGTGACCGCGCGATAGATCTGATCGCCGCGTTCGATCCGACGATGTGGTATCCGACCGCCGATCTCGGCGCCAATGTCCGCCGCGCGCTCTGGTTCAAGGGAACGAATGTTCTTTCGCCCTTCGGGCACGGCAGCCTGAAGGCGGGCGCCGGCTTCAACGGCAGGCTCGAAAAATTCAGCGTCGGCGACCGTCACGAGAATATCGACGATAACGAGAAGCTGCACGCGATCGTGCTCGATGCGATCCGCGAGCTCGCGGCATAGCGAGCAGGACAACCTCGGTTTTCCATGGCCGCTCCGATCGGAGCGGCTTTTTCGTTTTGAACCCAGCCATCATAACCCAGCCATCATGGAGTCCGGCATGAATACCGAAACGATTCTGAATTTCGTTCGTCAGGCGCTTACTTTCATCGGCGGCATTTTCGTCGCGAAGGGAACGATCACGTCCGACACGCTGACGGATGTCGTCACCAATCTTTCGACCGTCATCGGCGGCATCGTCGCGCTCGTCAGCACCTGGTGGTCGCTGAAGTCCAAGTCGAGCTCCTGATGTGGACGCTCATCGTGGCGCGCGCCGCCGAACTGGCGCTCGCATTGCTTGCCGCGCTCAAATCGGTGGCGAATGCCGTCCTGCAATGGCAGGCGATTCAATTCGGCCGGTCGGCGGGAAAGGCCGAAAGCGATGCCGCCCACGCGCAGGCGGCGCGGCAGGCCGAAGAGCGCATGCAGGAGATCGCCGATCGCCCCATCGCGCGCGAAGAACTCGTCCGGCGGCTTGAGGAGGGGTCGGCATGAATCCGGTCTGTATCGGTCTTGAAGTGATCGTGCTGGGGGCGAGGTTGTGCCTTGGCGCGCCGCCAGCTCCGGCCCTGGTGACGATCCCCGTCTGTGCGGCGATTACGCCGCGCGATCGGGATTTCCAGCGCCGGCTGGCGGCGGAGTTGCGCGCAACCTCGGCGGGCTCGGCGACGCAAAACGCTCTTTCGGAATGGGTCGCCCTGCGGGACCAGGCCAGGGCGTGCAGCGTGATGCGCTGATAATGACTTGAGGGGAAAGGCGGATTTGCCCCGGTGATGCCATTAACCGGCAACACGATTGGCGCGGACTTGCTATAGCGGTCTGGGCTAAATATTGCCGGAGAACGGGAGCACGGGAATCAGATGCGCCTTTTGGTCGTCGAGGACGATCCGGACCTCAATCGCCAGCTTTGCTCCGCGTTGACCGACGCGGGATATGCCGTCGATCACGCCTTCGACGGCGAGGAGGGGCATTTTCTCGGCGAGAGCGAGCCTTACGACGCGATCGTGCTCGATCTCGGACTTCCCAAGATGGACGGCATTTCCGTGCTGGAGTCATGGCGCCGCGCCGGAAAGAAAATGCCGGTCATCGTGCTGACGGCGCGCGACCGCTGGTCGGACAAGGTGCAGGGCTTCGACGTCGGCGCCGACGATTACGTGGCCAAGCCCTTTCACATGGAGGAAGTGCTTGCCCGCCTGCGCGCGCTGCTGCGGCGCGCGAGCGGACATGCCACGAGCGAGTTGAATTGCGGGCCGATCCGCCTGGATACCCGTTCGGGGCGGGTTTCGGTCGATGGCAACCCGGTTCGCCTGACTTCCCACGAGTACCGGCTGCTTGCCTATCTGATGCATCACATGGGGCGCGTCGTTTCGCGAACCGAATTGGTGGAGCATCTCTACGATCAGGATTTCGACCGCGACTCCAACACCATCGAGGTTTTCGTGGGCCGGCTTCGCAAGAAGCTCGGCGTCGATCTGATCCAGACCGTTCGTGGTCTGGGTTATCTCCTGACGCCTCCGGCGAATGTACGCTAATTCACTCGCGCGCCGTCTTTTCCTGACGGCCATCGTGGTGAGCACCGCCGTGCTCCTCAGCGCGGGCGTGTTGCTGTCGACGTTGTACCGCTCTTCCGTCGAACGTTCGTTCGATCGCCGCTTGAACGTCTATCTGAAGACGATCGTGGCCGATGTCGCGGTTTCGTCGAAGAATTCCCCCGCCGAACCTTCCGCGCTGGGCGAGCCCTTGTTCGATCAGTCGTTGTCCGGCTGGTACTGGCAGATCGCGCGGATCGATGGAAGCGTTCGGGAAGTGAAAAGCTCCGGCTCGGTTCCCGAAAGCGGGTTGCCTGCGTTGACCGATCCGGCACAGGCGGAAAGTCACGGCGGATTCAGCGAAGGGTACGTGCCGGGCCCCGAAGGGCAGCGGCTGCGCGTCGTTCAGCGTATCGTGGATCTGGGAGAGGACGGCCGCTACGTCGTCGCGGTCGCCGGCGATTCCTACGAGATCGACGACGACAGCGAGGATTTCAACGACGCGTTGTTCGTCACGCTCGCCGGTCTTGGAATCGCGTTTCTTCTGATGGTCTGGTTTCAGGTGCGCTTCGGCTTGCGCCCGCTTGCGCGCATATCGTCCTCCCTCGCCGCGATCCGCTCGGGACGCGCGGAGCGCATGGAGGGCGATTTTCCGCAGGAGATCGCGCCGCTTTCCCGCGAAGTGAACGCGCTGCTCGAATCCAATCGCCAAATCGTCGAGCGCGCGCGCACCCATGTCGGCAATCTCGCGCATGCGTTGAAGACGCCGCTCTCGGTCCTGTTGAACGAAACGGCCGGCCGCAAGGATCCGCTTGCGGAAAAAGTGCGCGAACAGGCGATGATGATGCGCGATCAGGTGCAGCATCATCTCGAGCGGGCGAGGCTCGCGGCTCGAACCGCCGTGGTCGGCACGATCAGCGAGGTGACGCCGGTCGTCACCGGGCTCGCGCGCACGATGCCGAAAATTCATCGCGACAGGACTCTTTCCATCGAAACGCGTGTCATCGACGAAGTCAAATTCAACGGCGAGCGGCAGGATTTCGAGGAGATCATGGGTAATCTCGTCGACAACGCCTGCAAATGGGCAAGCTCGCGCGTCGAAATCGAGGTGTTCGCGGGCGGCAGGGAAAACGAGCGGGAGCGCGCTTCCTTTCATGTGCTGATCGACGACGACGGTCCGGGATTGCCGCCGGAGCTGCGCGACCAGATATTGAAGCGGGGAAGGAAGCTGGATGAAAACAAGCCCGGCTCCGGGCTTGGCCTTTCGATCGTCGCGGATCTTGTCGCGCTCTATGGCGGAAAGCTTGTGTTCGGGAGCGCGCCGATCGGCGGCCTGCGGGTGGAGCTTGTCCTGCCGGCGGCATGAGCAGCCTAGCTTTCGCCCCATTCGTCGGCAGGTTATGAATTCATTCGAGATTATCCATTCTGGTTGAGCGGCTGGGATTCATGCGAACGATAGCGACGAAAATGATGGGCGCGGGTCTGGTCGCCCTGATGCTCGCGGGTTGCGCGGGCGAACCGGGACCGAAGACCGGCGCGGGGGCCGCGACGGGAGCCTTCACGGGAGCGATCATCGGTGCCGCGACCGGCCGAAGCCCGGGTTCCGCGCTCGCGGGCGCGCTCATCGGCGGCGTGGTCGGCGGCAGCATCGGCAATGCGCTCGACGAACAGGATCGCCGGCGCGCCTACATGGCCGAGATGGATGCGCTCGAATACGGCGGCCCCGGCGCGCCCGTAAGCTGGCAGGGCGATCGCGGCGCGCATGGGACGATCGTTGCCGGTCCCGCCTATCCGCAGGCGAATTATGCCCGCTGCCGCCAATATACGCACACCATCTACATTCAGGGCCGCCCCGAGGCCGCGCGTGGCGTGGCATGCCGCAATCCCGACGGGACGTGGACACGCGTCAGTTGAGACATGCGCCGGCTGATCGGACACCGGAGCCGGTAAGCCTCCGTTAACTTTTCTCAACTCTCTCTTAAGGCAGGCGCTCTTATTGTGGCGCCGGAATTCTAGCCTTCAGGAGTGGGTATGTCGGCCGGCGCTTCAACAGCCGAACGGTTGCGGCAGTTCTTGCGCGAACTGGCTCCCGCAGCGCGTGCCATGCTGTTGCGGGAACTCGAGCGCGGTTCCTTTTCGGGCGAAAATTTCCCCGGCCTCGATCTGATTCTGGAGGAGTTGCGCGAACTGCAGCGCGGCTCGGAAACGCCGGCGGCCGTGCCGCGGATCGAAGGGCTCGACCGCCGTCTTTTTCAGCCGCTGACCCCCTTTCTGGTGGACGAGGGCAGTTCCGAAAAGATGCGCGGAAGGATCGCGCGTTCCTCGCTCGGAAACATATGGACCTGGATCGAACGCGATCTGATGGTCGAGGGAATCAAGGCGCAGGCCGATCAACTGTCGGCGGCGGTTCTTCGCGAGGACGCGGCGGAAGCGCAGCGGCTGACGGCCGCGTTTCAGGACCGGTTCGTCGCCGAAGCGGAAAAGGTTCTCAAGGAAAACACGTCCGACCGGAAAAGCCGCCAGAAGCTCGTCTCGCAATTGGGCGGCGAGGGCGTTCTCGACGATCTTCTGGATGTCATCACGGTTCTGAAAATCCGCGATGCCCTCGCTGCGTTGTCCCAGCGCATGCCGCAGCAGATCAAGAATCTTTCCGAAACGGAATTGCAAACGGTGCGTGCCCTGTTCGAGCATCCCGCCGTGCAGCGCGCGAGCGTCTTTCCTTACGCGCTTGCCCTGCTGTTTTCCCGCCTCTCTTTCCCTCCCCAGATCCTCAGGCTCGCGGTTGCCGCCGCCGAAACGGATTCGGCGCCGCGCGTCGCCGAGACGTCCTACGCCTTCGCGGTCGATCTCGTCGTCGACGAAATCGGCCGTCAGGCCGCGCGTATCCCGCTGGGACTGCGCGCCCGCACGACGGGGGAGGTTTGCGCGAGCATCAAGAAATTCCACGACTATTCGCGCGCCCTCAACACGGAGCTGGACGTTTCGATCGATACGCGCTGGACCAAGCAGCTTGCGCAGTTGCGCACGGATCTCGCGCGCCTCCTGCGTTCGAAGATCGACGGGTTGCCGGGTCAGGTTCGCCGCCTGCTGCGTCCGCGCAAGAAAGAGGAGATCGTGCCGGGTTCGGAACTGGATCCGCACGAGGTGGGCGATATCGAAAATGCCCTCGAGGTTTTGGGGGCTTGCCGCCTGGCGGCAGGCGAGATCGCTCTCAACGAGATCACCCTGCGGCTTTCGTCCGAACTCGAGACATGCCTCGACAACGCCACGCAGGCGCTGCTCGAATCCATCCGGCAGGCATCCGATTCCGACCGGCCTTTCCGGCAATCGCAACTCGACGCGGCCGTCCGCTTTTGCGCGAAGATATTCGGCAAGCGTTACGCGGAACTTCTTTCGAAGGCCGCGGGCGTCGCGCTTCAGAACGAGCGCCGTTCCGCCTGAAGCCAAATCGCCGCGGCGGCGCCCCGATTTTCCCCGTCGTTTGACCCCTTCGGCCGCCGTCTTCTGGCCCTTATCAAGGCCACGGACCTCAATTAAAAGGCTGGCCGGGAGTTCAGATGCTGTTTTGGTTCTTGCTCGCGTTGATGACGGGAGCGGCGATATTTTCGGTCTTGTGGCCTCTGGGCCTTCGGCGATCCGCGGCGCTTACGGCAGGCGAGGCGGATACGGCCGTGTATCGCGATCAGCTTGCCGAAATCGAGAAGGATCGCGAGCGGGGATTGATCGGCGCCGCGGAAGCGGAAGCGGCCCGGATCGAGGTCGCCCGCCGCCTGATCGAAGCATCGAACGAGCAGCTGGAGAGTCCGCCGGCGCCGGGTTCGACGGGCAGACGGCGGACGGCCGCCGTCCTGACGCTGGTGGGGACGCCTGTCGCGGCATTATGGCTCTATCTCATGGTGGGCTCGCCCTGGCTGTCGGAAGAAAAGCCGGCCGGCGCCTCGCCGTCGGCGAATATCTCGAACCTGCTGGCCCGCATGGAAGATCACCTTGCCCGGAAACCCGACGACGGCCGCGGGTGGGAATTGATGGCGCCGGTTTATCTGCGGCTGGGCCAGACAGCCGATGCCGTGAAGGCGAGCAAAAACGCGCTTCGTCTTTTGGGCGAAACCGCGGACCGTCAGGCGAATCTCGGCGAGGCGCTGGTCGCGGACGCCAACGGCGTCGTCACGGCGGACGCGCGAGCGGCCTTCGATCGCGCGCTCGCGCTCGCGCCCGGGCAATCCAAGGCTCGTTTCTATCTCGGCCTTGCCGCCAAACAGGATGGAAGAAACGCCGAAGCGGAAAAAATCTGGCGGGAACTCGTCTCGGACGCGCCCGCGGACGCGTCTTATCTGCCCGCTGTGCGGGCTGAGCTTGACCGGCTAAAAGACCGGGCAGGAGAGACGAAATGACCCGCCGGCAGCGCCGACTTACCCTCATCGGAATCGCGGCCGTGGTGCTGTCGGTCGCGGCGGCCCTGGCGCTCTCGGCGATGCGCGATTCCATCATGTTCTTCGTCACGCCGAGCGAGCTTGCGGCAAAGCCGGTCGAGCCCGGAACCCGGTTTCGCCTCGGCGGTCTTGTCGAGCAGGGAAGCATCGATCGCGACGGATTGAACATCCGGTTTCGCGTGACCGATGGAGGCGCGAACCTGCCTGTCACCTATCACGGGCTTTTGCCCGACCTTTTCCGGGAGCGTCAGGGCGTCGTCGCGGAAGGGAAGCTGGACGCGTCCGGTGTGTTCGTTGCCGACAAGGTTCTCGCGAAACACGACGAGCGTTACATGCCGCGGGAAGTCGCCGATGCTCTCAGGAAGCAGGGGCACTGGCAGGGCGAGGCGCCGAAATGACCGTCGAGCTTGCTCATTACGCGCTCGTGCTTGCCTTCGTGCTGGCCGTTCTTCAGACGGTTTTGCCGCTATGGGGCGCGCGGAAGAATGACCTCGCGCTAATGGGCGTCGCGGGCCCTCTCGCGATCGCCGTCTTTGGCTTTATTGCGTTTTCGTTCGCGGGATTGATCGCGAGTTACGTGCGTTCGGATTTCTCCGTGCTCGCGGTCTATTCCAACTCGCACTCGCTGCAGCCGCTGCTCTATAAAATCACCGGGGTTTGGGGAAACCACGAAGGCTCGATGCTCCTTTGGGTTTTCGTGCTGGGGCTGTTCTCGGCGCTCGTCGCGATGTTCAGCCGGAATCTGCCGGCGCGCTTGCGCGCGAACATACTTGGCGTCGAAGGGCTGATCGCGGCGATATTCCTTTTCTTCATATTGGCCACATCGAATCCGTTCCTGCGCCTCGATCCGGCGCCCGCCGAAGGGCAGCAGCTCAATCCGGTCTTGCAGGATATTGGCCTCGCGATTCACCCGCCGCTTCTGTATCTCGGCTATGTCGGGTTCTCGATCACGTTCGCCTTCGCGACGGCCGCGCTGATCGAGGGCAGGGTGGATGCGGCCTGGGCGCGCTGGGTACGCCCCTGGATTCTGACCGCGTGGATTTTCCTCACATTGGGAATCGCGATGGGCTCGTACTGGGCCTATTACGAACTCGGCTGGGGCGGATACTGGTTCTGGGACCCGGTCGAGAACGCCTCGCTCATGCCATGGCTCGCGGGCACGGCGCTTCTTCATTCCGCGATCGTGATGGAAAAGCGGGAAGCGCTTAAGGTCTGGACGATCCTTCTCGCGATTTTCACCTTTTCCTTTTCGCTGCTCGGGACTTTTCTCGTCCGCTCCGGCGTGCTCACTTCGGTGCACAGCTTCGCCAACGATCCCGCGCGCGGCATCTTCATTCTTGTAATTTTGATTCTGTTCATCGGCGGCTCGCTCGCGCTTTTCGCCTGGCGCGCTCCCGCGCTCAAGCAGGGCGGCCTGTTCGCGCCGATATCCCGCGAAAGCGCGCTGGTTCTCAACAACCTGTTGCTTACGGTAACCGCCGCCATCGTTTTCACGGGCACGTTGTATCCGCTCATGCTGGAGGCGGTGACGGGAGAAAAGATTTCCGTCGGCGCGCCGTTCTTCGACCGGACGGCGGGCCCGCTTCTGCTTTTCCTGCTGATCGTCATGCCGGCGGGGCCGCTGCTCGCCTGGAAAAGGGGAGACATCCGCGGTGTCGCCGAGCGGCTCCTGCTCGCGGCCTTCGTCGCCATGGTCGCGGCGGGATTTGTCCTCTGGCTCGCGCAGGGCGGCCCGCTGCTGGCCGTTTTCGGGTTGTTCTGCGCGGTCTATGCGATTGTCGGCGCGGTTCTTGAATTTTCCGGGCGCGTGCGGCTTTTCCGGGCGCCGGTTGCGGACTCTCTTTCGCGCGCGCGCGGTCTGCCCCGGTCCGCGTTCGGCACGCTGCTCGCGCATATCGGCATCGGCATTTCGTTGCTCGGCATCGTGGGCGAGGCGGGCTGGAGCCAGGAACGCATTATTGCGCTCAAGCCGGGCGACAAGCTTTCGATCGCGGATTTCGACTTATCGTTCACCGGTCTCTATGCGCGGGAAGGCAAGAACTGGCGCGACAGCGTCGGGCATTTCGACATTCGGCGCGGCGGCGTTCAGGTGGGAACGCTCGAGCCCGCGAAGCGCGTTTACATCGTCCACAATCAGCCGACGACCGAAGCCGGAATCGCGACCTTCGGCTTTGGCCAGCTCTACATCAGCCTCGGCGAGCCGATGCCGGGCGGCGCGATTTCGGCCCGCATTTACTGGAAGCCGGTCGTGACGCTGATCTGGCTCGGCGGGTTGGTGATGGCGCTTGGCGGCGCATTGTCGTTGAGCGATCGCCGGCTTCGGGTCGGGGCGCCGAGGCCCTCGCGGCGCGCCGCCATGATGCCGGCGGAATGATGCCCGTGCGCCGGTTGTTGTTCGCCATATTTCTCTTTTTTTCGCTGGCGCCCGCGCTTGCGGTCGAGCCGGACGAACTGCTGAAGGATCCCGCGCTCGAGGCGCGCGCTCGCGCGCTTTCGGAGACGCTGCGTTGCATGGTCTGCCAGAATCTTTCGATCGAGGATTCGACGGCGCCGCTGGCGAAAGACTTGCGTTTGATCGTGCGCGAACACGTCAAGGCAGGCGAAAGCGACCGGCAAATTCGCGATTATCTCGTTTCCCGCTACGGAGAATTTATTCTGCTGAGCCCGCGGGTGAGCGCGCATACGATTCTGCTGTGGGCGATTCCCGGCACGATTCTGGCCTTCGGGCTGGGCTGGATCGTGTTTCTGCTTTATCGCGGCAATCCGCCGCAACCCGCGAAACTGTCCGCGGAAGAGGAGCGAAAACTCGCGCAAATCGTGGAAAGTCCCGACGACCTTACAAAATTGTAATTTTGTGGCCAGCACGCCGTAAGGCGCGCCCCCTTATTTATCTTCGTGACAACTGATTTTAGGTCATGGAGATAAAATGTTCCCCCAGGATAATCCTTCCCCGAAGACCCCCGGCTCGATCAAGCGCGCCCGTTCCATTTTGCTCGGCAGCGTATTCGGTCTGGCTCTTGCCGGCGCCGCCGCCGGCCAGCTCATTCTCATCCCCGCCAGCACGCCCGCTCAGGCCCAGATTTCGACCGACCGCTCGGCAGGCCAATATTCCTTTGCCGATGTGGTGGATCGCGTCCGTCCGGCCGTCGTCAGCGTCAAGGTGAAGGTCACCGAGCCGCAGATGATGTCGTTCGACGGCCAGGGCTCCGGCAACGAGGAGATGCCGCCTGAGATCAATCGCTTCATGAAGCGCTTTTTCGGCAACCAGCTGCCGAACGGGAAAGGCGTTCCGCACGGGCGCCGCATCACCGGCCAGGGCTCCGGTTTCTTCATTTCGTCCGACGGCTACATCGTGACGAACAACCACGTCGTCGAGCGTGCAAGCGAAGTCGACGTGCAGACCGAGGACGGCCAGACCTATACCGCCAAGGTGATCGGCACCGATCCGCGCACGGATCTGGCGCTGCTCAAGATCGACGGCCACGGTTCGAGCTTCCCCTGGGTCAAGCTTGCGAGCAATTCGCCGCGTGTCGGCGATTGGGTGCTTGCCGTCGGCAATCCTTTCGGACTCGGCGGCACCGTGACGGCCGGCATCGTTTCCGCGCGCGGCCGCGATATCGGCGCCGCGGGCCCGGACGATTTCATTCAGATCGACGCGGCGGTGAACCGCGGCAATTCCGGCGGCCCGACCTTCAATCTCGCCGGCGAAGTGATCGGCGTGAACACCGCGATCGTCTCGCCGTCGGGCGGGAACGTCGGCATCGCCTTTGCGATCCCCTCCGAAACCGTCAACCACGTCGTCGCGTCCCTCAAGGAGTACGGCAAGGTGACGCGCGGTTATCTCGGCGTGAACATCCAGCCGATCACGCCGGAAATCGCCGAGGGCCTCGGCGTCACGAAGGATACGCACGGCGCTCTTGTGTCCGACGTGCAGCCGGATACGCCTGCCGCGAAAGCAGGGATCAAGGCCGGCGATGTCGTCATCAAGGTGAACGGCGATCACGTGAAGGACGCTCGCGATCTTTCCCGCCGGATCTCGTCGCTTGCCCCCGGCGCCAGCGTGAAGGTCACGGTGCTGCGCGGCGGCAAGGAGGCGGAATATACGGTCTCGCTCGCCAAGCTGCCGGAGCGCCGCGCCGACAACTCATCCTCGAGCGATGAGAAGTCCGGACAGAGCTCCGACTTGCCCGGCCTCGGCCTCAAGCTGGCCCCTGCGAATGCGGTATCCGGTGCCGGCAAGGAAGGTATCGTCGTCACGGACATCGATAGCGATGGACCGGCGGCCGAACGCGGCATCCGTGCCGGTGACGTGATCCTGGAGGCGGGCGGCAAGCACGTTTCCGCCCCGTCCGACCTTCGCGATGTGCTCGGTGCCGCCAAGAAGGACGGCAAGAGCGTTGTCCTGCTTCGCCTCAAGAGCGGAGATGGCAACCGTTTTGTGACCCTGCCGGTCAAGCAGGGATAACCCCTTGGGTATCGGCGGCGTCTTCCCGTCGCCCCCCGTCGTCCGCCGGTACCCCCTTGGGCGGGAGGCTGAAAGGCTTCCCGCCCTGCTTTTTCAAAAAGCACGGCAATGATTATGTATGGGAACGATATTAGCGTCGATTCTTCGCAAGGGGACGATTTCGCCATGCGACTGCTTGTTGTCGAGGACGACCGCGAAGCCGCGGGCTATCTCCGCAAGGCTTTTCGCGAAGCCGGTCATATCTGCGAAGTGGCCGGCGACGGCGAGGAGGGGCTCGCGCTTGCGCTGGACGAGCAGTTCGACGTCTTCGTCATCGATCGGATGCTGCCGAAGCGCGACGGCCTTTCCCTGATCTCCGAAATCCGCAAGCGCGGCGTATCGACGCCCGTTCTGATTCTGTCCGCGCTCGGACAGGTCGACGATCGCGTCACGGGCTTGCGCGCGGGCGGCGACGACTATCTCGCCAAGCCCTACGCTTTCTCCGAACTGCTGGCGCGCATCGAGTCGCTCGCGCGCCGCGTTACGCCGCAATCGGCGGATACGATCTATCGCGTCGGCGATCTCGAGCTGGACCGGCTTTCGCATTCCGTCACGCGCGCGGGCAAGGAAATCCAGCTGCAGCCGCGCGAGTTTCGCCTGCTCGAATATCTGATGCGCCATGCCGGGCATGTCGTGACGCGAACGATGCTGCTGGAGAACGTCTGGGATTACCATTTCGATCCGCAGACGAACGTGATCGACGTGCACGTATCCCGCCTTCGGAGCAAGATCGACAAGGGCCAGGAGAAGCAGCTTCTGCATACGGTGCGTGGCACGGGCTACATGATCCGCGATAGCGCGAAATAGCCTCCCGCGAGCGGAAAAGAGAACGATCCGCCCCTGGCTGGTTTGTTGTTGCGGGCATTTCACATCGTGTAGATTGACGGAAAGATGCCGGCAGGATTTTTCAGAGAATTGCAGACGTGACCGCGCTCGCCAAGCTGCTTCGCACCACGGCCTTCAAGATCATCGCCGTTTATCTGCTGGTGTTCGCGCTGTTCGCGGCGGGGATCATCATTTATCTGGGCCGCCACACGCAGCAGCTCGTCTTCTCGCAGATCACCGACACGATCGACGCGGAAGTGCTGAGCCTGAACGAGCAGTACCAGATCGGGGGAATCCGCCGCCTGACCGACACCATCGAGCGGCGGGCGGCGCAACCCGGCTCAAATCTGTATCTCGTGACGACGGCTTCCGGCGACAAACTGGCTGGAAACCTGAACGAAATGCCGGACAGCGTTCTGCAGAACGAGGGCTGGTCGGAAATTCTATATCGCCGTTCGGAGGATTCGAGCGCGGCCAAGCCGAGCCGCGCGGTCGTGCGTGTGTTCACGATTCCGGGCGGTTTTCATATTCTGGTCGGGCGCGATTTCGAGGAAAGGGATCGCCTGCGCCAGATCCTGGCGCAGCCCGCGCGATGGGCGGTGGTGCTGATCGTCGTGATGGGCGTCGCGGGCGGCCTGTTCATCGCGCGGCGCGTGTTGAAGCGTATCGACGCGATGACGGCGACCAATGAACGCATCATGGCGGGAGATCTCACGGGGAGGCTCGCCGTCACCGGCTCGGGAGACGAGTTCGACCGGCTCGCGAACAGCCTGAACGCGATGCTGGAGCGTATCGAGTCGCTCATGGGCGGCATGAAGCAGGTTTCCGACAACATCGCCCACGATCTCAAGACGCCGCTCACGCGGCTGCGGAATCGCGCGGAGGAAGCGCTGCGCGGCCCCAAAAGCGAGGCCGATTATCGCGCCGCGCTCGAATCGACGATCGAGGAATCGGACGGCCTGATCCGGACCTTCAACGCGCTCCTGATGATCGCGCGCGCGGAGGCGGGCGAGGCGCGCGAGGGCATGGCGGATTTCGACGTTTCCGAAGTCGCGCATAGCGTTGCCGAGTTGTACGAACCCCTTGCGGAAGAGAAGGGCATGCGCCTGTCGGTGCAGGCCGCCGGACCCATTCCGATGCACGGAAACCGCGAGCTGATCGGGCAGGCGCTGGCCAACCTGATCGACAACGCCATCAAATACGGCGGTTCCGGGCAAAAGGGCGAAATCTCGATTGCCGCGAAGCGGGAGGGCGACCGCGTTCTGGTTTCCGTGGCGGACCGCGGCGCGGGCATTCCCGAATCGGATCGTCCGCGCGCGGTCGAGCGTTTCGTGCGGCTCGAAGTCAGCCGTTCGAAGCCGGGCGCGGGGCTCGGCCTTTCGCTGGTTTCCGCCGTTGCGCGGCTTCATGGCGGCGAACTGCGGCTCGAGGACAACGCGCCCGGATTGCGCGCGATGCTCATTTTCCCGTCTCCCGCATCGAGACTTGACGCAACAGGGGCTGCTTCTTCACGCTAAGGCATGGCTGCCCTCCACGAACCCTCATCTTCATCAGAGCAGGCTTCGCTTTCCGCGAGAATTCGCGAACTTCCGGTCGCGTCGGAAGAGGGAAAGGCACTCGTCGACGCGTTGCTTGCCGCGGCGGGAGAGGAAGCTTCCGCGCTTGAGGCGGCGCTGGAAAACCCCGCCACGAGACAAATGCTCGAGGGTATCGCCGAGGCATCTCCCTTTGTCTGGAGCCTCGCGAGCGAGGACATCGCAAGGCTCATCGGGCTCTTGCGGGAGAGTCCCGAACTCCGTTTCTCCGAACTGATCGAGCAAACCGCGGATCGCGTGCGCAAGGCCGCGGACGAGGCCGAGGCCATGCGGCTTCTGCGAAGAATGAAGCGCGAGGCGGCGCTGCTGATCGCGCTTGCCGATATCGGCGGAGTATGGGGTGTCGATAAGGTCACGGAGGCGATGACCGAAGTCGCCGACACGGCCGTCTCTTCCGCGACCGATTTTCTGCTCGCGTGCCGGCATGCCGCGGGCCAGCTCCGTGACGCGAAAAAAAGCGGCTTCACTCTTCTCGCCATGGGAAAATACGGCGCCGGCGAGCTCAATTACTCGAGCGACATCGACCTCATCGCGTTGTTCGAGCCCGAAGCGCCGCTCGCGGAAGGCGTCGTGCCGCAGCAATTCTTCGTTCGCCTGACCCGCGATCTCGTGCGGATTTTGCAGGAGCGCACGGAAGACGGTTACGTTTTTCGCACCGATCTCCGGCTTCGTCCCGATCCCGGCTCCACGCAGGTGGCGATCTCGACCGACGCCGCGTTTGCCTATTACGAGCGCGAAGGGCAGACATGGGAGCGCGCGATCTATATCAAGGCGCGCGTGGCCGCCGGCGACCGCGAAGCCGGTGAAAATTTCCTGCGCGAAATATTTCCGTTTGTCTGGCGGCGATATCTGGATCATGCGGCGATCGCCGACGTTCACGCGATGAAGCGGCAGATGCATGCCTTTCGGGGGCATGACGAAATCGCGGTCGAGGGACATAACATCAAGCTCGGCCGCGGCGGCATCCGCGAGATCGAATTCTTCGTGCAAACCCAGCAACTCATCGCGGGCGGCCGCGCTCCCGAGCTGCGCGGGCGGCAGACCTTGCCCATGCTCGACAGGCTGGTCGACATGCGCTGGATCGACGCCACGGTGCGCGACGATCTCGTTTCGGCCTACCGATATCTGCGCCGTGTCGAGCATCGGCTGCAAATGGTTGCCGACGAACAGACGCATACGTTGCCGGCGGACCCGGTGGCATTCGAGAAGTTCGCGCATTTTCTGGGCTACGGGAGCCGCGACGATTTTGCGGCCGAGCTTGTCGGCCATCTCACGCGGGTGCAGGAGCACTACAGCCGCCTGTTCGAGGATGCGCCGCCGCTCGCGAGCCGTTTCGGCGCGCTCGTTTTCGCCGGCGAAAAGGAAAACCGGGAGACGCTCGATACGCTTGCCAAAATGGGTTTCGAGCCGCTTCCCGCCTATTCCATCGTCCGCGAGTGGTTCAAGGGCGATTATTTCGCGCTGAAATCCGGGCACGCGCGGGAAGACCTGCAGACGATTCTGCCTCCCTTGCTCGACGCGCTCGCGCGTTCCGGCAGCGCCGACGCCGCGTTGCTCGCCTGCGACCGCTTTTTCTCGGAGCTTGCGGAAGGGGCGCGGTTGTTCGCGGCGCTTCGCACCCATCCCGATCTGGTGGAATTGCTGGCGCTGATTCTCGGCACCGCGCCGCGCCTTGGCGAGATTGTCGCGCGCACGCCGTCCCTGCTGGACGCGCTTCTCGATCCCGCGTTTTTCGGGGCCATGCCGAGCGAAAAGGTGCTCACGGAACGCCTGGCGCTGTTGCTCGCTGATGCGGAAACGGAAGAGGAGTTGTTCGACCGCTCCCGGCGCTTCGGGCGCGAGCAG
>Ga0153956_1001849_pt1 | contig 17202 bp, 15 predicted proteins | sample TSFL040MetaG_FD_104704 | JGI IMG/M metagenome (GOLD analysis project Ga0153956, IMG submission 104704) | Attine ant fungus gardens microbial communities from Florida, USA - TSFL040 MetaG | ecosystem: Host-associated > Fungi > Mycelium > Unclassified | place: USA: Florida, Wekiwa Springs...
CGAGGCGCGTCGCGCCGCGCAGCAGGAACGCCACCGCCCGGGCTTCGACGACGTGGTCTGGTTCCGCATGGATGTCGGCCGCCGCCAGAATGCCGATCCGCGCTGGCTGCTGCCGCTGATCTGCCGCCGCGGTCACATTACCCGGACCGAAGTCGGCGCGATCCGCATCGCCCCCAACGAGACGCTGTTCCAGGTGCCCCGCGCGCTCGCGCACAAATTCGCGTCGACCGCCGCGAAGAGCTTCGTCGCCGATGCCGACGACGAACGCGGTGTCCGCATCCTGCCGTCCGAAGGCGCGCCGCCGCCCGGTGCGCACGCCCGCCCCGGGCGCCCGCATCGCGGCAAGCCCGGCCCGGCCCGCAGGGGTCCGCCGCGACGCTAGGACCGCCCCTTTAAGCTTCGTTGAAATTCGAACTCTAGGGCCGCACTGGCCGCACTTTCCGGATTGGTATATGCCCGCGGCGAGCGGGGACAGATCGGACATCCCTGCCGCGAGGGGGGATTCGATGTCGCGATGTCTTGCCGCGCTGGCGTGCGTACTGTCGTTCGGTGCGAACGCCGCGCCGGCCGCGGATAGCCGGCCCAATGCCTGGGGCTATAGATATCCGCACAGCCTGGATGCCGAGATTGCGGCGCCCGAGGTGCATCACGTCCGCTACGCCGACGATCATGTCATGCTGATGGAGGTGGCGAATCCGTCGGGCTACCGGATGCAGATGCACGGCCATCCCTATCCGTCGATCTTCGCGCGGGATACCGCCGCGCCCAATCCCGGACAGGGCGCGCTGAGCGGCGAAACCTTCCTCGATCCGGCGAGCCCGCGCAACGGCCAGAACTGGCGGATGGGCGCGGCGCCCGCCGGCACGTCCTACCCGACCTGCGCCGCGGCGGATCCCGAGGATCCGCACGCCCCGGCCAACAACAGCGGAGCGCCGATCCACTTCTACCGGATCGAATTCAGGAAATTGGACGCCACTGCCGGGCCGGCGGCGGCAAAGGCCTATGCTGCCCTACCCGAACGCCGCATCCTCTACCGGACCGATGCGCTCCGGCTGGTCGAGGTCACCCTCCAGCCCGGCCACGCCGAAACCACCGCCAACCGCCTGCCGGCGGTCGTCGCGACCGACATGCCCGCCGCGTTCGACGCGGTGCTTGCCGCCGCCGGTCCCGGCGCGGGCCGATCCGATCCGCCCGTCGGCATGGCCGCGCCGCGCTGCGTCACCACCGCCGCCGGCCGGGGCGCTCCGGTGCGCAACACCGGCACGGCGCCGCTCCATTTCTACCGCATCGAGTATATGCGGATCGACGGCGACGCGTTGAAGGACCATTGGCGCGAATGGTATCCGTACATGGCGACCATGCACTGACAGCGACGCTTACCGGAAGCGTTTGCGCAGCGTGATGCGGAAGGTCCGCCCCGTCGGGTTCAGATAGGATGATTCATAGGCGGCCGGGACCATTCCGGTCGCATCGCGCACCTTGGTGTGTGCGCCCAATATGTTGCTGGCCGACAGGTTGAGGCTGCCGCGCAGGAAGGGCAGCATCCGCGTCAGCCAATGCTGGTTGGCAAGATCGATCAGCAGCCGCACGTCGACCGTCACGCCTTGCGAAAAGGTCAGGCGGTCCTGCATCAACGGCCCGGCGAAGGCGGTGGTGGGGTTCTGCCACGCCGCGCTGACGTCGATACTCCAGGCGCGGGTCGAAAGCGTGGTCTGCAGCTCGACGCGATGGTCGGGCGTGGCTCCCATGTCGCTGATGATGTCGCCACCGAGCAAATCGAGCGTCGGCTGCCCCTGGCGCAGCACGACATCGTCCTGGAGCCGCCACGTATCGTAGAGCCCGATCTGGATCTGGTTATGCGCCGCCGGCTTGGACGGATCGGGCGGGCTGCCGTCCTTGTTCGGCCATGCCGCACCGAAGGACGTCGCGTAGGTGACGCCCCAACGCACCTGCTGGCGGTCGCGCCGGGCGAGGTTGACCGGGCTGGTGTCGAGCGTGGTCAGGTACGAATCCGCGCGGGCGAACCGGTCGGGAAAGGCCGCCATCGCCGCCGCCGTTGCAGCGGTCAGGTTGGCGATCGGGTTGCGCGTGCGCTCGATCTTGTAGTCGGCCGACAGCGCCAGATCGATTCGCCGCAGCGGAGTCAGCATGACGCGAAGGTCGGCGATGCGCGTGGTTTCAGGAGCGAGTGCGCCGTTTCCGCCTTCCAGGCGATCGATGATCGTCGTCCGGTTCGTCACGAAATCGAATTCGCGCAGGTCGGGCGTGCCGAGCGTCCCCTGCTCGAGCTCGAGCAGGCTGGGCGCCGTGCGCGTCCGGCTGACCCATCCCAATATCTCGACCGGCCTGGCAGGCGTCCAGTCGATCGTCGCACCGAGCGTCGGCAGCGTGCCGAAATCGGAGACGCGTTCGGCCTCGCCATTGATCCCGACGGTCAGCTTGCCGATCCCCGACCGCGGCGACAGGACCGGAATATTGAGGTTGAGCTGCACGCTCGCCTCGTCGCGGTCGCGATCGGCATATTGCGCGACGAGCGGCGAGACGCTGCGGATGCCCGAATAAGCGAACCCGGTCCGGAACGAGGCGGAGACGTTGCCGGCGGGCAAGGGTATGAGGTTGCCGTTCAGATAGAGATCGCCGCTCGCCGTCCTGGTTTCGGTCGAGACGCAATGCCCGTCGGGGCCGGTACCGCAGCGATCGCCCAGCATCGTCGGCGACGGCAGCAGGATCGCATCGAGGCGTGCGGCCTGCGCCGCATCCTCGGTGGTGGTCCGGCGTGTCGTATCGTCGAGCTTGCCGACGAACGACCAGCGCCAGCCGCCGGTCTTGCCGTTGAGCGTGACACCGGCCTGGGCATCGACGGTGCGATCGACCCGTTCGAGCGGTCCGGCGATCAGGTCGGTCATGCCTTCCTGCTCGAGCAGGTCGCCATCCTCCTCCGACAGGCCCGGCCGGCTCTGCACCGCACCAAGATCGACGGTGGCGGTGAATTCGGCGGACACCGCGCCGAATTTGCGGGTCAGCGCACCGCTGGTCGTCAGATGATCTTCTTGGGCGGCCAGCGTGTGTTCGACCGGCGATGCCGGTGCCGGCGGCGGCCCGCCGAGCGTGCTGTCGGCATAGAGCGGGTCGAGATGCTGGTAATCGAGCGCAAGGTTCCAGTGCGAATCTTCGTCGATGCGCATCAGGTCGATCTTGGCGCGATAGATGCCGCGCCAGTTGCTCGGCGCCGCGGTGTAGCGGCCGAGCAGGGTCAGCGCGCGATAGGTGGTGCGCAGCACCACGTTCACCACCTTCTGGTCGGGGCTATAGCCGTATTCGAGCGCAACCTGCGGCGGGAACACCTCGATCCGGCGCACCGCTTCGGGCGGGAAATCCTTGATCGCGGAAAAACCCGCGATGCGCTGGCCGTTGACCAGCACGACCGGCGGCGTACCCGGGGCGACCGCCGCGGTGGCGCCATTGCCGATCTCGGGCGCGAGCTCGCGGAAGACCTCGTTGAGGTCCGCCGCGCCGAGCGCCTTGATCGCGGTCTGGTTGATCGTCACTTCGGGCTGGATCGCCGTCGCGACCGCGCCATGCTGGCGGTGGCCGATCACCAGGACTTCGTCCTGCGCCGCCCTGGCTGCCTCCGCGGCGTCGGCCGCCTCGAGCGAGGTCTTGGGCGGCGCTCCATTCTGCGCCTGCGCGGCCGCGGAACAGCCGCACAGCAGCACCCACAGGGCGCGCCTGCTCCACCGCGGCGACGATCGGACACGTCGCCTGGGTCTGTCTTCGAATCTGCTGTGCACGATGCCATGTCCACCTGCCGCCGGTTGCCCACGCCGCGTGGGCGGTTCCGGCCGCAGCCGGGCGGCCATGAAAGCGCCCGGATGGCTCCACGATGTACGAAAACGCCACCCGCCGGCGGGAGGCCGCCGCCCTATTCGAGCAGGCGGCCGAGGTCGGCGCGGAATTCGGCTTCGAAGCCGGTTTCGCGATACTGTTTGATCACCCGCCCCGCGCCGGCCATGCCCAGATCGATGATGCGCGTCCCGAAGCCGGCATATCGGGGGGCACGCACCGGCGGACCGCCCGTCTCGCGCCAGGTCAGCAGCAATTCGTCGCCGTCGATGCGCCAATTGATCCGAACGGTGCCGCCGGCCGCGAGCGCGCCGTGCCGGTTGGCATTGATCGCCAGTTCATGGAGCAGCATCGCCAGCGAAAGGGCCGCATTCGGGCCGAGGTCGATCGGCTCCCCGCTGACCACGAAGCGATCGCGGCCGCCATGCGGCGCCACCATCCTGGCGACGATCGCCCCGATCGGCGCGCTGTCGCGCCGGTTTTCCAGCAGGATGTCGTTCGCCTGGCCCAGTGCATGGATGCGATCGCTGAACGCGGCGACCGCCTCGGGATCGGCGGCCTGGCCGAGCGATTGCACGGCGATGATCCGGACCATGCTCATCATCGTGCGCAGTCGGCGGCCGAGTTCGTCGTTGAGGAATTGCGCCCGTTCGCGCGAGAGAACCGACTCGGTCGTCTCGACCACCGTGTCGATCATCCCCAGCACCGCTCCGCTGGCGCTGCGCACCGGACTGTAGCTGAAGGTGAAGTAAGCGGTTTCGGGATAGCCGTAGCGATTGATCACCAGCGGGAAATCGCGCGTGAAGCTCGCCTGGCCGTCGAACGCCCGCTCGACGATCGGCCCGACCCTGGCCCACGCTTCCGCCCAGACGTCGCGGAACGATCGGCCGAGCGCCTCGGGCTTTTCGCCGAGGATCGGGCGAAAGCCGTCATTGTAGATGGTGGTGAGCTCAGGCCCCCAGACCAGGGCAGCGGGAAAGCGCGATTCGAGCACGAAGCTCGCCGCGGCGATCAGTTCGGGCGGCCATTGGTCGGGATCGCCGATCGGCGTCCGCCCCCAGTCGAAGGCACGGATGCGCGCGACCATCGCGCTGTCGCCGGTCAGGAAGGAAAGAGGTTTCGGGCGCAACGTCTCGACCGGTGCCTGCATCCGAAAATCCGTCCAAACCATCAAGGGAACGCCGCGCTACGCTACGGCGACCAGAACGAGATGAAGGAATTTCGGTTCCGCAATGATCCAACGGCTTTTCGGCCGCACCGGGGTCGCGGTCAACCCTGTTTACCATCTAAACTATCGAAAAATAACGATAATGGACGGGACCGCCGCCAGCAGCAGATAGAGTCAGCCGCCGCACTGCGCCGGAAGCGCGATCGGCCCTGCGCCTTTCACCGCCCAGGCGCCGCCGATATTGTAGGCACGCCCCTGCTTGAGCCCGGCGAGCGTGTGGCAGCCGATCGACGCGGCAAAGGCTTCGATCGGTACGTTCTTGGTCTGCGCGACGCGGGTATAGCCTTCGCGCCGCTTGATGTTGATTGCGTCGACCTTGGCCTTCAGCCCCGGTGCGGCGGCGCGGGCGAAGCCCAGATAGCCGTCGGCCTGCTCGCCGACCGCGCCGCTGTCGAGCGCACTCTCGACCTCGCTGTCCATCTGCGCGGCGGCGGGCGCGGCCACGCCCAGCAAGGCCAGGGCGGCGGCGGCGATCAGGAAAGGATTGCGCTTGGTCATTGCGGGAAGAGGTCCGGATTGTTGGCAATGAAATCCTCGGCATCCTTCTTCAGGCTGACGACGACTTCCTGCTTCACGTTGATGTTCAGGTTGATCTCGATCGGCTTGTCCGGCGCCTTGACCGTCACGCACCCGGCCAGCGCCAGCGCGCACAGGGGAAGGAACCGCTTCATCGGGCCTTGGCTCGCACTCCGGCGCAGCAGCGTCAAGCATGGCGCCTTCATCGCACGGGTCCGCTTGCAGGCGGCTGAATGGCGGGTTCAGCCGGCGTTGCCGGTGACTGGTTGAGCAGCAGCCGGGGATCCATGTAGCTGCGCGCCGATCCTACCAGCCCGCGGAACGGTGCGCGGATGCGGATGTTGAAGCGGAACGGCAGGTTGCGGATCAGCCGCGCCGCCAGGCTGGGATCGGGCGTCGCCTGGCGGACGCCGGTGAAGCTGACCTGGCTGATCATCTCCCCATCCAGCCGCCCGTCGAAGCTGATGGCGAGCGACGAATAGCGGATCGCCTTCAACGCATCGAAGGCGAGCTTGCCCATCGTGCCGATGTCAGCGCTCGACAGCTCGCCGATATAGGCCAGTGTCCCCCCTTCCCTCCGCGCCACCAGCGTGCCGCCCTCGATCCGGCCGCCCTGCGCATCGAAGATCATCGGCAGGACGCCATCGAACCGGCCGGTCGCGGCGATGTTGGGGAAATCGAGTTGCTGGACGAAGGCCGCCGCATCGAGCCCGTCGACGCGGAAGGTCAGATGCCGCTCCGTCTCGGCCGCGAAATCGAGCGTCGTCGGCGCGAGGCTGAGCGTGCCGCCGGCGAACGGCCAGGACGCATCCTCGATCCGCACGCGGTTGCCGGGCAGCAATTGGTAATGGACCACGCCGTTGGCGACCGCGACGCCGGGATTGATCTCGGCGATGGTCGCTTCCTGATGCGGCGCGCTGACCAGGCCGAGCAGGTCGGTGAAGTCGATATGCCCCTTGATCCCCGAAGCCGGTCCGAAGGCGGCGGCGAGATCGATCCGCTCGGTGCCGAAGCTGCCGCTGCTGGTCACGCGCTCGGGCGACCAGGCGATCCGCCCCTGGCCCGATACGGTGCCCGCGACGTTGGCGACCACGCCGAGCGTGAGCGGGGTAAGCGCCTCGGGCTGAAGCTGCTTGGGCGCGAAGACGATCCCCGGCACCTCGAGCGTGGCATAGCCCGTTCCGGCGGCAAGGTCGTGCGCCAGCGCGGCATTGACCACGAGCGCGCCCGACCCGGGATTGTGGAGCGAGGCAGCCGCATCGACGACGCCGTTCTTCAGGTCGAGGCGCATGTCATTGGCGATCAGCGGCAGGAAGCGCGGGCTCGGCGCGGCATCGGCCACGCGTAGCCCGCCGCTCAGCGCCAGCACGCCGCCGGCGAAACGCCACCCGCCATTGCCGTCGGACAGGGCAAGCGGCACGTTGGCGATCGCGCCCGATACGCCGCGGTAGCTTCCCTCTGTCCGCTGGCCGAATTTTCCGTCGAGGGCGGCGATCTCGACATGGCTTTCGCCGATCCGCGCCACGACATTGCCGGTCGCGAAGCCCGCGCCGTCGATCCGTACGGCACCGGTGTCGAACCTTGCCGGCACCCCGCTTGCAGACCGCCCGGCGAGATGGATCGCTCCGATCGTCGCCGCGATGCGCACCGCGCCGTCCGCCCCCTGCGCGACGATCGGCCGGCCGCAAAGGTCGGTCCGCGCCGCGCCGAAGCTGAAACCGACGAGCTGCAGCGATTGCACCGCGACGGTTCGGCAACCTTCGCCGACGACCAGGCCGGCACGGTTCATCCGCCCGGCCACGGGAAGGTCGAGCCCGCGCACGAAACCGTCGCCGACCGGCCCGTCGATCAGCAGCCGCGCGTCGAAGCGCGTCGACGCGCCGGCCCAGGTGAAGCGCAGCGTCGGCGCGGCGAGCGATGCCGGCCCGACGCGATAGGCGGAAATCCGCCCGCTGCCGGCCAGCGGTGCGCCGGGCGCCTGCTGGCGAAGGGCAAGCGCGACACCGGGAAGCGCGCCGCCCCCGGCCCGGATATCGCCGTCCGCGCGCCACCCCGCCGTGCTCCACAGCAGCCCACCGCGCTCGACCGCTTCGATCCGCGCACCGTCGCCGCCGGCCAGGGACGCCCGGCGGACACGAACCGCCACGTCGGTGCCGACGATCGCCGCATCGATCCGCGCTTCCGCGGCGGCATCGCGCAACAGCCGCGCCAGCGCCGCGGCGGCGCGGCCGGCGGTCGGCGTCACCGGCAACCCCGCGGGAAGCGCTGCCGCCCGCTCCACGGCGCGGGCGAAATCCGCAAGACGCGCGTGATCGAGGCCGACAGCAGCCTGCACGGCGAGGTTGCCGAGGATGCCGGCGGCATGAACCTGTCCGTTCAGCGACGCGAACGCCGCCGGGCCGGCGCTGCCGGCGAAACCCGTCAGTCCCGCATCCAGCGCGACGTGGCGGAAGGTCGCGTCCGACGTCGCGGCGACCTGCATCGTCCCCTGCCCCAGGCTGAGGTTGGGGCAATGCGTCGCGCCGATCGCGATCGGGCCATCGACCTTCGGCCGTCCGCCTTCGGTGGCAACCACCAGCACCGCCCGAACGCCACGCAATCGGCAGGCCGCCAAGCGCAGATCGGCGCCTTCGACCGTCGCATCGGCCCGGAAGCGGTGCGCCGGATTGCCCGTTCCGCTCATGCGCACGTCGATCGCCCCGTTGGGCGTGGCCAGCGCGAGCCGGCCGTCGACAATGTCGAGATCGAGATCGGGCAGCGTGTTCGCACCGCTGCCCGCCTTGGGCAGGAGCCGGTCGAGCGCGCCGAGATGCAGTCCCTCTCCGTCGAGCACCGCACGCAGCCGTGCGCCGTCGACGGCCACGCCGGTCACCGTCGGCCCGCCCAGCGCATAGCCGATCGTCACGTCGATCCGCCGCGCGACCAGATCGGGCCGCGCGGGATCGCCGATCCGCACATCCTCCAGCCGCTCGACGAACGGCCCGATCCGCGTGATCCGATAGCTCGCCGGCACGTGCGAGGCGGCCAGCGTGCGCGCGACGATGCCCCGCGCGATCCGGAACCGCGCCAGCCAAAGGCCGGTCAGCACCATCGCCAACAGGATGGCGCAGGCCAGGATGATCGCGCGGAAACGTCTCATTCGCTTCCAGGCATAACGCAGAAACTGCCCCAGGGCGCATTATGGCGCAAACGCGGGGTCCAGACGACGCCGACCAGAAGACGTCGTGCCTCCCCGCATCGTCTTAGGCGATCGCGTCCAATCCTTTTCGCCGGACGATCGAAAGCAGACGAAGCGCCGGACCGCCCGGCCGCTTCTTGCCCCGCTCCCAATCGGAGACGAGATTTTTCGAGACATTCAGATAGCGAGCTAACACCGGCTGCGAACCCTGCTGCGCCTCGCGGATGGCCTCGATCTCTTCGGGGGGCAGCGGTGTCGCAGGAGCCAAGCAAGCTTCGTCGAACTCGCGCAGCGTCCGCCTGTCGATGGCCCTCGCCTCGTGAAGCCCTTCCATCATTTCATGGACAGCGGCGAGCGCTTCACTCTTATAGGTTTTGGGCATCGTCATTCACCTCGAACAATCTTTCTTCCCGCGCCTCAGCGTCAGCCGATCGCGCGGTCGATGATCGCGTCGTCCGCCGGGATCTGGCCGTCGAGCATCAGCATCGCCAGACCATGGACCAGCGCCCAGGCCTGGACGGCGTGGATGTTGGCCTCGCCACCGTCGCTGGCGGCCAAGGCTGCGGCATTGGCCTGGAGCAGGCTGTTCGCTTCCGACGGGATCGCCCCGTCCGTGCGGAAGGGCGCCAGCGCGTCGGAGGCGAAGATCAGCCGGAACAGGCCCGGGTTGGCGAGTGCGAAGCGAACATAAGCGCGCCCGGTCGCGGCGAAGCCCGCGGCGCCACCCCCCGCTTCCTCGCCCGCCACGCGCTGCGCGGTGCCGAGCCGGGCCAGCCCGTCCATTGCCAGCGCGGTGAGCAAGGCCGCCTTGTCGGGGAAGTGGCGGTAGACCGAGGTCGCGCTGACGCCGGCGGCGCGCGCCACCTCCCGCAGGGAAAGCGACTCGGCGTCGCGCGTCGTCAGGATTCGCAGCCCTTCCGCGATCAAGGCGGCGCGCAAATCCCCGTGATGATAGGGTTTTTCCGCAATGTTGACACTGTTATCATCTTTGGCCATAGTAACATCGTAAACATTGGAGGCGATCATGGGAAGCACGATCGAGACATTGGTTCGCGGGACGGTGACCAAGGGGGTCGAGGCGCTCGCCGCGTTCAACCGCAGGCGCCTTCCAGCAACCGAAAATCCGTTCCTGACCGGTATCCACGCACCGATGACGGAAGAGCTGACGCTGACGCTGACCCGCCTCGCGGTGACGGGAACCATCCCACCGGGACTGAGCGGGCGCTACCTGCGGATCGGCCCCAACCCGATCGGTGCCGATCCCGCATCCTACCATTGGTTCATCGGCGACGGCATGGTCCACGGCCTCGCCATCGAGGGCGGCGAGGCGCTCTGGTATCGCAACCGCTGGATCCGCTCGAACGCGGTGGCGGCGGCCCGCGGCGTCGATCCGGCGCCGGGCCCGCGCCACATGTTCGATACGGTCAACACCAACGTCGTCGCGATCGGCGGGCAGACCTATGCCCTGGTCGAAGCCGGCAGCTACCCCGTCCGGCTGGACGAGACGCTCGACCGGCAGGCCTATGATCCGTTCGGCGGCTCGCTCGCAGGGTCCTACACGGCGCACCCGCATCTCGATCCGAAGACCGGCGAAAGCCACGCCATCTGCTACGAAGGGCGCGACCCCGGCACGATCCGCCATGTCGTCGTCGATTCCGCCGGCCGCGTGATCCGCGAGGAGCCGATCGCCGTCGATCATGGCCCGATGATCCACGATTGCGCGATCACCGATCGCTTCGTCATCATCCTCGATCTGCCGGTGACCTTTTCGATGAAGGCGATGATCGCCGGCTACGGTTTTCCCTATCGCTGGAATCCGGCGCACCAGGGCCGCGTCGGGCTGATGCCCCGCCACGGCACGCAGGCGGACATCATCTGGTGCCCGGTCGCGCCCGGTTTCTCCTTCCATGTCGCCAACGCCCATGACGATGCCGACGGGCGGGTGGTGATCGATCTGTGCGTCTACGACCGGATGTTCGACGATGCCGCCGCCGGCCCCGATGCGCGCTCGCGCGGGCTGGAACGCTGGACGATCGATCCGGCGACGCGCGCCGTCGCGGTGGCGACGCTCGATGCCGCCGCCCAGGAATTCCCGCGCCCGGACGAACGCTTCTTCGGCCAGCCCTATCGCTATGCCTGGACGATGGCGCTGCCGGCCGATCCGGCCGACCGCTTCGTCGGTGCGACCGCGCTCTACATGCACGACGTCGTCGCCGGCACCCGCGCGGTCCATGATTTCGGACCGCGCCGGCACCCGGGCGAGTTCGTCTTCGTCCCCGAAACGCCCGACGCCCCGGAAGGCGAAGGCTGGCTGATCGGCTTCGTCGTCGACCTGAACGACGACAGCACCGATCTGGTCGTCATCGATGCGCGCCGCTTCGCCGAAGCACCGGTCGCGAGCATCCGCCTGCCCCATCGCGTGCCGCCGGGCTTCCACGGCAACTGGATCGCCAGCGGGGCGGACCAATGAGCGGCGCCGCCCTTCCCACCTCCGTCGGAGATCCTTTCATGGACCGTGCCCATACCCTTGCCTGGATCCGCAGCCGTGCCCCGCGCTTCGCGCTCGAGCTTGCGATCAACGTCGCGGCGCCCCTGGCCATCTACGACTATGCCCAGGGTTCGATGGGCGAGGTGCCTGCCCTCCTCCTGTCCTCGGCCCCGCCGGTCCTCTGGGGCATGTTCCGCTTCGCCCGCGAACGGCGGATCGATGCCCTGTCGATCCTGGCGATGGTCGGGATCGGCTTGTCGCTGTTCGCTTTCCTCGGCGGCGGATCTGCGCAGCTGCTCCAGTTGCGCGAGAAACTGGTGACCCTGCTGATCGGGCTCGCCTTCCTCGGCTCCGCGGCGATCGGCAAGCCGCTCATCTACCCGCTCGCCCGCGCCACGCTGGCACGCGAGAGCGAGGAAGCCCTGGCCGATTTCGACGCCCGGCGCGGCAACGCCATGCTCCACCATACGGTGATGGTCATGACGTTGGTCTGGGGGATCGTCCTGCTCGCCGATTTCACGCTCTCGGTCGTCCTGATCTTCAGCTTGTCGATCGAACATTATCTGATCGTCGGGCCGATGGTGGGCTATGGCGCGATCGGCGGCCTGGCACTCTGGACGATCCTCTATCGCCGCTACCGGACACGGCTTCGCTACGGGGAGCAAATACCGGACTGATCCACGATCGGCGTCGTTTCGGCGTTTCGGGCCGGCCCGCGACGGAACCCTTTCCCACCCACATAAGTTGGCATCCGGGGTCCGCGCCCGGTGTGGGCATCTGTCCCCGGGCCCTTGCGGAACGCGCCTCGCTGCAAAAAAGTGGCGGGGCGCGTTGGCACCCCGGAACTTCTTCCGCAATCGCGCATTCAGCACATCGAGATCAGCACTTTGCCCCCCGCTTTGCTGGTCTCGCTTAGAGACCCCGCCCCACACCTCCCTCCCCCCCAAAGGTGTGTGGCGGGGTTCTCATTCAACGCCATCCCCGACGCCGATTGACTCGCGCCCGCGGCTGCCTAAGCTCCCCTTTCGAAGGCTTTCGACTGGGGGAGAGCCATCGTGCACGACGGCCAGACCCGCGCATTCGGCGATCCGATCGGCCTGAACCGGCTGGTCGGCGACGTCTATGATGCGGCACTCGACGATACGCTCTGGGCGGGGATGTCCGGGCGGATCGCCGCTGCATTCGATGCGACGAGCGGCGTGCTCAAGCTCCACGATCCGCGCAGCGGCGTCCATCTGTTCGAAATGACCGCGAACCTCGTCGTCGCCGATCCGCTGCGCGAATGGGCGGATCATTGGCACGACAACGACCTGTGGGTCGAACGCTCGGTATCGGCCGGCCTGTCGCAGGTCGTCACCAGCGACGATCTGGTCGCGCCCGACGAACGCTCGGCCAGCGGCTTCTACCAGGAATGGCTGCCGCATCTCGGCATCCACCATATGATCGGCGCGGTCTTCGCCGCCGATGGCGGGGCAGTCGGCGTGCTCGGCATCCATCGTCCGCGCGATGCGGCGGCGTTCGATCGCCCCGAACGCCAGGCCGCGGCCCTGCTGCTGCCCCATCTCGAGCGCGCGCTCCGCATCGGTCGTCGCCTGACGGATGTCGCCGCGCGCCGCGACGCGGCGCTGGCCAGCTTCGATACGCTCGACACCGGCGTGATCATCGCCGACGCGCGCGGCCGGATCCGCCATGTCAGCCGGATCGCCGAAGCGATCCTTGCCCGATGCGACGCTTTGGCGTTGCATGGCGGCTGGCTCCGCGCCGTTTCGTCGCCGGTCCAGGCGCGCCTCGCCAAGGCGCTGCGCGCCGCCGCCGCGGTCGCCGGCGGCCACGGCTTCGACCTGCCGCCGCCGATGCGCGTCGAACGCGACGGCCGCTCATCGATCACCCTCGTCGTCTCGCCCTTGTCGCCGCGATCGACGCATATCGGCTGGCAGGAGCCGCTTGCCCTGATCCTGCTGCGCGATCCAGAACATCCGCCGCTGCGGATCGACCATCTCCGCGCGCTCTATGCCTTCACCCCGATGGAAGCGGCGACCGCGGCGGAGCTTGCGCGCGGGCAAAGCCTGCCGGGGATCGCCACCGCGCTCGGCATCGGCATCGGCACCGTGCGGACGCATCTGAAGCAGATAATGCTCAAGACGGGCACCAACCGCCAGGCGCAGGCGGTCGCCCTGCTCGCGCGCAGCGTCGCCGTCTTTTCCTCCCCCGCATAAACGTCCGCCTATCCCGTTTGGGAGAGGAAAGGCCGGACGACGCTCCCTAGCCTGCCTCCAATCCCGACGTTGCGGGATCACGCCATGGGAGTGCGCGGATGCGGGGCAGGATATTGGGCTATGATCCGTCGGCGGGAACCGGCGCGATCTCGGGCGAGAACGGCGAACGCTTTGCCTTCACCGTTGCCGATTGGCGGACCGACCGGCCGATCGCCGCCGGCATGTCGGTCGATTTCGCCGCGACGGGAAGCGCCGCGACCGAAATCTACCCGATGGCCAATGCGATGCCGGCCGCGGCCGATCTTGCTGCTTCCCCCGCCGTGCAGAAGGCGCGCACGCTCGCCTTCACCACCCTCGGCTTTCCGCTCGCCGCCCTGCTGCTGCTCGCGACCTTCCTGCCCGCGATCAGCACGCCGATGAAAAGCGTATCCTTGTGGGGCATCGGCGGCCTGTCGCGAATGATCAGCGCCAATCCCCTGCTTGGCAATGACGATGTCGCGTCGGTTGCCGAGGACATCCAGCGCCTCGACCAGGAAGCGCAGGACCTTCGGACCCACACCACCGGCTTCGGCGGAATGCCGGTCGACAACAGCGCAGAGCTGGCGGCCGTCGCCAAGGCACGGGCGCACGCCGAACATGCCATGTCCGCGGCGCGCTGGGCGGCCACGGTCAAGACCCTGCTGGTCGTCCGCTGGGCCGTCCCCGTGCTCGCCGCCTTGCTTCTCTGGCTGACGTGGGGCGGCAAGGAGAGCAAGGCGGCGACGCTCGCCACCGGAGCGGCGGGGATCCTGACCGCGCTGATCCTCTGGCTCTATCGGGGATCGCTGGTCGGCGGGGGCGACGAAGATTCGATCGGCGGCGCCATCGCGGCCCGGATGGACGAGGCCATCTCGCTCGGCATCGGCACCTGGCTGATCGGGTTGCTGGGGATCGGCCTGCTGCTGGCCGGCCTGGGCATCATCCGCAATCCATTGGCGGCGCGCGCGCGCTGAAGCTTGCCCGGGGAGGAGACCATGGGAACAGGACGGCTTTCGTCAGCGGCATTGGCGGCCGCGCTCGGCATGGGCGCCGCCGTCCAGGGGGCGACGCCCTACGGCTTCACCGTGCACGTCACGCTGTCGCCGCGCGCCGCGGCACGCCTCGCCGCGACGCGGACGCCGCTCGAGGTCGTCGCTTATTATGACGGGGATCCGGCGCCCGGCCAGGATCGCCACGCCGACGACACGACCGGCCAGATCGAAATGGGCACCGAGCATGTCCGGTTGCCCGCGTCGGGCAATGCGGTCGTCACCGGCAGCGCCGTCAAGGCCGAACGCCTGAAATGGGTCAAGCCGGGCACCCTGGCGATGTACGTGAACGTCAACACCGTCACCATGGCCGGCATCCCGCTGACCTGCCTGCCCCTCCCGGCCGGAACGATGAAGGCCGTCGCCGGACGCACGTTCAACGTGACCTGCAAGATCTCCGGCGAATGAGGCGGATCGCCCGAGTCTTTCCCTCGCGGCACGGATCAGTTGCACTTTGGTGACAGGTCGACTGCGATTGCATGTCGCGCATGGTGGCGTTCAGCTTTGCCGTGATAGGCGGGCCGGATGCGCAAAATCGGCTCGTCAATCCCGTCCGCCCTGTTTTCCCTGGCGGACCGGCCGGTTCCGCTGTTGCGCGCCGAATGGCTGCTCGCCGCCCTCGCCGCGGCGGGGCTCGCCGATGCCTTCCTCCTCCAGGCGACAGGGCTGCACATCGCACTCGACTGGCCGTTCTTCTCGTTCGTGATCGTCGGCCTTGCCGCCGTCGCGATTCTGGTCGCCTGCCGCGCGGAAACAACGCGCGCGCACCAGATCGCCCGCGATTTCACCGAAGGCCTGTCGCTGTTCGCCGGGATCAGCCTGCTCGGCGCGGTCGCTTCCTATCCGCTCGCCGCCGGCCGCCACGGCCTGGTCGATCCCGAGCTCGAACGCATCGACAGCAGCCTGCATTTCCATTGGATCGACTGGTATCAGGTCGTCGCCGGCCACCCGCTGCTGCAGGCAGCCGAGCGTGCCGCCTATCTCAGCATCTTCGTCACGCCCGCGATCCTGATCGGCTATTTCGCGCTGACCCGGCGGAAGGCGGAGAGCCGGCTGTTCATCGCCACCTTCTGGGTCGCCGCCCTGGTCACCCTGGCGCTGTTCCCGCTGCTGCCGGCAGCCGGGCCCCTGGCGACCTTGTGGCACGGCGACCCGCCTTACATGCCGGTCAGCGCCCTTTATCAGGATCAGGTGATCCACGCGCTGCGCCACCACATGCTGCACACGGTCGATCTCGGCGGGCTGCGCGGCCTGGTCTGCGCGCCGAGCTTCCACGCGGCATCGGCCACCCTCTATGCCGTCACCGCGTGGCGGGTCGCCCCTTTGCGCTGGCCGCTCGTCGCCCTCAACCTCGGCATGCTGCTGGCCACGCCGGTCGAGGGGACGCACTATCTGATCGATCTGCTGTCGGGGATCGCCGTCGCCCTGTTCGCGATCGGCGTGACGCCGACCTTGATCGAGCTGACCGAGCGTCCGTCGTCCGCGCGCGGCGCGCTGGTCGAAAACCCCTCCTGATCGGCATGGCCGGGCCAACCGTCCAGCTTTTCGTCAATCCGCGCGCGGGCTTCGGCACGCGCGTGCAGACCCGGCGCCTGCGCAGCGCGCTCGAACGATCGGGCGCGCAGGTCCTGGTCAGCGAGAGCGTGGCCGACCGGCTGACCGTCGATCCGCAGGCCGACCGGGTCTGCTCGGTCGGCGGCGACGGGACCTTGCGCTACGTCGTCGATGCGGTGCGCAAGACCGGCCGCACGGTCGGGGTGGGCGCCTATCCCGCGGGTACGATCAACCTGCTGGCGATGGAATCGGCCTATCCGCACGAACCGCGCGCCTTCGCCCGGCGCCTGCTCGACGAGCCGCGCCGCCGTCATTTCCACGCACTGGTCGGCGATATGCCCTTGTCGGTCTGCGGCAGCGTGGGGCCCGAATGCCGGGCGATGGAACGGCTGTCGCCGCGCCTGAAACGCACGATAGGCCGCGCCGCTTATATCGTCGCCTTCGCCGGCGTGTTGGCCGATTGGCGCCGTGCACGCCTTACGCTGCATCACGATGGCCGCCAGACGGCGTGCGAGGCAGTCTATGTCGCCAAGGGTCGTTTCTTCGCCGGACGCTGGAGCTTCGCGCCTCAGGCCAGCCTCGGCGATCCACTGCTTCATGTCGTCGCGCTCGAACGGGTGACGCGGCTCGGCTTCCTGCGCTTCGCCTGGGCGATGCTGCGCCGGCGCGGCGTCGAAGGCCTACCCGGCATCCGCAGCTTCACCTGCCGCGAACTGACCATAGCCGGCGACGCGCCCCTGCCCTTCCAGGCGGATGGCGACGTCATCGCCAGCCTGCCGGTGACCATCAGCGTCTCGTCCGAAGCCGTCACCTTCGCTTGAACGGCTTGCAAAAAATGAGCCCCGCCGCTGCAACGGCGAGGCTCGAGGTGGACCAGGTCCGCAAGCGGAGGGGAGAGGACCGGCCGACGGTACGGATGCGCTCGCGGGGCTGAGGCGAAGGTGAACGGAGTTGTCTGCCGGCAATACGGATGCGACGAACGGCTGGCGGCCCCACTGCCCCCCTTCATCCTGGCGATGCGCTGATCGCTGCGCTTACTCCTCCCAGCCAAGCCCCGACCGCCACTGCCGTGCCGGCAGGCAGGCGAGCAGGCGAAGCGCCGGCAGATCGGC
>Ga0153956_1001850_pt1 | contig 17190 bp, 15 predicted proteins | sample TSFL040MetaG_FD_104704 | JGI IMG/M metagenome (GOLD analysis project Ga0153956, IMG submission 104704) | Attine ant fungus gardens microbial communities from Florida, USA - TSFL040 MetaG | ecosystem: Host-associated > Fungi > Mycelium > Unclassified | place: USA: Florida, Wekiwa Springs...
ACCCTGTCTCGTTTCGAGGTCAAAATCTTGGGGTGACTTCATGGGGCGCGCTCATCACAACAATCAAGACGACGATACGGAATTGATCCAAGCCTTAGATTGCGCCTTAAGGTTGGCCGAAAACGAAGGCTCACAGTTAACTGCATCGATATTACGAATGGCGCTTCTAAACGAAGCCTATCGGGAAATAGAACTGCAAAGGTCGAATTTGCGGTCGTTAATTTAACTCAAAAGCAGTGGGCCATTTTAGAACTTCGGCTCCTCTGTTCTGCAGGATTCTCCGGCTTACCGCTCCGTAGCCGATCCGGTCTTTGTCGAGAATCTTGGAGAGAGGGTCGGGGTCATTTTCTATCTCTGTCTGGTTTGCAAAGATAATAAAAACCGCAACGGAATCAATGCTGCAAAAACGTCCGGTTTGTAATAGAAACCCAATGTTTCCAGGCAGATTCCCCAATCTGGGGGACTAGGGGTCGTGGGTTCAAATCCCGCCGCTCCGACCATCAAACCCTGCTGCGCAGGGGGTGTTTGAAATGCGAGGTGTTCAGAACCTCGCAATGCATCTGACGGCTTGACGCTAGGTGCCCGGCAAGCGGTTTCCTTCCGCAGGCAAGCGTTTCCGCAATTGCCACGTTTCCTGAACCGGACCATCCTTTGCCATCAGCGGTGGTCGATTCTCCCGCGCAAAACAGAAGGTGAAAACATGCTCTCCATCCGGCTGCGAACATGGGTTGTTGCGTTGGCTGTCATCCTCGGCGCCGGATCTGGTTCCGCCGCTCATGCCGAAAGCGGCACGATCCGCTTTTCCGTGCTGAAGGGTGGCTGGATCATCGGCGCCTCGGGCGGCAGCGGCACGCTGGTGTTTCAGGGCCGCCGTTATCCGATCTCGATCGGCGGCCTGAGCGCGGGCTTAACTTTCGGCGCGGCGAAGACCGATTTTACCGGCACGGTGAGTAACATCAGGAGGCCGTCAGATGTCGCAGGTGTCTATGGAGCCGCGGGCGTGGGCGTGGCGGCGGTCCGTGGCGTCGGCGCGGTTGTTCTGAGCAATGAGAAGGGTGCCGTGCTCAACCTGCAAGGCCGCCAGACCGGGCTGATGGTGAACGCGGACCTGAGCGGGCTTGCGATCTCTCTGCGGCGCTGACGCCGGTCAGGTTCCACGGTTTTGCCGAACGGTCTTCAGGCCGTTCGGCAAAACCTCTATACCGTTCGGCAAACGGGACGACCTCCGAGGGCGTTGATTGATCTTGTATTTTTGGCCTGTGGTCTTATAGGCAAAGGCAATCTCGGATACATCCTTCCATGGCGCTCTCCCGGATTGATCGCGGAATTTGGCGATCAACCAGACTGATCTATCTGCTCTCCCGGCGTGCGTTTGCGCGACCGAAGGAGGCTGTGTCCGATCCGGCGGCAGACGTTCGGCGGATTCTGCTGGTCCGCACCGACAAGATCGGTGATGCGATTGTCTCTACCGCCTTCTTCAAGGCGCTGCGCGATCGCTTCCCCGATGCCCAGATCGACATCGTGCTCGGTCGGAAGAACGGCGCGGCGGCGCCGCTGCTGCCGCATCTCGATGGTGTGTTTGTCGCAAAGAAGAACCTGATCGAGCAGGGGCGTCTGATCCGCCAACTGCGCGAACGCCGCTACGACATCGCCATCGACATGCTGACCGGCGATTCCATGACGGCGGCGACCTACGCGGCTTTGTCCGGCGCGCGCATCACCGTCGGCTTTGATGGCAAGGCGGCCGGATTTTACGATATCGCCATTCCCCGCCCGCCGGCACCCGAACATCAGGCCGTGCAGATGCTGCGGCTGATCGCGCCGCTGGGCGTTGCGGTCAAGCCGGAGGACGTGCGCACCTCCGTTTCCTTTCCGCAATCGGCCGTCAGGAAAACCCGCGAGGATCTCGGCTTGGCGGATCATGACGATGCGAAGCTCGTTGCCGTCAACCTGTCGGTCGCCGACGTGAAATATTGGACCGACGAAAACTTCATTCGCCTTATTGGCGACCTCAAATCGCCATCCGTGCGTATTGTTCTCGCCGGTGCGCCGTGGGATCTCGCGCGGATGGAGACGATCGGCAAGGCGGCCGGGGTCGAGCGGCTGGAGCCGTCCTCCGACCTCTCGACCATGGCGGGGGCGTTGTCCTGCGCCGATCTCGTCATCAGTCCGGACACCTCGATCGTGCATATCGCGGCGGCGCTGAACAAGCCGGTGGTGACGTTGATGGCTTCCTATACGGCGAACGGTGAGTGGTATCCCTTCGGCGTTCCCTATCGGGCATTGCATTGTGCGACCCGCGTGGCGGATATTCCCTATGACGAGGTGTTGTCGGCGGTCCGTGAATTGATGGCTGAAACCGGATTTCCGAAACAGGTGCCTGCAACAGACGGAATCTTGTCCTGACGGTTCTCTCCCTCATATCCCCCCGCCGCCTGCTGGGCGCGATCGACGCCTATGTGGTGCGGCTGACCCTGATGTCGTTCCTGATCGTGCTGGTGTCTTTGACCGGGACGATCTGGGTGACGCAGGCGCTGCGCGGCATCGATTTGATGACGGCGCAGGGGCAGACCGTGCTGGTATTCATCGGCATCACAGGACTTGCGATTCCGGTGCTGGCGCTGATCATCGCGCCGCTCGCGATGCTGCTGGCGGTGACGCACACGCTCAACCGTCTCTCGACCGACTCCGAAGTGATCGTGATGAATGCCGCCGGGCTGTCGCCGTGGCGGTTCCTGCGGCCCTTCATGTTTTCGACGGTGATCGTCGCCTGCCTGATTTCGTTTCTTGCGATCTTCCTTGCGCCGGAATGCCTGCGCGCGCTGCGGCGCTGGCACACCGAGATCGGCGCGGACGTGCTGGCGAACGTGTTGCAGCCGGGGCAGTTCATCAAGCTCGACAAGCTGGTGTTGCGCGTGCAGGAGCGCAGGCCGGGCGGCGTCCTGGTCGGGGTGTTCATCGACGATCAGCGCAATCCGGCCGAACGCATCAACGTCACGGCGCAGAACGGCGTGGTGCAGAAGACCGACAAGGGGTCGTTCCTGGTGCTCAGCGACGGCAACCTGCAGCGCTTTCAGCCGGACAAGAGAGATCCCCTGATCGTCGCCTTCAAGAGCTATGCCTTCGACATGTCGCAGTTCTCGCAGGCGCCGCAGAGCTACAGCTACAACGCCCGCGAGCGGTTCATCGGCGAACTGATCTCGCCGCCGGAGGATGATGCCGTCGCGCAGCGCAACCTCGGCCAGTTCCGCGCCGAACTGCATGACCGGCTGCTGGCGGGCCTTTATCCGTTCGTGTTCGTGATCCTGGCGTTCGCCTTTCTCGGACCTCCGCGGACGACGCGGCAGGGCCGGAATTTCGCGATCACCGTGCTTATTCTGGTCGTTCTGGTCGTGCGTATCGGCGGATACGCGTGTTCGACCATCGCGGTCTCGCGCCCCGGCGCGATCATGGTTCAGTACGCGATGCTGATGACCATTGCCGGGCTCAGTATCTGGATGATCGTGAAGGGTGTGGTGGTCGAGCCGCCCGCCGGTGTCACGGCGCGGATCGCGCAGTGGCGGGAACGGCTGCCCTCGATACGGCTGCCGTCGCTACGGCGGTAGCGCTCCGGCGTCGCCGCGCAGGGCCATGCTGCGGGTCTTGTATTCGTAGGTGGCTGCGGCAAACGCCCACATCGCGCCGAGCATCAGCCAGAAATGCCGCCAGTGGTCGACGTCGATGATGAAGGCCTCGCCGACGGTGCCGAGGAACGCGGAGAAGAAAGCGAGATAGGTGCGTTGCCACGGCACGCGCACGAAAATCAGCCGGAAGCCCATCGCGACCGTGATGAACAGCAGCGCCGGAAAAAGGATGCCGGACAGCCATCCGCCGGACATGAAGGCGTTGAGGAATGAGTTGTGCGTGTCCTCTGGAAAAAACTTTGTGAATTGCAAGGGGCCGATACCGAGCGGCAGGTCGAGCGCCATCTGGAAACCGAGGGCGTGGCGTCCGAACCGCCCGAACCGTCCGCTGTCGTAGGTCTGGTGCAGACTCGCGCGTTCCTTGAACAGGCTGTCGATGGAATCGAACGACAGCAGAATGGCGAGCATCAGGGCAAGCGCCGCGACGGCCGCGACCGTGGTCAGCACGATGCGGCTTTGCTGCGAGCGCGACCGGCTTGTCAGGTACATCAGCGCCACCATGAAGGCGGAAGTGAAAACGAGCTGGCCCCAGGCGGCACGGGAGAAAGCGAGGAAAAGTGCCAGCGCGATGATGCCGAACGCGATCACGTTGCGGACCGATTTGAAGAACGAGGCGGTGATGATGTTCTGCAGCGTCAGCAGCGCGGGCAGGATCAGGAAGGCGGACAGCACGTTCGGGTCCTTGAACGTGCCGCGCGCACGCCCGTATAGCGTCAGCAGATCGTAGCCGCCCGGCACGAGATGGAAGTAACCGGCGACGCCGGATGCGGCCGAAATGACGCCGCCGATAATCAGTCCGCGTTGCAGGAAGTCGATCCGCGCGGCGGTGTCTTCGGCGAGCACTAGCGCGAAGAACAATGCGGTGATCGCCATGTACCATGACGTCGCGATCCAGTTCACGATTTTGGATTGATCCATCAGCGCGACAGAGCAGATCGTGTAGCCGAAATTGAGCATCACCAGCATGATGAGCAGCGGCAGGAACACAGGACGCATCCGCAGGCCGGTCGCGTAGAAGAATACGATCGACGCCAGTGTCGCGAGTTCGTAAGGGCTCGGCTCGATGAACACCAGTGCGCCGGCGCAGCCGATGATCCACATCAGGGCGTGCTGGATCGCGCGCACGCGGGGCGGCGCGAGGTGATGGGTGGAGAGCAGGTGATCGATGGCGAAGGTCATCGCCGGGCCTCCGCCGGTGCGCTCAATAGGCGTTCTCGCCCTTGATCAACGCCCATGGCGTCTTCAAGAGGATGTAGAGATCGAACAGCGGCGACCAGTTCTCGATGTAGTAGAGATCGAACTCGACGCGCTTCTGGATTTTTTCCTCGTTGTCGATCTCTCCGCGCCACCCGTTGATCTGCGCCCAGCCGGTGATGCCCGGTTTGACGCGGTGGCGCGCGAAATAGCCGTCCACCGTCTCGTCGAACAGGCGGCTTTGCAGCTTGCCCTGAACGGCATGGGGACGCGGGCCGACGATCGACAGGTTGCCCTTGAAGACGACGTTGAAGAGCTGCGGTAGCTCGTCGAGGCTGCTCTTGCGGATGATGCGGCCGACGCGCGTGACGCGCGGATCATTCTTGGTCACGACTTTGGCCGCGAGCGGATCGGCCTGGTGGTGATAGAGCGAGCGGAACTTGAAGACCTCGATGCGCTCGTTGTTGAAGCCGAAGCGCTTCTGCCGGAACAGCACGGGGCCGGGGCTGTCGAGCTTGATCGCGAGCGCGACCAGCGCCATCACCGGCGCAAGCAGAACGAGAAGAATGGCGCCGACGACGCGGTCGAACACCCATTTCATCACCATGTCCCAGTCGGTGATCGGCTGTTCGAACATGCCGAGCGTCGGCACCGAGCCGATGTAGGAATAGGACCGGGGCCGGAAGCGCAGCTTGTTGGTGTGGGCGGACAGGCGGATGTCCACCGGCAGCACCCACAGTTTCTTCAGCATGCCGAGAATGCGGCTCTCGGCCGAGATCGGCAGCGCGAACAGCACGAGATCGACACGGGTGCGGCGCGCGAATTCGAGAATGTCGGCGACCTTGCCGAGCCTGGGAAGGCCCGCGCAAGTGTCGAGCGCGCGTGCGTCGTTGCGATCGTCGAATACGCCGAGTAACTGGAGATCGGAATCGTCCTGCTCTCGCAAGGCGTTGATCAAGTGTTCGCCGTTCTCGTCGGCGCCGACGATGACGGTGCGCCGCCCGAGCCGGCCTTCACGCGCCCATCGGCGCACCAGAGAGCGCAGCACCGTACGCTCGATGCTGAGCGCGATGAAGCCCAGGACGAAGAAACTCACCAGCCAGACGCGAGACACGGTGTCGCCGAACTTGGCGAAGAACGACACGCCGATGAACAGCAGGAACACCAGCGTCCATGACGAGATCAGGCGCGTGAACTGGCGCAGCCGTCCGCGATAGATCTGGATGTCGTAGACTTCGGCCGCCTGAAAACCGATGACGGCGATCAGCGACATGGCCAGAACGGCGCGGATCGGAGTCCAGGAGAAGCCGTCGATCGGTACGACATAGACGAGATAGGAGGCGATGCCGACGATACTCAAACAGATGTAATCGGCGGCGCGAACCACGCCGTTGATGACGATGCTGGAATAGGCGGAATGGACTTTCTGGTTGGCGACGGCGAGCGCGGCGGGCGAAAGCCTGCGGCGGCGCTCGAACGGATAGGCATGGCCTGCCGCTGCGGATGCAGCACCTGCTGCGGCCGCATCAACCTTTGCCTGCACATCGTTCGTTTCCACGCCTAAATCCGTTTTTCTCGCGCATGGCGCGTTGCCGGTCGGATATCGAACAAATCAGAAGAAACCGTTATTGAATGGCCTTTAATGCGAGTTGAAGGTATCTCGGTAGGCGTTCATGACGCCGTCGACCATCGCCTTCTGTGAGAAGTTCATGAAGATGCGTTCGCGCAGCGCCTTGGCGCGCTCAAGGGCGGCATTGGGGTTATCGAGGGCGTTCTCGATTGCGCTTGCCATGGCTCCGGCGTCGTTCGCCGCGAACAGCGCTTCGTTGAAGGGGCCGAAAATCTCCGGGATGCCGCCGACATTGGCTGCAAGCAGCGGCATGCCTGCGGCGGCGGCCTCGATCACCACATAGGGCATCGAGTCCCCGCGCGAGGGCACGATCAGGAGGCGGCCCTTCGAGAAGCCGAACCGTGCCTTGACGTGGCCGATGAAGCGCACCGCGCCGCCGAGCTTGTGCTGCGCGACGAGGCTTTTGAGCCTGGCCGTTTCTTCGCCGTCGCCTGCAAGCGTCAGCGTCACGGGCCTGCCGTTTGCGCGCAACCGCGCCACGGCTTCAATGAGGAGATCGGCACCCTTGATGTGGCGGAACTCGCCGACATAAACGAGGTCGGTCGCGTCTTCAGCCAGCGGCATGGCGTCGAATTCATTCGCGCCGACGCCGTTGAAGACACAGCGCACGAGGCCGGCCGGCTTGCCGACCACACGCTGGTAGGTGTCGCGCGCAAAGCCGCTTTCGAACAGGAACAGATCGGTACGATTCATCAAGGCGCGCTCGAGCCTTGCGTAGAATCCGCCCTTCAGGGTTTCAGGCCGGTAGTGCAATGACCCACCATGCGGCGTGTAGACACGGATGGTGCTGTTCGACGGGCCCTTGAGGCGGACGAAAGCGCCCGCCTTCGCGCCGTGACCATGCAGCACGTCGAGTTTAAGGAGGCGCGTGAGCTGCAGAAACCGCATCGCCGTGATCGGATCGGCCGGATGCGGCTCGCGGCGGATGGGAAGGCGGTAGATCCCGAGTTTCATCTTCGGCGCGATCTCCGCCAGTGCGGCATTGGCGCGTTCGCCGCCGGTGAGGCGGTCGGCCAGAATGCCGACCTCGTGGCCGTGCTCGGCCTGTCCGTCCGCGAGATCGAGGATGTGACGGATGATCCCGCCGACGGGAGCGCGGACAGCGTGCAGAATGCGAAGAGGGCGATCGGGAAAAGACATGCTTTCGCATAACGCTTCCGCGTTTAAAAAGCATGACGTGCGCGATATTAACCGCGCAGCAACCTTAATGGATTGTAATCGCACCGTATCAGTTGTGTGAGCGTTGCGGGAGCTGTCGATGCGTGTGGCGTATTTGCGTGACCGGTTGAAGGGTGCCGCAGGTGCCTTTCGCCGGTACATGGCTTCCGCGACCGCCCCCGCCGAGAAGCCGTCGCCGGAAATGGCGGTTAAGGCTGGATCGGCGGTTGCGTCCAGTTCGGCATCAAAGCCGCGCCTTGGCGATCTCGATTTAAGGCTGATCTGGCAGGCGTTGGTCGACAAGCGAAAATGGGTGCTGGTGCCGACGGCGGCGGTGTTCGTGCTGTCGATGGCCGCCGTTAACGTCGTCACGCCGCGCTACAAGTCCGAAGCGCGCATCCTGATCGACGGCCGCGAAAACATCTTCCTGCGTCCGACCGGCGAGCGCGGCGAGGACCGTAGCGCGCTCGACGATGCCGCGGTGACGAGCCAGGTGCAACTGCTGTTGTCGCGCGATCTCGCCATCGAGGTCATCAGGAAGAACCATCTCGACAAGCTGCCGGAGTTCGATCCGGTGCTGAACGGCATTTCGCCGCTGAAGTCACTGCTCTCGCTGCTCGGCATCGGCCGCGATCCGTTCCGCATGACGCCCGAGGAGCGGGTGCTGGGCGCCTATTACGAACGCCTCACGGCCTATGCGGTCGACAAGTCGCGCGTCATGGTCGTCGAGTTCCTGTCACGCGATCCGGTGCTCGCGGCGAGGGTCGCGAACTCGATTGCCGACGGCTATCTGGTGATGCAGCAGGCAGCGCGGCAGGAGCAGGCCAAGGCGGCGGGGCAGTGGCTGTCCGGCGAGATCGAAGGCCTGCGCAAGAAGGTTGCCGAGTCGGAGGATCGCGTCGAGGCGTTCCGCTCCAAGTCGAACCTGTTCGTCGGCGTCAACAACACCACGCTGTCCAACCAGCAACTCGGCGAACTGAACACGCAGCTCAATAATGCACGTGCGCAGAAGGCGGACGCGGAATCGCGTGCGCGTGCGATCCGCGACATGCTGCAAAGCGGACGGTCGATCGAGGCCTCCGAGGTGCTGAATTCCGATCTGGTGCGGCGGCTCAACGAGCAGCGCGTCACGTTGCGCGCGCAACTGGCCGAGCAGTCGTCCACGCTGATGGATCGCCACCCCCGCATCAAGGAACTGAGGGCTCAGATCGCCGATCTCGACCGGCAGATTCGCGACGAAGCGGGCAAGCTGTCGCGCGCGTTCGAGAACGATGCGCGGATCGCAGGCGCGCGGATGGACAGCCTGAGCGCGAGCCTCGACCAGTTGAAGGCGCGTGCGACCTCCAGCAACGGCGATGAGGTGCAGTTGCGGGCGCTGGAACGCGAGGCGAAAGCCCAGCGCGATCTTCTGGAAATCTATCTTGCGAAGTATCGCGAGGCGACGACGCGCGAGACCATCGATTCCGCGCCTGCCGACGGCCGCATCATTTCCCGCGCCATCGTCTCCAATACGCCGGCCTATCCGAAGAAGCTGCCGGTCGTGCTGATCGCGACGCTGATGACGACGATGCTGACGGGCGGTTACATCGCGACGGCTGAGCTTCTGCGCATGGCGGCGCCGTGGGGGGCACCGAAGAGCGAAGTATTGGTGCCCGATGTATTCGACGCCCCGCAGCCCGTGATGTCGGTGCAGATTCAGATCGAGCGGCTTGCGGAATTGTTGCGCAGCGGCGGCGAGCGGACGCGCAAGATCACCTTGATCGGCGCGGGCTCGGGGGAGGATGTCTCCGACACGGCGCTGGCGCTGGCGCGTCGTCTGGCGCGGGATTCAAAGGTTCTGTTGATCGGCCTGTCGCCCGCGGCGGATGCGGCCTCGCAGTCGCCGGGCTTGAGCGATCTTGCCCGCGGCGTCGCCTCATTCGGGCAGATCATCCACCGCGACACGCGCTCGCCGGTGCATTTGATCGGCGCGGGCATGCAGCCGGATCACGCGTTGTTGACGTCGCCGCGCGTGGTCATGGCGCTCGATGCGCTGATGCAGACATACGACCATGTGGTGCTCGACGCCGGGACCGCCATTGGCCTGCCATCGTCGCTGATCGCCTCGCAGGCTCATGCCGTGATCCTGCCGGTTCCGGGTCTCGCGGATGCCGCGAAGGCGACTATGCGCGCGCAATTGCTGGCATCGGGGTTTGTCGCGGTGAGCATCCTCAGCCGCGCGGCGGCGGACGACACCGCGCCGGAAGAGATCGCGGCGGCGTGACTCAGCAGGCAGGCGGAATTTGGTTTTAGCGGTGGAGAGCGGCGCGCAGCCGGTGAGCCATGGCCACAAGGGCCGGGTTCTGCTTCACCATGCGCTTGGCGTGATTGAACGATGACATGCCGAGTGCCGCCAGTCGCCCGCGGGCGCTGAGCGGAATGAAGCTGTCGAAGATCGGCTCGTCGTGTTTGCAGAACTGCAGCTTGTATTCGTCCGAGCCGATGCCGAGATCGAACGCGCGATAGCCTTGTCCGGCGTAATAATCGATGATGTTGCGCAGCAGGATCAGGCCGGGGCTGTATTTCGCGTTCTCGGACATGGTATAGGTATTGAACATCATCGAGATACGATGGCCGTCGGCGACGCCCGCGAACATGGCCATCACCTCGCTCTCGCATTCGAGCGCAACGATATCGATGGTGCGCCCGCCGCCGGGCGTGCCGGAGAGGCAGGCCGAGCGCACGAAGGTTTCGATGCCCGCGTCGGCAAACACGTTCGGCAGGTTCTGCGCGGCCATGCGCAGCGGCTTGATGGCGAAGAACGCATCGAGGACGCGCGTGATGTCTGCGTCGGTGCGGGCATGGAAAAAGCGATAGCCGGGCAGCACCTTCAGCTTCTTTTCCTTCGCGCGGATGCGGCGGCGGAAGCCGGAGCTGATGATATCTTCCGGCTGCGCGCCGGGCGGCATGCGCAGAAGCGGGCAGGCATTGGCCGAGGACTGGTGTGCAAGCCGCGCCAGCGGATTGAGAACGCCGTCCCATTTTTGCGGCTGATGCGTCAGCGCCAGCAGATCGATCCGGTCGGGATGCGCCGCGATCGCGGCGAGGATGGTGTTGATATCGGTCTTGCAAATGGAGGTCGCGAAGTCGCGCCGCCACAGGCCCATGTTGAATGTCGGATGCTTGCCGCCGAGAAAGCGCGCGACGTTAACGCTGTTCTCCCGTACCGCGCCGAGCGGCAGCAGCATCAGGGGATGGCCTTCGCGGTCGAAGGCGACGACGATGAACGGTTTGGTGTTCAGATGTCCGCCGGCGTTGCTCTGCCAGGCGCCGAGAAAATCGAAACGCTGAAAGGCGGTGTGGAGATAATCGGGCGTTTCCATCCCGCGCCAGATCGGCTCAACCTCCGTGAGGCTGCCATGGACGGCGACGCTGACGCCACCAACGCGCGCGCAGGCGGATTGGTTTTCGTGCTCAGCGACCGTGGTCATTGCGAACCTTGTTTTCAGGGCGGGCCGAGCGGGAAAATGCCACTCCAGCCAGCCGACCTTTTCAAATAAACGTCAAGAAAAGGTAATTATGGCGCAACCGCCCGCATTCGTGGAACTGCGGAAGGCTCTCAGCTCGTGGGCGCGTCGGGCCGCGCCATCCAGGAAATCAGCGGCATGGCGGGCAAAACCCAGCCGAGGCCCGCCACCACATAGAAAATGCCCTGCGCGAGCCGCGATGAGGCAAGCCACGGCGTCTGAGCGATGGTCATGCCGAGCAGCGACCACACGACGACGAGAACGAGCAAGCCTATGGTTCCGATGAATTTTCGCGTTCTGATCTTCATGATGGCATCGAGGGCGGGCAGGGATGCACTTTGCGCCCCGCAGGCGGGGGGACTATAAGGGCGGCGTCCGGCCGATCAAGCCTTCCTCTGCGGACCTTATAACTCCATGACCGACACATTCGATGAAACCCGTTTCGCCACGACGCCGTCGCGGCGTCCGATCCGCATCTGGCTGGGCATTGTGGCCGCGATGATCGTCTGCACGCTGCTTGTCGGCGGCGCGACGCGGCTCACCGAATCCGGCCTCTCGATCACGGAGTGGAAGCCGGTGTCGGGCATGATGCCGCCCTTGAGCGCGCAGGCATGGGACGCGGAGTTCGTGGCCTACAAGAAGATCCCGCAATATCGCGAGATGAATGCAGGCATGAGCCTGTCCGAGTTCAAGACGATCTTCTGGTGGGAATGGACCCACCGGCTGCTCGCGCGCAGCATCGGCGCGGTGTTCTTTGTTCCGTTCCTGTATTTCCTGCTGCGCGGCGGATTGGGCAGTGCGCTGAAGCGGCGGTTGTGGGTGCTGTTCGCGCTCGGCGGGTTGCAGGGGGCGGTCGGCTGGTGGATGGTGAAATCAGGGCTCACCGCGCGCGTCTCGGTTTCGCAATACCGGCTGGCGATCCACTTTTTGCTCGCGCTGCTGATCTTCTCCGCGACCGTGTGGATCATGCGCGGCCTTGCGCCGCGCGTCACCAAGGCCGTCGCCAGCGCACGGGCGGTGCTCACCAGCAAGATTCTGCTCGGGCTGGTGTTCCTGCAACTGTATTTCGGTGCGCTGGTCGCGGGCCTGCGCGCGGGCAAGATCTACAACACCTGGCCGGACATCGACGGCGGCTTCATTCCGCCGCTCGACGAATTGTTTTTCGAGCAGCCGTGGTGGCGTAATTTCTTCGACAGCATGCTGACGGTGCAGTTCACCCATCGGATGATCGCCTACACGCTGTTTACGGTGGCGCTGTTGCATCTCATCGACGTGATCCGCAGCAAGGCGTCGCCCGCCGTGATCCACGGCGCAGGCTGGCTGATGGCGGCAATGAGCCTGCAGGTCGTGATCGGCATTGTCACGCTGTTGCATCAGGTGCCGATCTCGCTCGGCCTGTTGCATCAGGCGACCGCGATCGTGGTGCTGACGCTCGCGCTGCTGCAGGCCAATCGCCTGCATCACGCGGAAACTTCAGTGGAGCAGGGGCTGGTGCCCGCGCTGCGCTAAACTCTCGACGCATTCTAAAAGCGCAACCTCTCGAAGCCGGGCTTCGCTCTTCATACATTTGGAGGCGCGCGCAGGACGATTCGCGCAGCTTCCGGAGTCCATCCGATGTCGAACGCATTCATTCAGGCCGCTGTCATTCTGTTGCGCGAGGGGCTGGAAGCCATGCTCGTGATCGCGGCACTGGCGGCGTACCTGCGCAAGGTGGACGGCGGACATCGCGTCGGCGCACTTTATCTCGGCGCGCTCGCGGCGGTCGGCGCGAGCCTGATTGCGGCGTGGCTGTTCGCGGTGCTGAATTCCGGCGCGCACAGCGACCTGATGGAAGGCATCGTCATTCTCATCGCGGCCGCGTTGATGCTTTATGTCAGCGGCTGGCTGTTGAACAAGCAGGACCCCAAGGGCTGGCAGCAGTACCTTGCAGACAAAGCCGATTATGCGCTGGCGCGCGGCGCCACGGGCTGGGCGGTAGGGTTGTTGGCGTTTCTCGCGGTGTTCCGCGAGGGCGCGGAAACGGTTTTGTTCATTACGGCGCTGGCCGCGACCGAAAGCTGGAACGCGGGTCTGTTCGGCGGGCTCGCGGCCGCCGCATTGGTGCTCGCGATGCTGTTCTATTTCATCGATCTGGTGGCGCAGCGGATTCCGTTGCGGCCCTTGTTCGTCGTCACCTCGGCGTTCCTGTTCCTGATGGGTATCAAGTTCATCGGCGAGGCGGTGCAGGAATTCCAGGAGCAGGCGCTTGTGCCGTTCACGCCGCTGAATGGCTTCGGCTGGATGGAAACCATCGGCTTCAATCCGACGCTCGAGGCGGTCACCGCGCAGTTGCTGGTGATCTTGTGCGCGGTGGCGAGTTTCGCGGTGGTCTGGCGCAACAACCGCCTCGTGCGCCGGGACAAGGCCGCCCGCGCGGCGTAGTCAAATTGTGATCGCAACAGATTGCCTCCCTGTCCGTGCCGTTTTCCTCTCAGGGCCAGAGCCGGGTTGTTTCCCACGTCACGCCATCTTCGGTTAGCCGATAGAGCAGGCGCTTATGGCAGCGATCGGTAGCACCTTGCCAGAACTCGACAATTTCAGGTCCAACTGCGTAGACGCGCCAGTCAGGAGCGAGATGATCGGGATGGGCGGAGAGAAACGCCTGCGCCTCGGCAATTCTCCGGGCAAGGTCACGATCGTCTTCAAGCAATTCACTTTGCCGAGATGCAATCGCACTGGTGCGTGAGCCGATAGGTCGGTCCAGAAAGTCCTCGGCGCATTCTTTGGCCGAGAGGGCCGTGGCCAGCCCACGCAGACGGATCTGCCGACCAAGCGCTGGCCAGTAAAAAGTCAAAGCCACATGCGGTTGCCCGTCGATCTGGCGCGCTTTCGGACTGCCCGCCTTGATCGCGAAATGCCAGCCGCGCAAATCCACATTCTTCAAAATCAGCACACGAGCATCCGGCCAGCCGTTTTCGTCCGTGGTCGAAAGCGTCATCGCATGTGGCTCGCGCACACATGCAGCTAGCGCATCTTCCAACCATAAAGCGAAAGCCTCATGCGGAGTGGCCGGGAGAGCTGAAAGGTCCGTATCGGGCAGGGGGGCTTTAAGCGAGGGGATTTGCCGCAGCTTGTCTTTCAGGGAGAGCCTTGTGGAAGTTGGCATGCTTGTTCGTTCATCCAGTAAACCTGAAATACTCTCTGAAAATCGGAACCGCTCCCTCAGTAAGGAACGGCGAGCGCCTGTTCGAGGTCGGCGATCAAATCTTCCTTGTCCTCGATGCCGATCGACAGCCGCACCACGTCAGGGCCCGCGCCCGCCATGGTCTTCTGCTCGTCGGTGAGCTGGCTGTGCGTGGTCGAGGCGGGGTGGATGATGAGCGAGCGGGTGTCGCCGATATTGGCGAGATGCGAGAACAGCCGCACGTTCGAGACGAGGCTGATGCCCGCCTCGTAGCCGCCCTTCAGGCCGAACGTGAACACCGCGCCCGCGCCCTTCGGCGTGTATTTGCGCGCGAGGTTATGATAGCGGTCGCCGGGCAGGCTCGCATAGTTCACCCACGACACGGCGGGATGCTTCGACAGCCATTCGGTGACAGCCTTGGTGTTGTCGACATGGCGTTGCATGCGCAGCGCCAGCGTCTCGATCCCGGTCAGGATCATGAACGCATTGAACGGCGAGAGCGCGGGGCCGAGGTCGCGCAGCGCCAGCACGCGCACGGCGATGGCGAACGCGAAATTGCCGAACGTCTCGTGCATCTTGATGCCGTGATATTCGGGGCGCGGCTCGGTGAGAATGGGATAGCGTCCGCTGGCGGTCCAGTCGAACGTACCCGCATCGACGATGATGCCGCCGAGCGAGTTGCCGTGGCCGCCGAGGAATTTCGTCAGCGAGTGCACGACGATGTCCGCGCCGTGGTCGATCGGTTTCAGGAGATAAGGCGAGGCCAGCGTGTTGTCGACGATGAACGGCACTCCGGCCTTGCGCGCGATTTCCGCCACCGCTTCGAGATCGGTGATCGCGCCGCCGGGATTGGCGACGGACTCCACGAAGATGGCCTTGGTCTTTGGCGACACCGCGCGCTCGAACGTGCTGATGTCGTCGGTGTCGGCCCAAACCACGTTCCATCCGAAATTCTTGTAGGCATGGGTGAACTGGTTGATCGATCCGCCATACAGGCGGCGCGAGGCGATGAATTCGTCGCCCGGTTGCAGCAGCGTGTGGAACACCATCATCTGCGCGGCGTGGCCGGAGGCCGCCGCGACCGCCGCTGTGCCGCCCTCGAGCGCTGCGACGCGCTCTTCCAGCACCGCCGTCGTCGGATTGCCGAGGCGCGTGTAGATGTTGCCGAAGGTCTGCAGGCCGAACAGCGATGCGGCGTGGTCGGCGTCGTTGAAGACGAAAGAGGCCGTCTGATAGATCGGCGTCACGCGCGCGCCGGTGGTCGGGTCGGGCTGCGCGCCCGCGTGAATGGCGAGGGTGGAGAAGCCGGGCAATTGTTCAGTCATGGAACATCCTTTGGCGAACTGAAACTATGAAATGCAGGCGGTTCACGCCGCGCCGTCGCGATCCTTGCTGGCCTGCGCGTGTGCTGCGCGATCGGCTGCTGCCGTCGCGCCGCCGGCGACGCTCGGGCGGTTGAGCGACAGGCGCATGCCCATCGTCGGAATCGGCGCGCGCTTGGCGCTGATGGTGCGGGAGTTCACGCCGACCCATTGGATCTCGGAGGTGAGGCGGCCGTATTCGATTTTCGGACAGCGGTTCATCACCACCTTGATGCCTGCGGCTTCCGCCTTGGCGGCGGCATCGTCGTCGCGCACGCCAAGCTGCATCCAGATCACCTTCGGCAGCGTGGGGAGCGTGAGCGCTTCCTCGACGATCGGCATCGCATGCGCCGAGCCGCGGAAGATATCGATCATGTCGATGGGGCGTCCGATCTCTCGCAACGAGCCGACGAACGGCTTGCCCGCGATCGCCTTGCCGAGTTGTCCGGGATTGACGGGGATCATGTCGTATCCGCGTTGGTCGAGATATTTGAATGCAAAATAACTCGGCCGCACGTTGACGGGCGACGCGCCGACCATGGCGATGGATTTGATATCGGTCAGGATGCCGCGAATATAATTATCGGGGTAAACATTGTGGTCCATCTGCGGCAGTCCTCGTGTGGATATTCGTCTTTAGTCCCGCAGCGCGCAAACGTCCTTGTTTTTATTGTCGCGCTGCGGTGATACAGCCGTCATATATGGGATCGTGACGAAACGGGCCACATGACAAATGCGAAAATGACGGTGGGTGAACTTGAAGCGTTCCTCCATCGCGAATTTCCTCAGGCGTTCAGCTCCGGAGAAATTCTGATCGAGAGCGCGGATGGTACCAGCAGTTTGCTGCGCCAGCCTTACAGCGAGCAGATGCTGCGTCCCGGCGGGACCGTATCGGGGCCGACGCTGATGGCGCTGGCCGATTTCGCGATGTACGTGGCGCTGTTGTCCGCGATCGGGCCGGTCGGCCTCGCGGTGACGACCAATCTCAGCATCAGCTTCATGCGCCGTGGCCAGCCGGGGCAGGACATCGTCGCGGCGGCGCGCCTCATCAAGGTCGGCAAGCGCATGGCGTTCGGTGAGGTGAACCTGCTGTCGGGCACGTCGCCCGATCCGATCGCCCATGCGAACGGGACCTATTCTATTCCAAAATCATCATGATTTTTACGGTATTATATCACCATATTTATAAGCTATTGTTTTGTATGGTGTTATTTTCCAATGCGGGCGTTGACGGACGAGGGGGCGTTCTCTAGAACCACGCCCAGTCCGGCGACAACGCCGCACGCCATTTTCACGGATATTCACACATGAAGACGTTTTCGGCGAAACCGGCCGAGGTCAACAAGAAGTGGGTGATCATCGACGCCAAGGGGCTGGTCGTCGGTCGTCTCGCCACCTTGGTCGCGATGCGTTTACGCGGCAAGCACCTGCCGACCTACACCCCCCACGTTGATTGCGGTGACAATGTCATCATCATCAACGCCGCGCATGTCGT